>BNJV01000100.1_pt1 | contig 149659 bp, 270 predicted proteins | sample 8540591 | NCBI WGS metagenome assembly BNJV01 (sample SAMD00202457, study PRJDB9452) | human saliva metagenome | host: Homo sapiens
TTTACGTATTGCTCTCCTGTTGCGTCACCCGCCCGACAGGGGTCTAGCGTGACCTGCCGGTCCGTGAGCCGCAGCACGAGGGAGGCGTCATGCGTGGCGACAAGCACCGCTGCTACGGCCTTCCGCGCCTCCAGCAGGGACCACGCCAGCGCCCAGCCAGGCGGTCTGGCGCCCACCGTCGGTTCATATCAGCCAGTAGCATCGCAGGACCATGGAGCACCGCACAGATCACCGCCAGGCGTCGCTGCTCCCCACCGGACAGGCTCAGGGGGTGACGCTCCTTCAGGCCTTCAAGGCCAACCGCAGCGAGTAGCCGCCGGGCCTTGAGCTCCACCTGTTCCTGGGCTGTCCCAGCGCCAGCGCTGTGACGGTCAGGCGGGACAGCACCGTGTCCCCCACCATGAGGCTCTCAGCGAACTGGGGTACCCAGCCCGCCCAGGCGGCCAGCTCCCGGGAGGTGAGACGTGCGGGATCATCGCCGTCCCTGACCCGGACCTCACCCGCGACCACGGGCAACGTTCCAGAGAACGGAGAGCAGGGTGGATTTTTCCTGCTCCGCTGTCTCCTTGCAGCGCCACCAGCTCACCTGTCCGGAGCTCCATCAACTCCGTCGAGCACTCTCACCGAGGGGTCGCGTTGCACGCCTCAAGGTGAGCGGCGGGGTCCGGTCGGCAACGACTCGCTGGGCACTCGTCACAGCCTCTCCATGGCCACCAGGCCGGTCCGCTCCGAGAAGGACCTCAGTGGGCTCAGGGTCGGGCGCACCTGGGACCCAGAGCCCGAGCTCAAGCAGGTGGCTGTCATGCTTCTCCAACACCCTGCAGGAGCCGTCGGCATGACCTCCCCGCATCGATCACGACCAGGCGTTCCACGATCCCCGTCCAGCCTGCGGATGTCGTGATCGGCGACGACCAGGGTCGCCCCGATGCGATCGCAGATGTCATCCACTGCGGCGCGGAGCTGGCCAGCTGACGGGCATCGAGCATCGCGGGCTCGTCCAGCGGATCACCCCTGGGGCTCATCGCCAGCACACCAGCCAGCGCCAGGCGCTGGGCCTGCCCACCTGAGAGGGCACCGGTCGAGTGCTGCGGCCCGTGGGAAGCTGACCAGCCCCAAGGCCTCGGATACCCGGTGGATCTTGGGTCTCGGCAGGCCGAGATCTCAGGCCCGAAGGCGGTATCGCGTCCCACGCCTCGGCGACCACCGAGTCGAAGGGCTGCTGGCTGACCAGACCCACGTCGCTGCGGCCCGCCGCAGCAGGCAGGCTCTCCCACCGTCACCTCGCCTGAGAGCTCACCTGGCGCGTGGTCTTCCAGTACCCCGGGCGAAGGCACGCAGCAGCGTGGACTTTCGGCACCGCTTGCCCCCGCCAGCAGGACCCTGCTCCCCCGCCGCGACCTTCAGGTCGATGCCATCGAGAAGAGACGGCCAGCACCCAGGGGCCGCCAGGCCAGCGAGACCGCTCGCAGTCACCTGGTTCAGCCACGCTGAGCCAGATGCTCCCGCCAGCCGGGAAGGCATTCAGCGCGGTGGCGGCCATCGCCCTCACCAGCAGCCAGCCCCGGCACCAGCTGCCACGATGCAGGAGATCACGGCACATCCGGGGCTAAGCCTCATTCCCCATGGTGTATCTCCCCTGGTAGACCCCACCATTCCCAGCCACACAGCTCCAGGACGGCTGAGAGAGCACCAGCCAGCATTGAGGTCCAGAGGCGGAAACCCGCCAGAGTGAACACCGCGAGGATGATCTCGGCCCCGAGGGCCTGCAGCAGTCCTGAGACCATCACATTGAGTCCCCACTGATTCCCCCAGGAGCGCCTCGACGGTGGCGGCCACGAGTTCGCACAACAGTGCCGCCCCAGGGCGGCGGACCACGAATCCACCCACGACAGCCGGCAGCACCACAGGCCGAGGGTCAGGCTGGCCAAGGGGTGGGGAAAAGCCGCGTTCAACACCGTGGAAAACCGCCGGGTACAGCAGCAGGTCCCACCCCAGAACGCGACCCCTAGCGCAACGCGCCGAGGTGATCGCGAGGGTCACCAGGTCGACGGACCGCCACGAACGGTCCTCCGGCAGCGAACTGTGGTTTTCGCCTTGCCGGCGGTTTCAGCCGTCGGCTCCTGTGGTCTACCGTTTTACCCGACGCCCTCAGGAGACCGCGACAGGCACACCTGATTCACCCCGCGATCAGAGATTCTCGACTCTCGCCTGCGCGCAACCGGTTCAGGTTCGAGGGTCGGGGTCTCCCCACTCTCAGCGCTACTGCGCCCCTGTCGTGTGCTGCGAACATTGCTCATCGCCATCCGCAACGCCAACATGACCGCAGCTCGGATCGAGCGGCGGCCACCAGCACCTCCCGGTCCGGTGATCCCCGCCCACTACGATGGTCCGGTGATGAGGCGGCTGATGACGTGGGTGCTGCCCCTGGCAGCGGTCATCACTGGCGTTGCCGCCTCCTGCCCGGGCGGAGGGCAGCGTCGATGTGAACATCGCTCCGTCTCCCCGCAGCTGCTGGACCTGTCCCACCCGGACCAGATCATCACCATCAGCGGCACGGTGCGCAACAACACCGACCATTCCCTCAGCAAGGCGCAGCGCCCATTTCTGGCGCTCCACCGCCCCCATCACGGAACACGACGACCTCCAGCAGACGCTCACCTCCGGAGCCCACGCAGCCACTCGGCAGAAGGCTCGCAACAACCACCAGACCTGGGAGAGCTCGCGCCCGGAGCCTCGATGAGGTTACGGTGAGCGCGACCGTGCAGGACCTGAACCCGCCCAAGGCTGACAGCGCCTATCTGCTGGGGTCCATTCCAGGCCGACGCCCTGACGGAACCATCTCACGAGGACGGGCCGTGCTGGCCATCGCATCCAAGAAACCACTGCCGGTGTCGAATGTCGTCAAGCTCGCTGCCCAGCCGACCCTACTGACGGCAGCGACTTCAGAACGACTCCTGGAGTCCCCGAGTTGGTCGGGAGCCTCGAGCTCCTGGCCGCAGCCGAGAAGCCAGGCGCGTACACCCTCCTGGACCCGTCGCTGCTGGTGGAGGTCCGCCCCGCGAGGAACACACCGTGGCCGGAACCCGCACCCGCCCAGCCAGAACGCACAGGATTTCTTGAACGGCTCAACACCTGGATCAGTGGGGGACGGGTGATGCGGCTGCCCTCGGGAATCCCCGACCTGGCGCGGCTCCCACGCGACCGGGGACCTCAGCAGTTTCGAGACCGCACTCAGCTGGTCGGAGACCGCGAAAACCGCTGAGCTCAAATATAGCCGATGCTCCGCTTGTCGCGGACCTGGGGGACAACGACAGCCAGGACCTGGCGCTGACCCTCGCACTCCACGGCTTTTCTGAAGGGTGTTCGGGAACAATCATCTCCAGCGGGACGATTAGCACCACGGACCACAGCGTCGAGCCCACGCCCTGCGCGTGTCCTCCCTGGTGCTTCCGGCATCGGCCCCGGCAACACCCTCACCGAGGCCCAGATCGCCGGCCGCCGCCTGGCGGAGGGACTGCCGATGGCTCGCCGACGATCCATCTGGTGCGTTCCGCGGCGGACATCGACCGCGCGCCCCTGCTGGAGGGGCCGAGACCGCCGCTACCCTCTCGAACTCGGCGGCGCGCTATGCGGACACCACCACGCAGGCAACCCCATGGCCCAAGCTGCGATCCCAGATACAGGGGATGTTCGACTCATCCCAGCTCCTGAGGAGGTCACTGGTACCGATCGCAAAGCCCCGAACGCGGCAATCGCGGCGCGCTCCCTTCAGCAGCGGCTTCAATTCCGAGGCGGAGGCGATGGCGTTCGTCAGCGCCACTCCCAGCGAGAAACTGGATGCCACATAGGTCAGGGCTGAGCGTCTCCAGCCAGTTCGTGATGGGATCCGAGAAGAACGAATTCCCGTCACGATCACCAATCCGTTACCCGTCAAAGTGACGGTGAAGGTGAATTTCACCAGCAACTCTCCCCAAACGTATCTGGGTCGAATCATCGGAGCTGGTGGCCCTGGAGCCGGGCGAGCAACGGACGGTGAACGTCACCCTCCACAGCACCGCGAACGGTGTGGTGATGGTGCGGCCCAGCTGGCGACGCAGGAGGGGACCCGCTTCGGGCCGGAGGCACCGGTGGAGATCACGGCGACCGGCCTGGGGCGCGTCGGCTGGATCATCATCATCGTCTCGGGTGCAGTAGTGGTGGGAGGCACATTCCTGCGTATCAGGGCGGTGCAACGGGAACGAGCCAGGGAGAGTCGTGAGCAGTAAGACCAGTGCTGAGTGAGCAGCACCCGCGAGTTGCTTTCCGCAAGCGCCCTGATGGCAGCGGGAAGCGCTCGTCTCCCCGGGCCTCGGCATCCTGCAAGACGATGCTGATCGCCTTCATCCTCGGCAACGGCACCCGGCAGGCGGACATCCCTGTCCCGGCGCCAACACCATCTCCAACGGCATGTACTTCCTGTTCGTGGGAGGCGCGGTCAACACGGTCCTGGTGCCGCAGATCGTGCAGGCCATCCGCCATGACGAGGACGGCGGCGAGGCCTTCACGAACCGGCTGATGACCGCCTTCATGCTGGTCATCAGCGTCGTCACCGTGGTCCTGACGGTCGCCGCCCCCTGATCACCTTCCTATATTCCTCAGACGCCTACCGCTCCGCCGACCTCGGAGACTCAATACGCCTCGATGGTGGCGCTGACCTACTGCACCCTCCCGCAGATCTTCTTCTACGGCGTCTACACGATCCTGGGGCAGGTGCTCAATGCCCGGACCAGTTCGGTCCTCATGATGTGGGCCCCGATCGCCAACAACGTCATCGCGATCGCGGTGCTCGGACCTCTACCTGGTGGTCTGGGGAACCGGCGGGGACCACTCGGGGCCTTCACCAATGAGCAGATACTGCTGCTGGGCCTCGGTTTCACCGCCGGTATCGCTGCCCAGGCGCTGGTGCTGATCCCGTTCGTGCGGAAGGTGGGATTCCCGGTTCCGGCCCGCGCTTCGATCTGAGGGGGAACCGGGCTCGGCAAGACATTCCAGCTCGCAAAGTGGACTCTCGGCTTCGTCCTGATCAACCAGATCGTCCTCGATGCTGGTGACCCGCCTGGCCACCTCGGCGACGGCTGCCGGCACGGGCGGCGGCTCCAATGTTCACAGCAAATGCCAACCCGATCTGGATGATGCCGCACTCCTGATCACGGTCTCCCTGGCGACCGCGATGTTGCCGAACGCCTCACGGCTGGCCGCCGAGGGAGATCTCGATGGCGTTGCAGCCGAGGCCCGCAAAGACCATGCGGCTGTCACTGATGGGCCTGATTCCCGCCTCGGCAGTCTTTCTAGCGCTCGCCGACCCCCTGGCGGCGTTGTTGTTCGGTCACGGCCAGGGCAGCCGCGACGCCGTGCTGATCGCCTGGGCGCTGGCGGCCTCGCCCTCGGACGGTGCCCCTTCAGCGTCCAGTTCATCTGCCCGCGCACCTTCTACTCCCTGGAGAACACTAAAACCCCATTCCCGCTGCAGTGTGTCATCGGCAGCGTCAACGCCGGCGGCGCGCTCCTGCTGGTGCACCTGGTGCAGGATCCCTCCTGGACGTCGCGGCGCTGGCCGCGACATATCCCTGGCCTACCTCGTGGGGGTCCAGCTCCCAGCTGGCGACGGCAATTGAAACGCAGCCTGCCCAGCCTGGATGGCCGCGATCTCCTGATGCCACATCGCCCGCCCCGGAATCGGGGCGGGCAGCGGAGCGGTGGTCGCCGCTCCTGTCGGGCTGGATCACCAGCGCCCTCCCGGAGGGAGAACTGGGGCCGCTGCTGGCTCTCGGCATGAGCAGTGGCCTGATCGGAGCCACCTTCTTCGGGTGGGAAGACTGCTCAAGGTCCGGGAGCTTGCCAGCCTGGGAGACATGGTGCGTTCCCGGCTTGGCTGCGGCAAACCCTCCGACAAACCGGAGGAGGAACAACCGGAACAGGAATCGGCACTCCCAAGATCCCCGGACCATCGGGCCCGAGCTCACCGTCGCGGCCCTGGCAGACGACCTCATGCCCACAGGGCCTGTAGACGGTCATCGCCGATGGCAACTTCAACGGCTGGAATGCGGCCCGCATCCCGGAGGAGTCCATGTCGGCGGCTCGAACTGCCCAGCCTGGTGCGGACCTCAGCCAGGGAGTCCACCGACGACATGCTGAAGACCAGGACCAGCCCGGCAGTGGGAAACCCCGAGCCCCGTCGAGCAGGACATGCATTCGCAGGTCATCGGGCCGGATGAGCCGTCGTTCTTCGAGGGCGTCGACGAGATCACCGCAGGACAGCGGTTGATGAGCACCGGCGATCTGCTGTCGACGCGTTTCCGCATCGAGGAGCTGATCATGGTCGAGACGGCATCGAGACCTGGCGCCCCACGACCTGGTGCTCCCGCGACGTCGTGGCGCACGTCATCCCAGCGGACAGCCCGTACAGCAATGACCTGCTCCAGGCGGCCCGCAAGGGCGCGATCGCCACCGACTCCGCGTTTCCGCGAGTCCTGGACGCGGTCAGCCTCGAAGATGATCCCCGCGGGCTCAGCGGGTACATCGTCTGCGAATACGCACGGGGCAGTTCGCTGGCGGAGCTGCTGGAAAACACGCCGCTGAGCACCCTTGAGGCCAGCCCTGGGTGGTGCGGGAGCTGGCCGATGCGCTCACCTCGCTGCATGGGCAGGGCCTGTTCCACGAGCAGCTGACCCCCGACAATGTGTGATCACGAACCCGGGCCGCCGTCGAAACTGGTCGGTTCGGCGTGGAGGCGGGTTTTCCACGCGAACCTCGGTGAAGTGGAGCGACCGCGAGGCCGCAGACGTGCGGGGACCCGCGAGCCTGCTGTACGCGATGCTGGTGCTGCGCTGGCCCGGGTGGGGAATGCCTGAGCCTGGAGGCGCCCCCGTCATCGCGGGCGAACCGGCTCCGCACACACCGTCGCCACCGGCGTCTCCCCGGCACTGGACCAGATCTGCACAGCCGCCCTGACCGGAGCGGGGAGCGGCATCGGACCACGGGATCACGACCGCATCCCAGCTGGCGGCGGCGCTCGTTTCCTGTGCTGGGGACCGTGATCCTCCGCGGATCTGGAGGCCCGTCAGACGAGCCCCAGAACCCGATCCCAGGCAACCTGCGGCCTGCCCCACTCGAACCGATGCCCGCGCCCGACGCAGCGGCAACGCAGATACAGCCTGCGGTCAGCCAGCAGCCTCGCCAGAAAGTGGTGGAGACTAGCGCTGTGGAGGACGTGAAGTCCGCCAAAAACACCTACGAGGGTAGGCCTCTGCTCTGGATGGCGCTGCTGGCCGCCATCGCGACACTCGTGATCTCCCTGATGTGGTCGCGCTCAACAGTCTTGGCCCAAAGCCAAGCACTGGCGAGTCCACCGCGCCCAGCCCGGCGGCAAGCGAGTCGCGGGAACCTCCGAGGCGGGCGCCGTCGTGCCGGTGGCCAGTGCGAAGGACTTCGACCCGCGGGCCGACAACGGCAATGGCGAGGAGCATGCGGACCAGGCGAAGAACGCCATCGACGGCGACGCTGGGACAGGCTGGTCCACTGTGAAGTGCTGGACTTCGGCGATGGGGCGGCGAGAAACCCGCGTCGGCCTGGTCCTGGATCCGGACAGTGCCCGTCCTGTATCGGTGAGGTGGAGGTGACCTTCGCCGCGGCCGGCGGTGAACGTCGAGTTGCGGGTCCCGGCCAAGGAGAGGCGACCGAGACAAAGGCTGCGCATGGACCGCCAGGCCCAGTGGAAGGCGGTCGCTAACGCCGAGGGTGCCGCCGAGAAGACGGTGCAAGCCGCCGGAGCCGGTGACGAGCCGCTACCCGCTGGTCTCACCTCACGAAAACTGCCGGAGGTCTCGTGACCGCTACCGGCGACTCAATCAACGCAGACTCGTCGTCAAACGCGGCTGGGACCACTGCTTCACCGTAAGTTCTGGAGCCGGTCCGCTACCCGGTTCTGCCATGACCGATGGTGTCGCTGAAATCCATGTGCTTGCCGACTCGACGGGGAGACTGCGGTGCGGCTGGCCAGAGCCGCCCGCGCGGCCAGTTCCCGGATGCGCATTTCGAGATCATCCGGCACCCAGGCGAAAGGCTGGAGGCCGCTGATGAAGTGCAATGAACGCTGGAAGGAACGCTCACCGGCCAGCGGATCGCCGTCTTCTTCACGCTGGTGAATGCCGAGCCGCGGAGCCTGGTGTGATCAATGCCTGCGCGACCTGGCGACCTCAGCACCGACCTGATGGTGACAGCTGCTGGCGCTGGAGGAGATCTCCGGGCACAGCCGACGGCGGTTCCCGCGCGCGCGTGGGGGTGGAAAGCTGCACTGTGTGCGGATCTCTCGCGTTGCTCGCGATCACGCAACGACGATGAGCACTGCCCGCCGCGCCGCTGAGGGACGTGTCGGCCTGGCTCGCCTCTCGCTCCGGCAAGACTCGGTCGATCTATCTCGCTATCTGGGCTGCAGGCGTCATCGCTGCTGGTGCCTGGCATCCAGCCGCCTGAGGAGCTGTTCGACCGACTCGCCGGCGCATCGTCGGGCTGGACCATCGACGCTGAGCGGCATGCTGGGCAGATCCGGTCGCGGCGGGTGCGAGCCTGGGTGGGTTCGGGACCCGGGATGGTTACGCCGACCTGGGGCAGATCCTCGCGACGAGCTGCTGACGAGGGTGAGCAACATCCAGCGCCGGGCTGGGAGCGATTGTGGACACGACAGCCTGGCGCTGGAGGAGCCGCAGCCCGCATCATCGGCATCGTTGGTGAGCGCGCGGCCGCGCGGCGCAGCTCGCCGCTAACGCCGCGGGCTTCGGCTCCGGATCAAAGCGTGACCGATCACGGGTCGGCGTGGGAGTAGCTGCGCGCGTCGCTGATGGGCTCAATGCCCAGTGCGACGGTCATCATCCGAATGCGAGACGATCTCGTCGTGGAGAGATCCTCCAGGAAGTCGTGCCCTCGTTTACGCTCCACTCAGTCCGGAACGAGCAGGGTGGAATTCCGGCGAACTGACGGAGTCGGAGACCCGGGTACGCATCAGGTGGAACCACCTCGGCTTTCCTCGGCGCGGTTGCATCGCACGGTCGCACGCCGCTCATTGTCCTCCTCGGGCAGGGACACATCCATCAGACCGGCTGTCGACTCGCACCAGGGCGTAACCGCAAAAGCGGATGTTGACGCACTTGCGATGGCGATCACCGGGTCCAGCCAGTCCCACCCACCCGGTGTGCCCACCAGGACGATCGCGCCAGCACCTCGGCCGAGGTCCAGTGGCATCGGTCATCAGGCGCTCGCCATCAGCTTTGAGGGCGATGTGGAGTGGTGACGTCTCCCCGCCCTGACTGCAGCGGCAGAGCGACAGCGCACCATTGAGGACGGAAGTCACTGAGATCGCCAGGCCATTTACCGACTGCCTCGAGGCTGCCGGGCTAGGACAAAGCAACCGCTGGACGGCGAAAGATGCCGATGGAGATGGCGGCGATGAAAGATCATCTCACCCTCCACCGCCGCAGAGAACACTGCCGCCTTGCGTGCACCGAAGTTGCAGCCAGTTGGCGTCGGCGGGTTTCACCGCGATCTTCAGGGCGATCAACGCCACGACGGCGGCGACCAGGATTCACGATGGACCCGGCGGCGTCCGGCTACAGCAGGCCCACTGCTAGAGCGTGACCAGCCAGGCTCCGGCCTTCAGTGCGATCGTGGCAAGCGCGGTGGCCACGGCCAGCCAGACACATAACGGCTCGGTCCGGTGTACCAGTGGATTGTCCAGAACAGCGACACACCTCCATGGTCCAGTGCGCATCAGAATGGAAGCAAGCTCGTGATAGGTTCTGTTTGCCTTCTCCCGCCTGCGCCTTGGGGACTGGTCTCTTTCTAGGCCCCCGACCAGAGGGTGGGGCTCGATCCAGGTGTGGGGCGGTCAGTTGTCCATACGTGCGCGTGGCCGAGGTGCCTCGGTGGGTGGTATCCGGCCTTGAGGTCCCGCGACCGGCACCGGCAGCAGGGCCCTGTTAAGTCAGCGACCTCCAGAATCAGTCGGTCGGTCACGACAGCCACCACCGGCGATCTGAGGCTCTTCCGGTTTGCGACCAGGGTCGCTTGCCAGCACCCTCTCGTCGTCGATCGCGCGCGCCTGGCGATACGGCTGCGGCTGCTGGGCAATGCGCCCATCGATCTCCCGCATCGTGACGCCGTGCGTCGATGATCAGCAGCGCTGGCATCCTCGCCAGTCGGCAACACGACCACGTGCGTCAGCGAGTCGGAGCTGCAAGCCCGACTCTCGAGCGCGCGCCTCGGCTCCCTGCTGGCGTTTCATGACGGCCAGCGCCGGCAGGCTCGTCGATCTCGGACCGAGTCAGTGCATCCGGGCCTCCCTCGTACCCACCTCTCGTGGGCTCCCTCCAGCCGGGCGCCGGCGGCTGCATGTCCAGCCAGACGGCAAAGCGCCAGCAGAAACAACCCATGACCGGCACCCACAGCAACCTGTCCAGCTTCCATACCCTGTCACATGCCACAACCTGGTGTGTATGCAGGGAAATAGCAGGTACTAGACTGTTCTGCCCTATAGCTCAGTTGGCAGAGCAGTGGACTTTTTAATCCATGGGTCGCGGTTCGAAATCCCCGCTAGCACTAAGGGGTTGACAGGCTCGAAACCCGGTTCCGTCTCTCTCGTCTGTTCTGTGGAGTAGCTGGGATACCGTGACGCCGAAGTAGGCGGTGCAGCGTATAGATCGTTCAGGACCACCCTGTCTCCCCGCAGCTTGCGTCCCACAGCGGGACCCGTCACGCCAAGGACTTCTCCGAGCTGCTTTGTGGGTGACCCGATGTTGAAACATCAAGGTGTCGCCTGATCAGTGGTGACAACGCCAACTTCCCGGCGCGCGGCAGTGACTTCGCCGGCGGTATCCGGCATATCGAAGCGGTGGAGCGGTTGGGTCGAGCGTGCTGGGAACGATCGTTTCCAAGCCTCACCTTGAAAGCGCAAGGTTGAGGGCGTTACCCTTGAGGGCATGAGTTCTTTAGTAGTCACTGACAGCAGGGGTCGAGCAACACCGGCCCGAAGGAACAGACTTCGCTGTCACCAAGCTGATGGTGGCGCTTCTGCTACCAGAGCCTGCCTGGGTGCTCACTGAAATCGAGGTCGCAGCAGCAGACGCCCGGCCTAGCGACGGTGTCATCGCCTCAATGGCTCACCCGAGCGAGGACGAACATACCGGAAGCAAGTTCGTTTCGTGCTTGAGGTCCTCGAGGACGAGGCAGCCAACACGATTCTGGATCAGCTCTGGGAACAAGGCCGTGAGCAGCTGCTAGAGAAGATCGAGAAGTGGTGGATCGATCGTTGCAGGTGATGCGCGAGCACGACGTCATCGCTCGATGTTCAGTTCTGGTTCACGGCTTCGTCTGCCATCAGAGTCACTCACCAGGGCAGGACTGGCTGATCCTATGGAGCGAAGCTGATCCAGGCACTGCCAAGATCCACGCCGTGAGCCAAACAAACCTGCTCTGACTGACACGCCAGCCACCTGTCTCGAACTGCCAGGAGCCGGGCTAGGTGCTGTCTTCACCGGCTCAGAGAACAGGCACAAGGCTGAACAATATACCCCCAACCCCACACTTGCCAAGGACACGATCCACGCCCCGGAGCACATGGAGGCATCTCAGGAAGACTCAGCGACGATCAGATATCCGCCGACGATGAGCAGTCGTGGTCTCATCATCACACGGAACCACTTCACGGACTACGTTTCTTCCCCGAGACACCACCCTCGCATCCCCGCTGTGAGCAGCTGCAGGCACCCTCGGCATCATCAATGGCATGTTAGGCATCCGAGCCACCACCACGCCTATTTTCTGGCCTCCTCTCCGATAACCTCGGGCTGCTCATTGCTCCCATTTCCTGCTGACCTGCACCGAGGCAATCAATTTCGGAAATCGCAGCAACCATGCTGGCTGGCAGCGTTCATCTGTTCAAGGAGAGAAGGCGCATCACCTACTGCCGCCGGATTCATTCAGATGGTAGTAGTATTATTAGAATCTGCCTTGCTTGGTGACCTTCCATTATGGTGGTACGGCTTTCATCATCATGCAATTAGTCGGTCTGGCATTGCCTATCCTGATCACCACCCTCTCAGAAAAAGGCAACGCTCAGGAAGCTGTCAAAGAACAGCCACCACGCCCCTGAACAATCTCCCCAGCAGGATAACCATCGCAGCTATCCTGGGATCACAACAGGTATCCTGGGTATCCTCCGAGTCTTTGTCTCATTCCCCTTATCACCCAGTTCACTGAAAAACCAATAGCCCTCTTCTAGAGTGTTGACTCCCTCTGGAAATATCCTACTGCAAAGACCATCAGTTATTACTTGCTCCACGGCGTGCACTACGGAGAAAAGATACTGCTCTCGGAATCGCAGATCATGCTGATCACGGCATCCGAATCTTCAAAACAACAAACACACGCCTTTACTGACGACAGAGTCACGCAGTCGCTGGACCGGGTACTGAGATTGGCTTCATTCTCCTGCTATTCTCATACGCACAGTTAAATTAGGCTACTTTACTGGTATACCATATCCATGGATGTTTTCCTGATGATCGTAACGCTTTTTGTCATGCTGGCTACCATTTATCCGTGATGATCCCTTCCTGCACAGCTGGAGCGCAAATCCACCTGGCGTCACACCCGGCGCGCTGAGACTTCACCCCTGGAAGCACACGAAATCCGCTAGGCTTTCCCATTGTTATCCGAGTGCCGCCGTGACAGTTCGTGGTAGCCGAGCAGGAAATCCTGACTTCAAGGACAAGATGGTTTCGGCGGCTGGCTGTTCCACCAGCGGCGCTAGCCCTTCACTGGCACGGAACACACCCGTGGCGCGTGTCGTGAATAGGTTTCGGCGAAGAGCTTGTAGATAATCTCTCAGCATGAACTGCGGGGTCTGTTGTATGATAAACACAAAGACCTGGTTGTTGAGGCGACTGATTGCGACAACTGATTATCGCAAACCATAAACCTTCCACACACATACACGAAAACTAATTTTAAACCCCAAGAGCACCTGGCAGCACCAAAACCTAGCAGGATAGTTCATTCATAACTGACGGCCGGGGGGTACAGATGTTAGCTTAATCATGGAAACACGGTGGACGGATGGCTGGAGAAAAGCCGCGTCCTGGAATATACTGCCGACGAGCCAGCCAAAAGAAATACATAGCCCCCAGAGGTGAGATAAATATCTCTCGACTCCCAGCTCTCCTGCGCATGGCCATGCCAGAGCTGCACGACGAGAGCTCGTCAAGTTGCCCATAGCTGCGCATGTTGAGTCTCCTCGGAAAGAAGTCGGGGCGCAACACTATTCCAGCTTCGTTTGACCTCAATCACCACATCCACCCGATACCCTCCGAGCAGGTTAAGGCGCTCGAGCCCTGGACCAATATCGACCAGATGGCTGAAATTGCAGCGGGCGCAGTAGGCCGTCAAAGGAGCTGACTTGTGTTTTCACGCCTCTGGGCCTTTGCTTATCAAGCCTGCAGCAAAAAGTCTTCCGGTTCCCCACCGACGAACTGTGCGGAGATTCGGTATCAGTAATGATGTCGGTCATTAGAGTTTGAGGCGGTTTCACGAGACGCGTTGCGTGAGTGCAGCAGAAGATAAATGGCCCGCCCTGCGTACGAAAGCAGATGAGATCTGGCATGAGAGCGCCATCATCAATGATATAGCCTTGGTTGATTTATAAATCGAGAGTAGTGGTGGCAGATCTTACAGGACGGAATGCAAAGCAGTTTTCTACGAGGCCGGAATAGCTCATATACACTTGGACGAGAGGTTGCATCATAGTCACACAAACAAACGATGTCATTCGACCTGCGCCACCCGAGGTATATCCACTACCTGGCCAATGATCAGCGCCCGAGCAGTTGAGGAAGATCTAAGCAGGCGCTTGCACGCCTTGTTCAACAACAGTTGATCTTGGAGATCCTACCGGTAGAAATCAGATTACCCCTCAACGACCATACGCCATCCTAGCTACGTGTTGACATCGAGAACACACCGGACTTGGGCAGTTGCGGACATCACCCACGAAGCTTGCTCAGCTGGTAATGGGAACAGCGTTAGCCATCACAGCCAAGCTTCATCATTGCACGGAGAACCATGTCAGGCCAGGCAGAATCTCCAACTCTCACGACTGCATTCCCAAGCGTCGGAGATCAGTCACAAAACGCGGTCCGTGGTCGTAGGCGTGCTGAATCCCGAGGCAGCCAGGGCTGCATGCACGACACACAGCGATCACGAAGTACGCCACCCTTCAGACAGGCTGTCGTCTGCGCCGCCTGGAGGGGCATAACGGGTCAGACTCACGAGCGCCGAGCTGGCTACAAGGGCAGGAACCGCGTATAGGACCGTCAGGATCGACGAGCAGTTAGACGGCCGTCAGGGCGAGCTACGGCTTTCTCGAACCCGGGCAGCCAGTCCAGCATCGTCTGCAATGCCAGCCCTGAGGTCGCTCCAGCTGGCGGTGGTTGCCGGCCGTCTTCCTGCGTGAAGACCCGCAGTCAGGAAACGCACCTCGCGTAGAGCGCCATCTGGTCGCCTGCCAGCCGCCTGATGGGAGACGTACTGGTCGGTGGCCCCAGCCACCGATCAACACGTCCTGGCTCAGGCGGCGACCGACAGCGCAGTCTGGAACCGGAGGGTAGCCCGGACCGAAGTCAAACGCGGATCGTTGGCCCGCATCACCAGCATTCCCTGCTGGAGGCCCCACGCGATTAAGAGGTCCTGGCGGCGGCCCGGCGCAGCACCGAATTGATCACACCACGGCCCAGACCCAGCGGGGATTCTGTGCGAGGCAGCGTCACGCACGACTTCGAGCCGCCTGGCCGAGAGAGACCAAAAAGATCAGGCAGGATATCGAAGCAGATGCCGGCTGATGCGCGGCTCTCAAAAGGCCGCCGCCCTCACGGGCGAGTCCGCCACCGAGCGAGCAGCCGATGACCGTGACTGTCGTAAGGCCGAAAGTGGTCGAGGATGGCACGGTCGGGCGCTCCACTCCGCGAGGTCATCGGAACCCGGTGAGGTCTCCAGCACCGCGCCCTGCGGCCCATCAGAAGGCGATCACTTCGTAGCCCACCTCGCGAAAACACCAGGAACAGGACGCATAAACTCCTCCAGGTAGCCGTCGAAGCCGTTCACATCGCGACCACAGTTCGGCTGGGGCCCGCGGGCGCAAACCGGTATGCGAGAAGCTCGATGTCGCCGAATGGCACCCAGCTGCGGGCGGCCGTCGGGAATGCCGTAGAAGGGAGATGGCGAGTTCGGACCAGCGCCGCCACATGCCCTCGCGAGGATCTGAGACGCGACGAACCCGCGCCACGGTAATGCATAGCTGCCCGCGGAACAGCTCACTTCCTCCTCAGCCCGTTCGGGCCAGCGGAACGAGCTCATCAATCGGGGTCCTGAAGTCACGGATGCGCACGGCGGCGTCCGCAGCCGCTGGCATCACCGGGTCGTTGCAGAAGTTGTGGAGCCGGTTGAGCTGGAAAATTGATGCTGACATCCGGGTGAAGTCTCGTTCGAAGCCCACGGGAAAGTCAATCGTGGTCCAGGCGCGCATCGAGTCCTCTCTAGAGACAAACAAAAACGACCGTTTCGTTTTAAGAAGACATGCGATCGCCCTCAAGCGACACAAGCAGGCTGTGGCGCGCATGCGGCAGGGTGATCCCATGCGAGTGACCTTTCAGGCCTTTCCAAGCGACAGGCAGCAGCAGGCGCGGATCTGCGCTCGCCGCCACCCGTTGCTTCGCCCGGGCGGGCTTCCATGCCACACTCGATGGACGACGTGATCCGAGGAGGCGGGCATGTCTTCGAGACACGGTCTACAGGTACCCTCCCCGGGGAAAGCAGGAACTCATCTGCTCGGTGTGCACGTGGCGGATCGACAAGCTGGCCGCCCGCCTGGACCAGCTACGCCGGGAAAGACGGACCCGCCGAATCCGCCGACGACGCCCTGGTCTCTGCCCTGGTCAGCTCTGCACGAGGTGGATGATCCAGACACGGACTTCACCACGACTGCGAGACTGGCGGTAAACGCCTGGTCGGAGCGCCGCGCGATCCAGAGTTCCGCGAAGAAGATCAAGGGTACTTCGTCGTGTCAGATCCCACCTGCTGGCGCTGGCCAGCGGTGGCACGAGCGCGACAGCTTCGCCTCAATAGCCCGGCCGAGACATCTGAGGATCATCCTGCGCACGAAGGCTTCGGGCCTGATCGCCGAGGGAGGCGCTCGACGCGCGTCGACGTCCGCGCGGCCGGTGAGGCGCCAGCAACTGCTGGAAGCTCCGCCACGAGGACGACCCAGGCCAGAAGCTTCAATGCGCCAGTCCCACGCCCGCCAGCTGGCTCTCACGGGTTGCCTGGCTCGCTATTCCTCCAGCAGGTCATGGACCAGTAGGGCGAAGTCTCCCTGCCGTGGTGGATTCCACGAGGTCCTCGACCTCCGGCGACAGGCACCGGTCCCTCTCTCTGGGGGTGTCACCTGTCCCCGGAGCTGCTCGTAGACGCAAGCCGATCCGTCTCCCAGCGGCAGTCGCATCCGTTCCTCCAGCAGATGAATGCCCTGACCGCTGATGACGAACAGGACAGCCAGCAACTGGTCGAAGCGGCGTGTTCGACACCAGGGCATTGACCGCGGCCATCGCCATGGTGTGGAAGATCCTCTGGCCGCCTTTGAGCGGAGACGAGCGCCGACAGGATTCTCGACGCTGGATCTCGGTATCAAGGCAGCGGCGCGCTGGTGTGGCAGAAGCATGCCGGAGTTGAGCGGCCCTCCCCGCCGCTCAGCCCAGCCGGGGAGACCGTGGCTCCTAATCTCATCGCAGCAGCCGGGCTGCCAGGTCATGGTCAGCACGGCCAGCCGCGCCAGGCAGCCGTTCACCGACTGCGCAGCCTGTCCCAGCACCATCGCATCCCAGTTCCCGCCGGAGAAGGGAGTCATAGCTCGACCGGTGTAGTCCGGAGTCAGCAGCGGATTTGCAGGTCGACGAGTTCGCCTCCCGCGTGAGCGTCCTCCCTCGCCCGTTCCAGCTCCCGCAGGATGATGCCGACCTGATGGGACCGATCTCACCGATGTGGCGTCCTGGATGCGTGGGCATGTTCTCCCACGCGGCGGCGCGTCCTTCGCTCGTCGCCCACCCGCTGTCCCTCATGAGTCGAAGGATCAGGTTGGCTTGCATCTCCCAGGGCATGTGCCGTTCAGCGTGGATCCAGATCGAAGGCGTTCTCCACCCGCGCTGCCTCGCAGAACAGGGCGAATGCCCGAGGAAGGTCTCAACCGCCGGTAGACCTCCCTCGACGGCGAACGCCAGATGGGCCGTCAGCACCGCCGGACCCCGAGATCAGCGCTATCGCCTCTCCGGTGGCCAGCTGGAACTCAACATCCCTTGCCCATGGCCGCCCATGCCTGTGGGAGCGCGGCGTTCCCTCACCGTCCTCGCACTCACCCGCCCGGCGTCACCCCGTCAGCGCAACAGCCCGGCTGCTGCCATGGGCTGAAGATCACCGGTGCCCATCGACCCGGTCCCCGGTATGACGGGGATGAGTCAGGTTGACGGCGTCGTTCATCGGTCTACCAGTTCAGGACGCGCTCCTGAGGTGCCTCGCGCCAGGCAGTTCGCCCGCACGATCAACGCCAGCCGCGCCACCTGCCAGGGCAGCGCCTCCTGAGCCCAATGCGTGGGAGCGCAGCACGTTTCACTTGGAAACGCAGCTGCTCATCCGCGCTTCAGCCGCCGGTCCTGAAAGGGCCCTAAAAGCCTGGTTCCAGCCGTAGACCCGCAGCTGGGGATCAGCCATAGGGCCGCCAGCCACCTCGCGGGTGCGCTGCATCTGATTGCGTGCCACGGGTCCATCGTGATGCCGAGACGCTCTGCCGTCAGGGCCGCAGCCAAAGTCCCGCCACATCAGGAGGGCGCCGTTCAGGGGTCAGGATCAACATCCCGTCACTGGCTTCCAGCGCTGATGCCGTTGCTCACTCCTGCACTGTTCCAGCGATGACCTACCCGATCCGGGCCTGGTCACGACCGAGTGCTGGTCTCTGCTGTTCATCCCGCCTCCGGCGCTCGGGGAGGTATCCTGGGAAGTCGATGCCCATGATGTCCTCGCACTCCCCCGACAGCGACCCGGTCCACCGCCGAGTGAGGACAGCGGCAGTGCAGTGGCAACTACCTTGACCAGTGTCACGTCCAGTCCTTCGACGGCGTCCTTGACCGCCAGCGGCAGGCCATTGTCCTTGCGAAGGATGAAGATGGTGTCCGGGTAGGTGGCGACCCGCCCGCTCGGCCCCTCGATGGCCATGTACTCGTTCAGGTAGGGGACAGTGTGCTCGCCGACCCGGAAGGCGCCGTGATCCCAGCCTCCCCTGGTGACCAGCTCCGCCTCATGACCAAGTGGTCCCTCATCGACGATCTCGCCGCCGAGGAAGTCGGCCACACGTGTGATGACGCGTTTTCCGGCACGGGGCTTCCCCGCCCCCGCGTCCTCCATGGCCCTGCCAAGGTCCAGCGCCAGGGAGATCACACCGAGCGCGGCATGCTGTTTCACCCAGTCCAGCTCGACGGGGTTGCGGGCCGAGGCGATGAACCCACCGGAGCGCACCGAGATGTCGCGCAGCACGTCGTCGCAGGTGTCCACGCGGCCGATATTGATGCTGAGGAGGTGCCCGTGGGGCACGATTACCGCCACAGACCACTTGAATGGTCTCGTATCCCTCGCGAGTCGTGAGCCCGAGGGACCACAGCTTCCCAGTGGGATGGGCGCGAACGTCACCCGCGGCGTCCAGGACCTTCACCCCAAGTGCCGACGACTGGATCCAGCCGTTGAGGTGGTGGAGTAGCCGTTCTGCCCGGTGATGACGGCGGCGATGGGGGTGAGGGAACAACTCGATGAGTTTCCGCAGTGCGTCGACGTAGTCGATGGGCCGGATCTCCCAGTCAGGGTGCTGCCGGAGCCCCCGATCGCGGTGACGGTCGCGACCCAGGAATCTCGGGCAGCTCGTCCACACCGGCTAGCACAGGACGGTTGAGGGTGGTCGCTCAGCGTCCCATCAACTCGTGGTCTTGCCAGCCGCCGCCACCACAGGCGAAGACACCTCCGCCGAGAACGGCCCAGCGGGCATCTTCGATGGTCAGTTCAGCTGTCGGGATTCCTTCTGGGTTTTACGTCCGGTCAGTTCCGGATCAGGGTTGAGGGCTTCACCGTATGCTGGGCGCTTCGGTTGAGAGATTTCTCCACCGCGTCGAGGGCTTCCATAGCCGGCGGTGGCGTGGCGGATGACCCCGGGCGGAGTCGAGGAGTCGAGGGCGCGGCGCAGTCGTATGGCCGCGCGGCTGGGCGCCGTCGGCGACGAGCGGTGACGCCCGCCGACTCGCATCCAGCCGGGTAACCACCACCCAGGTGCACCGCAACCAGGGTCGGCCCCACCTGCGGCCAGCAGCATGGCATCGAGGAGGCCAGTCCGTCACCCCGTCGGAGTCATCGCGCATGCCCTCGGTGCCCGATCCTGGGGTGGGCTCATTCCTGCCGAGTCCAGATGGTCGCGGCTGAAAGCGACGGAGCGGTGATCCGCCGTCGGCGACGACCTCGTTCACGGCGACGGCCAGGGCGGAGCGTTCGCCGTACCCGAGCCAGCAGGGACCGTGGGCGGGTGAGCCCCCTGCGACGGGATATGACGGCGCCGTTGATCCAGCGGGCGATCAGGGCGTTCAGGGAACATTGTCGAGGCCGGGTCGTCCACCACCTCATGTCGTGCTCGTCTCCTGAGGATCATCCAGCGGAACGGCCCGATGCCGCGGCTGAACAACGGCCGCAGATAGCCTCCATGAACCGGGGAATCGGCGAAGACCCGTCCTCTCGCCCTCCCCAAGAACCTGGGAGGCCTGCACCCTCAGGTTGTTGCCATTCTCGAACACCACCGACTCCGCGGTCTCGACGTTCCAGCATGGCCGGCCATCTGCGCGCCATCGATGCAGGCATCTCGTTCCACCGTCCTGGTCCGTTCCCGGGCGCTGGTCACGAATCTCAAGGGTATATCCGGCGGGCGAGGTAACCGTGGCGGGCATCGTGGGCGGCGGTCTGGTCGGTCACGATGTCCGGCGCGCTCGCTCGCCGCGAGAAAGATCGGCGGCGTTGCCCAGCAGGCCTGACGGCGACAGCGCGCCGCTTGGCGGTGGCCGTGGGACGGCCGCGAGTGCTTCGCTGAGGTCGTCAGGAGCAGGTCAGCCTCTCGGCAGCGTGGGCCTCGACGGTTTTGTGGGTCGGCTTCCACCGTGAGGGTGGAGAGCTGCAGCATCCGCGCAGAGATCGGCTGGGAGGAGCCCATGCCCTCCCAGACCTGCAGTGAGCACCCAGCGGTGGGGTGCGGTGGTTTCCGGAAGTGCCGGTCGAGGGCAGGCGCAGCAACGTCGTAGGTGCCTCAGCACCCCTGCCCGCCGATGTACTGCCAGGCGTGCGGCGGTCAGCCCGCCCCAGATGGTCTTGTGCTCAGCGAGCCGAGTAGAGACCTCTCCTCCGTGGCCCAGTTCCCGACGGTGTTGTTGACCGCCGAGACCACCATCGGGGCGGCGGCGATGAGGTGTTCAGCACGGCTACAGGACGGCCGGTCTGGGCACCAGTGTCTCGATCCTCGCCGAGACGTGTGCGGGCATCAGTGATCTGACGGTAGGCGTCCCAATCACTTAACTGCTTTGCCAATGGAGCGTAGACACAGCAGTTCCTCAGGCTGCCCCCACCTCGACACATTCTCCAGCAGGCGAGCAGGGCCTCAGCCCCGCCAGGTGCAGCAACGCACCAGTGGGTCCCTCTACAGGCCGTGACGCTCATGTAGCTGCTTCTCCTTCAGTCAGTCTTCGAGTGCTGCTTCCACACGCCTGAGACCGTTCCAGCGCGTGGGGGTTGATATCGGAGTGCAGAGTGCGGTTTGGGCCACTATCAGGCGATCTCCTGCGGCGCGGCGAGCTCGCAGGACATGTGTGCGCCTCGCTGGGGAGTCCAGTAGAGGCTGTCTACTCATCGATTCCACCCATAGCCCAGCCATAGCGGATGTGGCATCGGCGATGGCGGTTCGGAATCTCTATCCGACCAGCTGAGCACCTCGACGGGGTGAGTCGGCGATCAGCTCCGGTTGTGCGCGTCCTCACCGTGCGGGTGCGCGATCCGCACCAGCGGCGTGGCGGCAGCCAGCACCTGGATGTCGTAGGGGGCAACCCAGTCACGGAACTGTTCAGGTGTGAGTCCCGAGCTGGTTGGGTCCTTGCTGGCGCCGTTCACAGCCACGAACAGCGCATCGACCCAAGCCTGCGGTCCTGTGGCGTAGCGGCCAGTACACCCGCAACCCCGGGCGATGGTGCGGTGGGCCAGGGCCGGATCGACGCGAAATAGTCGATCACCGCTTCCGCCGAGGGCTCGAACGAGGGTCTGGGTGGGCGAGAACAGCGTCTCGATGATGGCCAGCCTCGGGGCCTCAGCGCGAATCAGCCTCAACACCTCGCGCTGCCGGGCATGGCTTTCAACTCCGTGCCAGGGTCATGCCAGAATCGTGTCGAGCTGGGCGGGATCGGTGATCTCGTCCAGTCCGCCGGGCGGGTCGATGCGGTAGTCGTGCATCACTTGATGAAATCCCAGTCGTAGTCGCGGTAGAACCGCAGGTGAGCCTCCGCGACCTGCTCGGGACTCCATCTGGCGGAGCCATGGTGCACCCAGGCGCCGAGCCAGGGGGTCGGTCGTTCTCGCCGCGGGCGGCGGCCGAGAATCGGTCACGCTTGCTGGTCATCGTCGTCTCCATTTCGTGCGGTGCGTCCCAGGTACGCCTCCTGGACGCGCGGTTGTCGAGAAGCTCACCGGCCGCTCCCTCAAGGACGAGGTTCCCGGTCGCGAGCACATAGCCGTGGTGGGCGATGCTGAGGGCGAGTTCCGCCTGCTGCTCGACCATGAGGACGAGCCAGCCCCAGGTCGGTGTTCAGCGTCGCGATGGTCTCCAGGACCTCGTCGACGAAAGGGCAGAGTGAGAGCCCCATGGTGGAGCTCGTCCATGCAGATCAGGCAGGACGGCTCATCAGGGCGCGCGCGAACGCGAGCATCTGTTGCTCCGCCAGACATGGTCCCGGCGGCCTGGCGTCGCCGCTCACCCAGGCGGGGGAAACGGTCGTACTGGGCCTCCAGGTCCTCACGGATGTCAGCCCGGGACCTTCGGGTATAGGCCCCCATCAGGAGGTTCTCCTCCACGGTCATCGGCCCGAAGATGCGCGCGCCTCGGAACCGACGCGATCCCCGAGGCCACTCTCGCGAGGTCGGCCGCCTGGTGATGTCCTGCCCGTCCAGCAGTACACGGCCCGTTCCCGGCCGCACGAGTCCTAGGATGGTCTTCATCGTGGTGGACTTCCCCGAGGCATTGCCGCCGAGCAGGGACACGATCTTCCCCTCGGGAACCTTCAGACTCACCCGTCGAGGGCCTTGGCCTGCCCGTAGCTGACCTCCACCGCATCGAGTTCCAGCAGTTCACTCATGCCCTTCTCCTCCCTGGCGCTGGCGGGCGTCCTCGGACTTGCTCCCAGGTAGGCCTCGATGACTGCCGGGTCGTTGCGGACCTGCTCCGGTGGGCCGAGGCGATGACGTGGTCGTCCATCACCAGCACGTGATCGGACAACGTCATGACGAGGTCGAGTTTGTGCTCCACCAGCGGGATTGACTGCCCGGCAGCCTTCAGCTGGAGTAGCTGCTCCAGCATCTCAGAGGTCTCGGACTGGTTCATGCCGGCGGTCGGCTCGTCGAGGACCAGGAGGGTGGAGCGCCGCCAGGAACGGGCGATCTCGGTGCGCCGCCGGTTCGCGTAGCTGAGTGTGTACGCCAGGTCGCCGGTCGGGCCCCAAGACGTTCAGGAATCTGCCGATCTCGGCGGCCACCGTTCGCGATCCTCTCCCGCTCCCTCGGATCCCGGGCAGCGGCAGCGAGTGCTGTGACGTCTCACCCAGCAACGGCAGCCATCCGAGAACCGGGTTTCCGCCAGGCCCTTTCGGGGACGGTGTGCGCTCAGCTCCAGTGCAGGCCGACGAGACGTTCTCCGCGACGGTCAGGTTCCCCGAACACCCGGCCGTTCTGGAAGGTCCGCCGCCCGGCCGTCGCCACCTGTTCTGGCGCCAGGCTGCCACTACCCGCCCCTGGATCGAGATCTTCCCGGCACTTGGTCTCAGCACCCCCTGTCACGAGGTTGAGGGTGGTGGTCTTGCCGGACGTTCGGCCCGATGATCGCCACGGTCTGTCCGAATGCGATCTCGGAGTCGACGCGCGACGGCGTGCACGCCCCTCGAAGTGGCGGTGCAGGCCGGTTGCCTTCAACACTGGTGTGGTCATCAGGCCCTCCTCGTCCACAGGCCCTGGGCGGGAAATGAATGATCGCTATCACGACGGTCCCGTGAGGAGGATGCGCACATCGGGAGCGAGGCGCAGCGCCTCAGGCAAACCCACCCAGGGCGAGGGGCGCCGAGCACGGCCCCGAACGGCGAGTTCATGCCGCCCAGCACGACGATCGTCAGCACCAGCACCGACATCTCGGACGGTGAACACCGTGGGATCGAGGTGGTGTACTGGTGAGCAGTAGCGCCAGCCAGCCCTGCGAAGAAGGCGGCTATCGCGTGAGGTGAGCGCCTTGTGGCCGCGGGGTGTGGAGCCCCCAGGATCGTGCGGCCACCCTCGTCGGACCCGACGAGGCCAGGACCGTCCCGAGATGCGAAGCCGTATCCCGAAGATCACGAACAACGTGATCCCCAGCACAACCAGGTCGAATTGGTAATGGTCCTCGGCGACGAGCAGCGGAAGACCGAAAACCTCCGGCGAGGGTATGCCGGAAAGCCCGTAGGCACCCTTGGTGACTGCATCCCAGCTGCGGATGACCGAGAGCTGACGCAGCGAGGGCCAGCGTCGCCATGGACGCGTAGTGGCCATCGAGTTTCGAGATCGGGAGGGTCACCACCGTCGCCAGCACGGCCGCGACGACTCCGGCGAGCAGAAGGGCCAGCAGGAACGGCAGCCCCAGCCGCATCACCAGCAGCGCTGAGGCATAGGCGCCGATGGCGACGGGCGCCGCCTGCCCGAGGGAGATCTGACCGGTCGACCCTGCCAGCAGCGTCATCGGCACCGCGATGATCGGCGCAGATCGCCACCTGGTGCTGACGTGAACTGAGCACTGGGCCTCCCAGCAGCGGCACCGCCAGGCCCGCCACGGCCAGCAGCGCCAGTGCCACCAGGCCAGCCGGATGGGCCGGCCAGCTCCCCAGGAAGGTCCCGTCATGGGCTCGAGACAACGGCATGCCGGGAACCGAACAGGCCGTGGGGACGCAGCAGGAGCACCAGCAGAAAGGCCCGAAGATGAACAGGTCCCCGGAATCCGCCACCGAACTGGTAGATGCCCAGCGACTCCAGCAGGCCGATCACGAATCTCGCGACGGCACGGCGATGGACCCCAGGCCACCGACCGCGGCCGCGATGAAACTCCCACGGTTCCCGTGAAAAGAGGCCGAGTGGGGCGGGGATGAGCGCGCGCCACATGCCGAAGAGGATTCCCCCGACCGCCGAGGCGGGAGGCCAGCGGGAACGACAGGTTCTGCACCCGTGTGACGGAACGCCCATCTGGCGGGCGGCATCCGGTCGCTGCGGTGGCGCGGACAGCCAACCCATCGGCCGACCGCAACCGGCTCGGGCGACCATCGCGGCGAGGGTGAAACCGAAGGCGACCGCGTCGGAGATTACCGGGCTCGACGCCGCCAACGGGCGGGTTGTCGGTCGGCAGCGGGGCTGGGTATTCGCGGGTGTCGGCGGAACAGGATCTGGCTCAGGTTGTCGAGCACCATCGAGGCCGCGAAGGTGGCGCAGTGGGCGGCGATCAGTGCCTCGGATCAGTGGACGCACGGTGGGCGGTTGATCACCCAGCCGACTCGGTGCGCTGGCTGCCGCCACCGCCAGCAGAGCCAGCCACCACGGCCATACATTTGAGCACGCTGATGAACCACCAGCCGGAGCATTGCGCTGAGATCCGACGATGGAACCATGGGCGAAGTTGACGACGCCTGTGACACCGAAGACTCGTGGGAGATGCCGACGGCCACCAGAGCGTAGACGTTGCCATGGACGAGCCCCGAGATGAGATCGTGCCGATCATGATCGTGGCCACCGGCGCGTGAGCGCCGTCACTCGACCGTTACCGGCAAGAGTTTGACGTCACCAGGCCTGCGTTCTGGGGAGAACTCCGAAGTCACCGAACTGGACGGCCTGCACACGTAGCCGCCGTCTGAGAGGGCGCTGAGATTCCTTTCCGGGTGGCGCCGCTGCGGAGCAGCGCCTCGGCGCGAGAATGTTACGGCAGCGTCGTACGAGTGGGCAGAGTAGGGTGCTGGGATCGTGCCCGAACTTCGCCTTGAACCCGCTTGTTGAAATCCACGACCTCCGGCGAGTCATTGCCGATCAAGAAAGTTCTCGATGATGATCGTGCCCTCGGCCGCTGAGACCGGCCGCCTCCAGGAACTGCGGCGTGTTCTGTCCGCCGAAGAACTGGCCAGTGAACCCGATCTCGAAGCTGGCGTACGATGCGAGCGCCGTCGGGGCCGTAGCCGAGGCATGGGACGATCGCGCTGCGGTCCAGAACGCGGGCTTTGATCTGTAACAGGACGATGGTGTCTCCGAGTCAGGCTGGATGGGAGACTCGTAGGCGATCTCCAATCCGGCCCCGGCAGCCGACGCCTTGAAGATATCGAGGAGGTCTTACCCCAGTCCGTCTCAAGATAGACCAGCGAGATCTTCTGATATTTCCCCGCTATCCACTGAGGCGGGCAGGTCTGGTAGAACTCCTGCGTGAGGGAGGTGGACCACATGTGGTCACCGCCCTTGGTGAAATCGGGATTGGGTTAGGTAAACCGAACTGCACCAGCCCCGCCTGCTGGTAGGTGGCGGAGGCTGCCATGGATCGCCGGAGGAGAACTCTAGCTCGGCGAGGATGGTGTTGTCGGCACGAACTTCTGCGCGATCGGCACGGCTGTTTCCGGATCGGACTGCGAATCCTCCCATTTCAGCTCTATCTGGCGGCCGCCGACTCCCCGGCGGCGTTCAGCTCTTCAGGGCCGGGTCGAAAACCCTCCTTCCCAGTATCTGGCCGTATTCAGCGCTGGAGCCGGTCACCGGTCCTGAGACGCCAAAGACGATGGGTCGCCCTGGTCAGCGGAACTGCTACCAGAGGAGCCTGCCCGTGAAGGGCGCTGCAGGAACTCAGCGCCACCGCGGGAATAGCACAATGGCACGGCGAGATAGTTTTTAGGCATGGGAAAACTCATTTCTTGGCGGGATGATTGAGCACCGGGAAAGCACGGTGAAACGGGAGACAAACGCTAATTTGCGATGCCTCCGGAATGGGGATCAGTTACCCCAGGAGGTGAAAAATTGCGATGTGCAGGCCTCACACAGAGACCTCAGGCTCAACACCGTGCTGAGAATGATCAACAGGGACAACAACACTGCAAAGCGGGGCAGGCGTGACCCGGATAGTCAGATTCGCTGCAATTCGCATGGCTGCTCCCATTAATCGATGGACATCTCCAACCTATGGGGTTGGAGACCCGTGTCAATTCAATCCCAAGACAGGTAAAACCATGGCGAGCGACCCGGCAGGCAAGACGGATATAAGCGGGTATACCTGTATCGATCGGCCCGCCCCTGCCACGCCACGACGCACGCGGAGGGACGCGATGGCCTCCAGTGGGATCTCCTATTCTTCCGGCTCTCTGCCGCAACGAACCAACGCACCTGGTAGGGCTCAAGGACCAGCACGGGCGGGTTGAGATCCCATTGGGCATCGTCCAGCAATTCCCTGGCCTGGCTCCCGAACAGTGCAATGCTGCCCCATGGGGACGTTGACCTGGTCCTCGGAGAGTTGTAGAGCTGGATCATGGGCCGATCGGGTGATCTCTGCGGATCGCCAGCACCCTACGGTCGCCCGACATCCATGATGTATGACTCGTAACCGGCGTGCAGCTGCGGAACACCGCGCCTCAGCGAGGACATGCCGCAGCCAGGCATTGACGCGGGCTGGGGCGAGCCGGGGATCCTCGCCCAGCGCAGCGACGGCATCCCAGTCCATGACGGGACGGTGCGCAGCGGTTGTCCTGAGCGTGCGCAGGGTCCTGATCAAAGTGGTGAGTCATTCAGCATCGCCAGCTCGTCGCCCATGTAAATCAGGGGAATGCCACCAAACCCGCAGATCACGGCGTGCAGCATGTTGATCCGGGCCACCGCCAGATCGATGGCCTGCTGGTCCTCTGCTCAAGGGCCAGCTCCAGGCCCGCGAGCGACGCCAGGCTGCCAGAAATGCGGCGGTCCCCGTGGCCGGATTGGCCTGGAACAGCAGCACGGGCGAACGACCGCGGAATTCGCCTGAGTAGAAGTCGGACAGGAGACCGTCGGTGCTCAGCACCCGTTGATGCCGACGCGCGGCGTCACGATCGTCAACGGCCCAGCCGATGTCGTCGTGGCAGCGCCTAGTCTGCCCACGTGGCGGTCGGGGGTTTCGCCGGGGAAACCGGTCGAGGGCGTAACGCAGCAGCGTCACGTCGCGGCTGGCGAGCGCCGACCATAGCTGCGCCATCAGCGAGTTGTGATAAGCCAGGTCGGAGAGCTTGCCCGTAGTGGCGGCCCTGGCCGAAGTAGGCGATCAGGTCGCGCGGCCGACGATGCCTCGGCCTTTGATCTACCACGGCCGGGCCGCAATCCGCACCGCGGACCGCAACGCCTCGCGATCTCGTGCACGGGCGGCTCGTTCTGGCAGTCCGTGCCCATCTGCTTCCAGATGAAGGCGATGGCGTCCAACCGCAGCACCTCGACGCCGTGGTTCGCCAGGGTTGCAGATGATCTCCAGGTACTCGCAGAGCACGTCGGGATCTAGTTCACGTCCACTGGTACTGCGATGGTGGTCCACACCCAGCCGCTTCGAGTTCCTCATCCCAGGTGAAGTTCCGGGGCAGCGGGTCAGGAACACCTCAGGAGGGTCTGTTCGTACTGGTCTGGGACGGTGCGGTCGGGTAGATCTGAAGTAGTCGCGGTACCTCTGCTCACCGCCTTTGGCACGCCTGGCCCATCGTGCTCCTTGGCGACGTGATTCAGCGCAGGTCGACCACCAGTGAGATGCCACGTTCCCGGAGCGCCGACGCCACCTCGGCGAGGTCGTCCATGGTGCCGAGGTCACTGCGGATGGATCTGTAGTCTGCGACGGCGTACCGTCGCTCTCTCGCCCTCCCGGGGCTGGAGTAGTGGCATCAGGTGAAGATGGGTGACTCCCAGGTCTTGCAGGTGAGTCGACGTGGTCAGGATGCCGTTCAGCGTACCTGCGAAACGGTCGGTGTAGCAGACACTACCCCGTCATGCGGGCTGCTGCAGCCGTCGGGACGCAGCGAGGCGTGCTTCGTCGAGCCTGCACGTAGGTCAGCGGGACGCTCACGAGCGTCTTCTCACGACGCCGCGCACTCGCTCCACCAGCGCGTCGGTCTTGTCGCCGTAGACATTACGCAGCGCAGTCGTCAGCTCATCTCCGTAGCGATCCCCAGCGCAGCTCCAGGACGTCATCAATGTCACCCATGGCGCAAGCATGAGTCGGACGACCCCGGCAGATTGTTACGTCACGGAATAATTCATCCCGCGGTTCGCCTGTCCTCCACCCAGCGCGGGCCCACACCAGGTGGCTCCGGATGCTCCTCGAACCGGGCCCAGCACTGCTCGGCCTCATCGGGCGAGGGACCGCCGCTGGCAGCGGGCAATGGCGTCACGCAGCTCGAGTTTCGCGCTGCAGCTCCAGCGAGTGCGCGACGACTGGCGAGATCCGCCAGCGGTCCTCCTCGCGCCGCAGGCAGCGCAGCCGCAGCCGGTGACCTGTCAGCCGCCGCTGTTCCTCTGGCATAGCGCCCTGGACCACCCGCAGCGGCACGGGACCAGCCATGGTCGCGGTGGATGCGGATCAGGCCGGGGTGGACGGTCGCGGCCTCATGGACCTCCACGTCCGGAGCGATCACGGCAGCGCCCGCCGAAAGCGCGTGGGCGGTCTCATCCTCCGGACTCATCCATCAGGATCTCGGTGGAGCGCATCACCACCTGGAAGATGTCGGCCCGGGCCATCGACTGCCGCTGGGCACCCCGTCGGTCTGCGAGGAGACCACGTAGGTCCGTCCAGCCCGCAGGGGCCCGATCGCCATCTCGCGCGGGCGAGATTCTGAGCGCCCCCGTCCACGGTCTCCACCCGACCGGGACCGGCCGAGACACCCTGGGAATGGCGCATGAGGCGGCACGCCGCGGGTCAGGTTGTGAGGGACCCGCATCGATCACCCGGTCCTCCCTGTTCACCAAGGCTCCGTCCTGGCGCGCGAAGTGCAGTTCCCGGTCTCCAGGGGCACCATCGCCATCCCTCAACTGCATCCCCGAGGCAATAACGCGGTCTGGGTCGAAGACGTCGGGGTGAAGCAGTTTCGCCAGCACCGCCCGCTGAGCACCAACGACCTCGACTGCTCCAGCCCAGCACGCGCGGCCATCAGGTCGCTCCCAGCTTCAGGGAGCCAGTCCCGAGACCTTGCCCGCCAGCTGCGCCATGCAGACCCAGCGAAAAAGTCGGATTTCAGCTCCTCGTCGAGTCAAGGCCTCCTCGACGGATCCTCAGTTCTCCTCCAGGGTTCGGGCCGTCGGCGCGGCAGAGACCCAGGACCGCAGCGGCACCTCTGCGGGTTGGAGGACTGCCCCATCTCCAGCCAGCCGGCGCCTCGGCCAGCAGCCGGGACAGCCATGGCCTGGGGGTGGGCATGTCATCGGCGCTTCTCATGGAACACCAGAGCTCGTCGATGCGCCGAGAACCCGGCCTGCTCCTGCCGGGCGGGTACTGAGCCAGCCCCGCCGCCAGAATCGCGCCCAGCTGAGGTCCCCGAAGACCGGGGCGTGAAGTCGAGTCGTCTGTAGAGATAGTCGAGCGCCCCGATCTGAAGCTGGCTCGCGACCCTCCTGAGGCACGCAGGCCGTCGCTCTCGGTTCGGACTGAGAATCGAAAAAGCGGGAGTCGAACCATCCTCAGGGCCAGCGAGGAAGTCTAGTGTCGCGTGGCGTGAGTTCGCCGGTGTTTTTCGGCCCCGGATGCGGCGCCTCGCTTCGTTCACCTCGCTCACGGTACGACCCGGTAGCGTTTCACTCGGCTGCCCTCGCGAACCATCCGCCCGGAACCGCCTCCGCACTGACAAACTCCCACCACGACACCCGTGTCACCTCACCCGCGGGCCGGAGGGTCCAGATGGCGCCACACCGGGTGCTTGGCCTGGCATGGAGCAGCGGTGGGCAAACCTCAGTGGACCTGAACCTGAAGTGACAGTTGAGGTGAATTACAACCCTCGAATTCAGGTAATTCTCAGACCTTCTCAGAAACATCAGCAGGGCGATTGAAATATCCACCAGATTCGTAATGCCTAGTCAAAAGCAGGTTTATCGAGTCGCTTCCGGGAAATTACATCAATGTGATCTTTCAGAATCCGGGCAGTCACGCTCACCACGCCTCTCAGGAAACGTTCATTTTCAAGCTTGTGGGCGCCTGATGATCATAATGTCGATCGGCCGACACGATGGGACAAGCTCAGGGAAGGGGTCGTGTCGGCCCTGATCTTGAGAACTCGGAGGAATCGTGAACCGGATGATGAGAACCGTGCGGGGAGGGCTGGCCGCTGGTGATGGCCGGGCTGGTGCGGTCGGTCGGCTCGCTCGCGCTGGTAACCAGTGCCGACGCAGCTGGCACCGCCATGCGAGCCACCACGGCTGTGAATGTGCGTTCAGGCGCGGGAACCAATTCTCCGGATCGGCCTGCTCCAGGCAGGCGAGCAGATACAGGCCCTGAGCTCCAAAAACGGCTGGACGCAGGTCAACTACAAGGGCCGCACCGGCTATGTGGCATCCGCCTACCTTGCCTCATCGTCAGGCGGTGAGGGGGGCGGTTCCTCTTCGGGCGCATCAGGGGCCGCCTACACCACGACTGCGCTGAATCTGCGCACTGGCCCCGCCCTCCGGTCCTCCGTGAAGACGGTCGCATCGAAGGGCACGAAGGTGACGCTGACGGGCACGGTCCGGGGCGAATTCTCGCAGGTGACCTGGAACGGCCAGACGCTGTGGGCTGCCACGCGTTATCTGTCGCAGTCCGCGAGCGCCGCTAGCCAGGACCTGCCCAGCACCACGAAGAAACTGAGGGCCACCACCGCCCTGATGATCCGCACCTCACCGGGACGTGACTACCGTTCCCTTGGGGACGTGCCACGCGGCACGATCCTCGACTGCACCGATGTGGTGACCAGCGCATGGCGGAGTGCATCCTGGCGGGGCAACGTCCGCTGGTTCAGCAACCAGTACCTGAGGAGCGCCGGGTCCTCCAGCTCCCCCACTCCTGGCAACCTGCCCTCCACGACGGCGCAGTATGCGACGGCCAACCTGAACATCTGGAATTCAGCGACCGGGTCAGCCCACACGGGAGAGATTCCAAAGGGCAGTGAGGTGCTGGGCGGGCACCGTCCAGTCAGGGGCGCGCACAGATCGTCCACAACGGCGCGATCCGCTGGTCACCGCCCGTTACCTCCAGCTCACCGCTCCTGGGAGCGACGGCGGAGGCAGCGGCGATGGCGGCAGCCTCAACCGGGGCTGGTCGAAGGGCCTGGACCAGGCCAACGCCAACGTCAAGCGCATCGTCCGCTACATATGGGGCAACGTGCCGGAGATCAAGACCATGCTACGGCGTCGGCGGACCCCATCCCGGACCACCCATCGGGCCGGGCCGTGGACATCATGATCCCCAACTACAAGTCCAACAAGGAGCTGGGCAACCGGCTCGCCTGCCTACTTCAAGGCCAACCACTCGCAGTTCCGCGTCCACTACATCATCTGGGACCAGAAGATCTGGAACATCACCCGGGACGGGGAAGGGTGGCGGCCCATGGCGAATCGCGGCGGCGACACCGCGAACCACAAGGACCACATCCACATCACGGTCTACGAGCAACTGATTCTTCGGTTCCTCCCGGCAGAAGGTGCACTCGGTCACCTCGACGGTGCCGAGGGCGCCCTTCTCGGCGTCCAGCGAAAGCATGGTCGACGACGGTGTAATGCCGGCCTCCAGGAAGGTGAGCTCCACGAAACCGGCCTGGGCAGCCTGCCCGAGCCTGCGCCCCGCCGCCGCTGCCGCCGAAAAGCGTCCCTCCATCCTTCAGCTGATAGCCACCCTCGAAATAGACGGTGTCGAACTGCGCACCGACGATGTGGAAAGCTGGTGGCGAGGTTCAGAACGCCGCCAGCACCCAGAAGCGCACCTTCTCCCCTACCCTCGCGGTGAACGGCCGCTGAGCGTACTGGAAGGCGATGCCATTGAAGGTGGAGTAGCTGGCCTCCTCCGTCTGGGCCCCTGGGCCGCGTCCACCTCTGCCGCCGTCTCTGGGCTGCTGCCCCGTACCATCAGCCAGGTAGATCTCGGAGGCCACCGCGACACTATTCGCGATCCACCTGCGGGAGTCCCTCTCGCGAGGCTCAATGATGACTGCCCCATGCATGCCGGCGGCGATGTGGGCGGAGGTGGGTGCAGTGCCGCAGTGGTACAGCCACATGCCAGCGCGGCGCGCGGTGAAACGGTAGACGAGGCTCTCGCCGGGCGCGATGGTGCGCATCGGCCCATCGAGGGCGAGGTTGCTCGCGTGGAAATCGATGGAGTGGCCGATGGTGCCGTCGTTGATCAGAGTCACCTCGAACACGTCCCCACTTTTGCCTCGCAGGTGGGGCCGACCGGTCCACCGTTGAAGGTCCAGCGTTTCTGCCACACCCCAGGTGCCACCTCCAGGGGGGTTTCCGTGACGCGCATCTCCACCCGGTGAACGGTCTCGCCGGTGGCGGCCGGGGCCACGGGGTCCACGATGGTGTTCAGCGGGCCGAGTTGGCTTGAGCGGGCGCGTGGTCATGCCCACCGGTGCCGCTGCTCTGAGATGCGGTGGCATCCTGCCCGGAGACACGGAGGGTGAATATCATGCCGGCCTGCCGGTGTCCGACGACGGTGCAGCAGCCCTCCAGCGACTCCCCGACCACGCCGAGATCCAATTCCGCGGTCTCACCCGAGGCGAGCCTCGGTGTGGTGGCATCGCCGAGCTTGAGGTCGTGGATCATCGTGGCTCGTCGTTCCTCAGCTCGATGATGACCCGGTCACCGCGGTTCACATCAGCCGAGGCAGGCTCGAACCGCTGTCCCTCCTTGGCCGAGACCTGGATTCTCTGGGTCCTGCCCGTCGCATTCACCCCCGCCGAGGACGAGGATCCGCCGCCCAGGCCGACCGCGGAGGGATCGATACCAACCCCCACCGTGACCGCCAGGGGTCAGGGCCAGCACCCCCGCGAGCAGGCCGTGGCCGTCAGGGCGGACTCGCGTTCGGGAAGCTTCTTCTCCGGCGGCCCGGTGGGGCCCGACCGCGATCGCCTTGCGCTCTGCGATGCTCGCACGCATCCCGAGGATCATCAGCGGCAGGAAGGACGCTACCGACGCCACACCCGAGCAGGCCGGAGGTCACTCCCTTACCCAGGGGTGGGGGTGAGGAAAAAGCACCAGGGCGCCGCTGAGCGGCGACGAGCCGGAAGGTGGTGAACCGGTCGAACCAGCCGCGCACCGGCCCGCACCACGCAGGGACCGGCCCCCGAGCACTGAGGGAAGCGGGTGAGCTGAGAGCTCCTGTGAGCAGCTGGAGCCGCGAAACCACCTGCCCAGAGTGGCAGCCAGCGTCCCTGTCGCCTCGGACCACCCTGAGACCGGGTGACCAGCACGATCCAGCCGGTGACGACCCAGAGAGCCACCACCCACCAGATCACCGCGGCCAGGACGGGCGCGGGAGAATTCGCGCGCGCGGCGGCGCAGTGGTGCGGTGAGCACTCTCCCCACCAGCCAAGCGCCACCAGGTATCCGGAGCAGGCCAGCCACGGCGATGCACGGCTGGGCCAGCCAGCGCGCCGGCGGTGACGACCGCGGTCGAGCCGATTAGCCACGGCAAGGCCTGCTTGGCGAATCCTCGGCTCGATCATCATCCATGCGGGTGCGCAGGATGGTGGGCCAGAATGCTACGAGCACGTCCCACCTACGGTGAGGCCCGATCCAGCCCAGCAGGTTCTGCGCTCGCGTGTGGGCGACGAGGAACCTCCAGTGCTGCCGGGTGCTGTCGCTCCGAACGCCAGCACGCTGAAGGCCGCTGACCGTGCAGGTGACGAGGCCGCGGCGAGGTAGTACCAGGACCGCTATCCGGAACCTGCCTGGCAGCGCCCTGCGGAGGGACCGCCACAGCGATATCCCATGCCAGATCACCGCAGCCGTCACCAGAGTGGCTCCTGCGACCACCAGCCACCACCAGGTGGCGCACACCGATGAACACGGCCAGGAGGCCGAGGGAGAGCAGGCTCGGGCGTCTGCGCTGCGCACGTTCCTGGGCCTCGTCGGGACGTCTGCAGCAGCGCTGCCGTGAAGTACCGGCTCCAGACGAGGGCGGAATGGGTCAGCGCCCCAGCAGCACCAGGTGCACCATCGCAGCCACGTCGACTCGGGCACCACGCGGTGAGCAGCCGCGATGATCACGGCACTCAGCAGCCAGATGATGACGGTGTAGTCGCGGGCTCGGTTGCGACGTCCGCCGCCCGCCGTCCTGTACTCCCGTCGCGGGCCGCGCCTCCGGCGCCCGCGGACAGGTGGGATGCTCATGCACCGCCGGAATAGGATGGCAGTCGCAGCGAACAACAGCAGATCGAGACCACGGTCATGGCTCCTCCGATCTGGTAGAGGATGGTTCCGGTCAGAGGCACCGCCGATGACATCGCGCAGCATGCTCCAGATGGAGCACCGTGAGACGGCACCCACATCTCGCTGGGCGGTAGGGCAGGGGACGGCTGGGACAGTGGGAAAGATGATGGGGGCATGGGCCATGATCATGGACGATGGCGAAGCCGAGGAAGGTGCCGTGCACCACCACGTCGTAATGACCGGTCGGCAGGCCGCCCACGACGATCCAGGTGAGCCCGGCAACGGCCAGCCAGGCATGCCGCAGCAGCAGCGCCGCCGCGTTGTAGCGCCGCAGGCACCGCTGCGGATCAGCGGCGTCCGACATCATCACGCAGTAGCCAGAGCGCCACGAACAGTGCCCCAGCGCCGAAGAGCCGGTCGCCGGTCCCCAGGCCTACGGCAGCGCGGACACCGCTGCTAGGGAAAAGTAAGGCGCTGGCTGCCACCAGGGTCGGGACGGCACGGGGCCCCATCGTCAGCTGGGCCAGCTCCGCGCGTTCTGCCGCTATGGTGACGACGATGAACCCGGCCAGCAGCGGCACCAGCGCGGCTATTTCCACCACCACGAGCAGCGCCGCGGCAAGACAGGCGAGGACGGCGCCCACCCACCTGAGCAGCCACCAGGGGCAGCGGGGCACGCCGGTAGAGCGCCACCATGACGGCGACGAACGCCAGGGTGCCGTCGAAGAGCAGCAGCCTGCCCAGCACCGGGAACAGTCCTGATATCAGGACCACGGCCCCGGCACCGAGGCAGGATCGGCGCCGCCGCATAGGCCAGGCAGTTGCTGACAGCCTGGCCGCGTTCAGGATATCAGGGCCGCGCAGACCCCCAGCACCATGAGTGGCCCGTGTGGGTCTGCAAGACGCCCGTTGACCACAGGCGCCCAGACGCATGCCGCACCAGTCCTGCGTTCAGGCCTGTCACAAGGCTGATGCCCGCCAGCATCACCAGGAAGACACGGCGCGAGACGGGGCTGATGCGGCCTTGTCGTTCAAGGAGGTCAGCTGCGGCGTTCGAGCTTCAACTTCCAGGCCTCGGGTCCTTCTGGACGTAGAAACCGCAATGGCGTCCCCGTACAGGGTCGGCGATCTGGGCCAGCAGGGGCAGCGGGTTGTGGGGGCGACGAGAATGAAGGCGCCGCCCACGTCAGATGCTCAACGACTCCGAGAATGGGCGTGCCGGATGGCGTGAGGGATGACGCCGGCATCAAGTTCGAAGCGACTCGTGGCCGCAACCACGGCCCAGCAGCTGGAAGGCTTCTCAGTGATGGGCAGTTCATTCATGCGGCGGAGTTTAATGACATCATGGGCCGCACGAAAGCTGACGCTACGTGACGGGCAGATGTGCACAGTAGGCTTGTGATTTGTTGACGAATTTCACGTGCGAACAGGGGCGTCCGATGCCGGTGATCCACACCGCAGTCACCACCGACCCTCATTGACCAGGCACGCCTGGAGAGCCGTCTCCAGCGCGCACGCGGGGAGCGCGCGTCAGCTTCGCAGGCCCGATCCGCGACCACGATGAGAGCCGAGGGGCACCGTGGTGCGTCTCGACTACAGCTGCACGCGAGGCCGGAAATTCCTGGCGGACGTGGCCAATGCCGTGGCCGCTGAGCTGGATCCGGCGGGCGAGGGCCGTCCTCGCCGTCGAGCACCGGGTCGGCCGCTTGGGTTGGCGATGGCGATCGTCGCGGTGCCGCTCGGCCCACCGCAGGAGGCCTTCGACCTCTGCCAGGCGCTGTTGCGACCGCGTCAAGGCCGAGGTCCCCGATCTGAAACACCAGCACGAGGGCGTCCGGACGGGCCTCCTGGTCAGGCCTGGGGCTGCCCCAGTGACCCTGACCGACCGTTTCGGCCGGTTCATCGCGACCTGCGGATCTCGTTGACCGACCATCTGCAATCTGCGCTGCACTACTGCATGCCGCCGAAGGAGTCATGGCTTCCCCGCAAGACCCTGCTGACCCCCGAAGAACTGATGCGGATCGTGAGGGTCGCTGTCGAAGGCATCGAGGAGGTACGGCTCACGGGCGGCGGGAAGCCGTTGCTGCGCCCCGACTGCGTGGCCGTGGTGGCGACCATCGCGTCGGTGAGCCACGTCCCGAGATCTCATCACCACCAACGGCATCGGGCTCTCAAGGCTGGCTGGGGCATTGAAGCAGGCAGGTTGGCACGGGTGAACATCTCCTGGACACCCCTGAAACCGGACCTTCCACCAGCTCACCCGCAGGAACCGGCTAGCCGGACGTGCTGGCGGGAATCGCGGCGGCGGATGCGGCAGGGCTGCACCCCGTGAAAGCTGAACGCACTGCTGCTGCGAGGCACCCAACGACGAGAAGCGACCTCCTCGCCTTCGCGATAGAGCACGGCTACGAGCTGCGCTTCATCGAGCAGATGCCCCTCGACGCCGGCCACACCTGGCGGCGCGACTCCATGGTGACAGCGGCTGAGACCGGCGGCCCGGCTCCGTGAACACTTCACCCTCACCCCGCTGCCGGGCCGCGGGCGCGGCGCCCGCGGAACGTTTCCTGGTGGACGGCGGCCCCGCCACCGTCGGAATCATCGCATCGGTGACCGCCCCGTTCTGCGGCGCCTGCGACGGCTGCGGCTGACGCGACGGCCAGCTGCGCAACTGCCTGTTCGCGTCCGAGGAGTCCGATCTGCGAACCCCGATGCGGACGGCGTGGGATGACGAGGAACTGGCCGAGATCTTTCACCGGTGTCTTTCGCGCAAACTGCCGGGGCATGGCATCAATGATCCCGGTTTCCTCCAGCCTCAACGTCCAATGAATGCGATCGGTGGATAGCAATTAATCCGTATTTGCGGATATCATGAGCGGACTCTGCACTCAGATTCCACAAGATTGGGGATCCGCACGTGAGCCCAGTGACCACTTTCAGCATCCGGGAAGCCGCCCAGCTCATCGGGGTCAGCGACGATACTCTTCGCCGCAACATCGACGAGGCACGCTGCGTGCCTCCCGCCGCGGAGGACACCCTCACCATCGACGGGCGTGACCTGGTCGCCTTCCAGCAGGAACGTCAGGCTGCGGCCGAGGCCGAGGGCACCCCGACCTCGGCGCGCAACCAGTTCACCGGACTAGTGATGGCGGTCAAGAAGGACAAGGTGATGGCCGAGGTGCAGCTGCGCTGCGGACCCTTCGTCGTCACCTCGCTGATGAGCACAGAATCCGCGGAGCGCTCAGGCTGGTCCGGGAACACTCGCAACAGCCGTGGTGAAGGCCACCACCGTGATCGTTGAAACACCGAAGGACTCTCATGACAAAAAGAAAATCGCCCTGGCCCTGGCTGGCCTGCTGGCGATGACCGCCTGCGGCTCCCAGACCGGTCCAGCCAATAGCCAGAACGCCTCACGCGGCCGGCAACCTCATCAGCTGCTGCGGGCGGCACCGACCAGACCAGCGCCACCTGACGATCTTCGCCGCCGCCTCCCTGAAGGACGTCTTCCCGAAGATCTACGAGGAGTTCAAGAAGACCCACCCGAACTACACAATCGAGTTCTCCTTCGCTGGCTCCTCGGAACTGGCCACCCAGATCAACAACGGCGCTGAGGCCGACGTCTTTGCATCCCGCCAACGAGAAGCAGCAGATGAAGGTGGCCTCCGACGCTGGGAACGTCGATGCCGCAAAACGAATCTTCGCCACCAACACCCCTGACGCTGATCACCCCTCCCAGCAATCCCGCAGGGCATCAGCGAAACTGGAGGACGTCACGAAAGGATGGCGTGAAGCTCGTCGTCTGCGCCGAGCAGGTTCCTCGCGGCGCGGCGACGAAAACAGCTCGCCGAGAGACCGGCTTCACCTTTCAGCCCCGTCTCGGAGGAGCAGAGAGTCACCGATGTGGTGACGAAGGTCACCTCGGGTGAAGCCGACGCCGGCCTGGTGTACGTCACCGATGCCACCAGCGCCAAGGACAAGAGTGAAGACCGTCGAGACCCCGAGGCCGATCAGATCGTGAACAAGTACCGATCGCGGTGACCAAGTCAGCGCGTGAGAGCGCCCAGGCGTTCGTCGACTTCGTCCTGCCGAGCAGGGCCAGTCCATGCTGGTAGGACGCCGGTTTCCGGCGCTCCCAAGTGACGACCCTCGCTGGGTAGCGCTGCCGGCAGCCCTCGGAATGCTGCTGGTGGCACGCTTCCCTGGCCGGGCTGCTGAGCAAAATTCCGTGGCCCGGCCTGTGGCAGCTACCGACATCGGAGTCGTCGCCGCGGCGTTGCAGCTCAGCATCCTGACGGCGAGCGTCAGCACGGCTCTGTGCATCGTGCTCGGCACACCGATGGCATTGCTCCTGGCACGGCACGGGCTACGCTGGCTGCGTCCCCTGGTACTACTCCCGCTGGTGCTCCCCGGTGGTGGGCGGCCCACGCATGCTCTACACGTTCGGGCGGATGGGCCTGGTCGGCCAGTATCTGGAGGCCGCCGGGGTCAAGATCGCCTTCAGCACCGTGGCCGTTATCCTGGCGCAGACGTTCGTGTCGCTGCCTTTCCTGGTGATGGGCCTCGAGGGGCGCTGCGCACCGCCGAGGACCAGGCATGAGAGGGTCGCCGCCACCCTGGGGCCTCCCCCACCCGGACACTGTTCACCGTGACCCTGCCGCTGGTGTTGCCAGGGCTGCTGTCCGGAGCCGTGCTCAGTTCCCGCCCGAGCGCCCGGTGAATTCAGGCCACCCTGACTTTCGCCGGCTCGCTGCAGGGCAGGACCAGGACCCTGCCGCTGGAGATCTATTTGCAGCGAGAAGCCGACCCGGACGCCGCGATCGCACTGTCCCTGCTTCTGGTGGTCTTCGCGGGCCTCGTCATGGTTATCGCATACGGCCGGGGGAAGGAGCAGGTCGCGAGCGGACTGCACTGGGACGGGACTTTGAGCGCACGCGACCACGAGACCAGCCTGGAGTGCTGCCTGGGCGGAGTGCTGCGCGGTGGTCGGCCCCAATGGGGCCGGCAAGTCGACGCTTCGTCTGGATCTGCTGTGCGGGATGCTGAAACCCGACCGGGGCGCCCAGCATCGACGGTCAGGTCCTCGTGGACTCCGGCATGTCGTACCGGCTCACCGGCGTCGCATCGGACTCCTCGGGCAGCAGCCGCCGCTGTTCCCGCATCTCGATGTGCTGGGCAATCGCCGCCTACGGACCCTCCGGGCCCAAAGCGGGTCCGCCGGGCTGAGCCGAGCGGGCCTTGGAGATGCTGGAACGCCTGGACGCACAGCCTCTCCTCCCGGAAACCGGGTCAGCTCTCCGGCGGCCAGGCAGCCCGGGTGGCGCTGGCCCGGGCTCACAGGACACGCCCCGGGCGATGCTGATTGATGAGCCCTTCGCCGCCGTCGACGCCCGAGTACACGCCACGCCTGCGGGTCGCAGTGAAAAGAGGCACTCGCCGAGGGCCGGCTGCCCCAGCATCGTCGTCTCGCGCGACCCACAGGACGTGAGGCCCTCGCCGACGACATCGCGGTCGAGAACAGCCGGATCACCGAGTCCGGGCGGCTGCCGAGATCATGTGCGGCCCCGGCCAGCAACTGGGAAACTGCTGTTCAGCAACGGGCAGTGATTACCCACTCAGCGGGCAACGACGGTCAGGACCCCGTCCTCATCGCTGTTCACCGCAACCTCGGTGTCAGTAGACCCGCTCAGGTTCTCCGAGGTGCAGACCTCAAGGGGCGTTCCCTGGGCCACCACGTCTACCCGCGGTCATCGGCAGCACCTCGTCAGCAGAAACGCGTCGCCAGGTTGATGTCGTGCAGGACCACCAGGGCCAGGCGTGAGGACTGCGCAGGTCAGCCTCCGCATCAAACGCTTCGTTCTCGGTCTTCTCTTTTTGCCTCTCAGCGACCGTCGCCTCAGAGCCGTGGACGTGTTTGCGACGCTGCAGCAGCACCCGCACCTGGTGTTTCGGGTCCAGTGCGCTGGTCGGCTCATCGGAGCAGCACCAGTTCGGGTCCGTGCACGAGGGTCTGCGCCAGGGAGATGAGCTGCCGCTGACCACCCTGAGCTCCCCAGGTAGGTGTTCGCCAGCGCGCGATGCCCAGCGCGTCAAGCGCAGCGCAGGCGCGTTCCACATCCTTCTTCGGGACCCGCCAGCCCGGGCCCCCGCGCTGCGCCGACACCAGGACGGACTCCGCGGCGGTCAGGGCGATGTGGCCGGGGAATCTCCTGGGGCATGTATCCGGTGACGTCCTGCAACGCGGCCACTACGTCCCCCGTAGCTCCCACTGCACTCCAGGCACTGCTGGGCGCGGCGATGGACCGGACCAGCGTGGACTTACCCTGCAGCCGTTCGGCCCCAGCAGGCCGACCACTGCCCCTCCTGGACGGCGAGGCTGAGGCCGGGAGAACCACGCATGTTTTCCATAGCTCACGCTGATGGAGTCAAGGTTGAGCATGATCTTTCACACCTACTTTCTCGCTGACAGCGTGGACTGTTCGAGATCGCGGAGGTGGTGCGGCGCCCGCCCAGGATGATCAGGACGAACACCGGACACCGACGAGCGAGTGAGAATGCCGACAGCTAGTTTTCACTGGCCAGGCACGACCTGGGCCACGGCATGGGCGCTGCTACAGCACCAGGGAACCGCAGGCCATGGCCGTGGGCACGAAGAGCCGCTGGTCTTCCCCCGACGAGAATGCGCGCCACGTGAGGACCCACCAGCCCACGAAAGCCGATGATCCCCACCGAGCTCACGCGAGCGCCGCTATCAGGAGGCTGAGCAGCGTCCACATACGCGACATTGTCGACCTTCACGCCCCAGTGCCCGCCCGGGCCTCGCAGTGACAGGGCGGTGAGCTTCCACCTGGTTGATCCAGAACAGCGGGATGACCGCGACCAGGGCGACCGCAGCAAGGGCAGATGGAGAACCAGGTAGCCCGCTCCAGGGATCCCATCGTCCAGAACACCATCCGCTGGAGGGACTCCTGGGTCGCGCGGTACTGCAGCAGCATCAGGAGCGCCTGGAAGCCGAAGACCAGCGCGATGCCCAGCAGGATGATGGTCTCGCGGCCGGAACGGCGTAACCGTGACACGAGCGCGATCACCCCGCTGGCGAGCAGAGCGAACAGCGCAGCGCCGATGGCGACAGAGGCCTCGCTGAAGACGGAAACTGAGTCCGGTGGCAATCACGATGGCAGCGCCCGCAGCCGGCCGCTGCGGAGACGCCGAGGTGTAGGGGGCTCCGCCAGCGGGTTGTCGAGGATGGTCTGCATCTGCGCGCCGGCCAGCGCCAGGCAGCCCCGACGACCACTGCCATGAGCGCGGGCGGTGTGCGCAGATCCATCACCACGGTGCGGGTGCTGCGCGGAACATCCATGCCCAGGTAGGTTTGTGCGATTTCCAGCGCACTCACGCGGATGGGCCCCACCATCATGGCAACGACAAACATGATCACCACGGCGGCCAGGATGCCGATCAGGATCAGCAGGCGCTGGCTTTGATCCGCCAGAACTCCTTCAAAGCCTCCCTGCTCAGAGAGTTGGGGCGTCCTGCCGCAGCGCTTCAGCGCCGTGCCGTCTGACGATCCGGTCTTTCGCTTTGCCTGGAACCGGTCATGACATCTTGGCGGCGAAGACGCCCCTCGGCCTTGAAGGGCATGAACTGTCGTGGAACTCGGTCCAGGCGGCGTTCGCGTCCGGCAGGCCCTCAACCTTCAGCCCCTGCCATTCGGCGAAGGCGACGTAGGCGAGGAAAGTTGAACGCGCGTCGTAGAACTGGTGGTAGATGCCGTACACCTGTTTTCTCGCTGATCGCCTTCAGCTCGCTGTAGCCCGTCTCGCTGGACAGCTGAGACAAAGGTCTGGTTCGCCGCCTCGGCTGTGGCATTGTAACCGAGCTCGACGTAAGAGGTGCCTGCCTTGTCGTTCTTCTTCTGCTTCCCCAGTCCCCGCCGGTGGCGATGATGAGTTTCGGCTGGGATGCGATCAGCTGCTCGGTGGTCAGGGTTCCCGAATCGCTGTCCAGGAGGCTGGTGCCCAGGTTATGCCGCCGCTGGCCGCCACGATCTGGCCGAAGTTGGAGTTCCCGAAGGTGCTGCCGGGCGCCTGGGTCCGGGTGCACGCCACACGAAGGTGACGGACGCTCCGACTCGGGCTGCGCCTTTGGCGGCCGCGGTCACCGAGTTGACCAGTGAGTCGTAGAGGCCAGGAATTCCTTGCCCTTGTCCTCGACCCCGAATGCCTGCGCCAACAGGGTGACGCTGGTGTGGGTAGTTTCGACGGGCTCCTACGAAATCGGTGACCAGGTAGGGATCTGAGCCGAGTCAAGATTTGAGCGTCGAAGCCGGCCTGCTTCGCGGCGTCGTACTGGTCCAGCGTCATCAGGAACAGGTCGGGGCTGTGCCCAGGAGATTCTCGACGCTCAGGTCTCCTTGGCGACGCTGCCGACGGTCGGGATGCTACCGCCTTGATTGCACCTTCTCGACGCGCTCGAAGACATCCGGGGCGGCGGTCTGCGTGTCGGTTCCCCACGCCACGACTTTTGTCCAGCAGGTTCTCCTTCTGAAGGAACAGCGGGAGAAGGCCTGCCGGGGACTCCCCGAGGATGATCTTGGATGGCGCGGCATCCAGGGTGACGGTGCGGTCTGCGACGTCCTTGATGGTCAACGCGCCTCCAGAGGCAGACGCCGGGGCGCCCTGTTGATTGCCGTTACCGCACGCTGAAACAGCCGCTGCACTCACAACGGCCGCAGCTCCGGTCAGAAAAATCCTGCGTCTCATTACTACCTCCCGCCGTGGTGGTGTGGTCACCCACCGGCCATGGATTTTCCGATGAGATCAGAGACACCACCCCCAGATACGTCCCCCAAAAACATAAAACGAGGTAACCCTAAACAGGCTCCTAGAATTAAGCAACCCCGCCGTCAGATTATTTGAGATGGCGTGACGCCACGACCTGAAGTGGTAAGAGACCACCTCACAACAGCTGACGGCGCAGTCGGTAGGTGGCCGCAGGAGACCGCCGAGGCCACTCGCCCAGAGCTCTCTGCAACCCAAACTCATACGCCAGGTGAGCAAACACCATCCCGGAGCACTGGATCACACATCTGGGCGGATCCAACCGCGAACCCATCGGCTGGATCACTACCCCGCGACGACGGATTCGTCGCCATCGACTGCTAGGCAGAGAACGCACCGGCGTGGTCAGCTGGCTTTGAAGCAGAAGAAACCCTCGACGAACTCGGCATCCGCTACCTAGCAGACCCCTACAACCTGGCCACCGAAACCGGGGCCGTCAAGGTCTACATCGCAGAGGCCACCCCAGTTCGTGAGAGTCAGAAGACGACTTCCAGAACATCGACGCCAACCAGACCTTTCCACACCTCCCTTCCCGTCCCGAAGACCTCTCTGAGACAGTTCCCAACCCGCTGATCAATCCCCCAGCGGCCAACCCCCACAGGTGGGTGCTAGCCAGAAACATGGACGCACCCCGCGTGAGCAACCTCTCGGCTCAGGCCAAAAAGCACCATGCATATCACCCCCGGATCGACCCCAGAGCCGCGCAGACCCAGTCACAGCGCTGATACTCCACCATCCGCGTCGGGACTTGGATGGGTGTTTTCCTGAAGATCATCCAAGCCTCGAGGCGAGTTCTGCACCTGAGTCCCCGGGCAGCAGACTCAATCGGCAGGGCACGATGCTTGGTCATCAGCGTTTCCCTTTTCGAGCTGCTGCTTTCTGCTGTTCAACGGATAGTGCTTTGAAGGCTCCATCGCGTTGGGATCGTTGCGGGGAATACCTGCTCTCGGGCACGGCGGTACCACGGCGGGAGAAGAAGAAGGAACCAGAAAAAGACCCCGAAGAAGGTTAGAGCCACCGAACAACACACCGGAGCCAGCGGTCCTATGATGACCTCGGGTATGGAAAGAACAGGTCGCAACCAGCCAGTCCCATCAGCAGCAAGCCCGCACCACCGTAAAGCATGGCGAGAGGCGGGCAGGTCCCCGCCGTTGTAGTGGATGACGAGGCGGGGAATGGGTTCAGTGTGAGGCGAGCCCACCTGCCAAAAGGCAAAAGAAAGCCGAGCCTAGAAGAATGACTGCAACCCAGATGGCTTCCGGTTGTTACAGGGCCTCCAGAGAACTAAATTGTTTATCATCCGCCGAATATTTTTCTTTCGAAGTTCCAGACGGATTCTCCAAAGTCCGCGACGTTGTCGCCGAAACTCTTGCCATCGCCGTCAGGGTCTAGGACATCACCAAGCCCTCCGACTCCGACGGCGAGGGACGACGGTTCCACCGACGGGAAGGACCGACCCAACGGCAGCTCCCGCTGCTACTGAAGCAAAATACCTGCGATCCGGTTCTCACAGCAGCTGTCTCAGCGACTCGGCCTCTCCTCTCGTCGGCTGTGAGTTCGGTGTGTTCCTCCCGGAAACGCTTGTCCATCTTCTCGTGCTCACTGTGGTAAGTGAGCCCGATGCCAAGCACGAAGAAGCCACGTCCGGCAGCTCGACCAATCCTGTAACGCCGGTGTGGTCCGTGAGGTGTGCTCTGTGCTCACGCGACCAGCTGAGCAGGTTGCCCCCACTTGAATGGCTTTATGCTGTGAGGTTTGGTGACTGTTGTGGGTCCCCAGCTTCGGTGGCGGGCCGAGAAGGTTTTCCGCATGGCTGCTGAGAACCGCGTCAGAAGCTGCCTCCGTGCACCTTGCTCGGTATCAAGACACCTAATCGCCACATCTCTAAAAAGCGCAAAACATCTCACCTCAGGTTGAGCTCCGTCATTGCGCAGCCCTTCCGCTGAAGTACACAGTATCAGCCCGTTGATCAGCCCCCGGCAAAGGGAGGCAGAACATCGACTCCCCCACACCGGCCAGATCGTGATCATCAGGCAGCCCCGCCTTACCATCAACCAACGAGGAACAACGGCCGAGCACAGCCTCAAAACCCTCACCATGACGGGCCACCAGAAGCTTCTTCAACTCCCCACGGTGGCAGCCTCAATCTCAGCCGAACCAACACCAGCCGCGGCCTCAGCTGCAGCAAAAACCGCACCAGCATCACTTCTCCTCCGCCTTCGGCGCAGGCGAGGCGCTGAAGTCGCGGGAATCCTCCACCACCCGGCGCAGATAATCGAGATCAGCCCCCGGATCAGCCCCAGCTGCAATCCCCACAAGTGAGCACTGACCGGAGCCATAGGACGCGCCCCGCAGCAGGCAACCTCCGGCTCAGATCAAGCACCATGCATATCAACGCGCCCGGATCAATCTCCAGGGCCGCGCAGGCCCGATCCACGAACTCCTGCCACCCCGTCTCGTCCTGACTCATCTTCTCCCTCCAGAACTCATTCCAGTAAGCGCATGATCCACCCACGTATCCACGTCACGGCCGTCATCATCGGCATCGGGCAGCAACCCTAGTCTCAACCCGCCAGCAGCCCGCGCACCGATCGGTTCCGCGGATCACCATAGGTCTGGGCGACCAGCCGCAGCCGCGGGTGCGGTGGATCCCCAGCAGCCACTGCGGATTCCCTCCGGGAGGCCAGGCAGTAACCGTCAAGATCATCATCTCGCGCGGTCGCGGCGAGCAGCGCGGCACGGCCGCCTGCACACCGGGCGGGTCGCAGGCCAGCACGACCGTCCAGCCAGCCGGTTTGCGCCACGGCCTCCAGCCCGGCGACGATACCGGCAGCGGGCCCAGTGCCGGGGGATCCTCGAGGTGACCAGCACCCCGTCAGGCGCAGCAACCTGCCCGACCACGACCGTCGTGCGGGCATACCGCACGACTTCGAGCACCACATCGAGCAGCCGTCTGCCGCCACCGTCAGGTCAGCTTTCGACCTCCCCCAGCCGCGATCCGCCCGCCGGCCAGGATGATCGCATCGAACTCCAGGCATCGCGCCGCCAGCTTCCAGACCTGCCGCCCTCCTTGGCAGAGCAGTTTCACCTACGGATGAAGGCGTACCGGTCGAGGGCCCTTGACCATGTCGATCAGCGCCAGCGCCGCGACGGAAGCCGCGGTCAGCGCCTCCATCTCCCTCCGGTGCGGTCGGCGGTCCGGACGGTGGCGGTCACCTCGATTGACTCCTGGCCGACCACCAGATCCACTGACCGCACCATGCACTCCGATGACATGGGCAGCGGCAGCGCTCCGGGTCCGTTTCGCCGCGGCGATCCCCGCAATGCGCGCCGCCAGCACGTCCCCCTTCGGCATCTGCCCAGACGTGATCCGCTGCAGTACCCCGAGTCGCACACCACTGTCGCGGTAGCCGTCGCTGCGCGTTTCGTCGGCTGTTTGTCAGTGACATCGACCATGTGAGCCTGGCCTGCGGAATCAAGATGGGTGAACTTCACGGGTACCTCCGGTAGAGAGACGAGGTCGCCAGGACTGACGCTCTGAGTGGGGGCGTCGAGCAGCGCCAGCCCATCTGCCCGCGCCGCGGCCGAGACCAGGTGCGATGCCGAGATCCCTCGTGGGCAGGCACCACGACGAGCCGACCCGTCTCATCGGTCTCAGCGCAGACCGGCACCACCTGCCGCCGCCCCTCGGGGCCGGCCAGGGACGCCGACGACGGCCCGCTGCCAGGGGCGGTGACATCTTCCCAGCATCGCATCGAGCAGAGGTTCCACGAAAAAGCTCACAGCTGACCATCGTGGAGCGGATTTCCCGGCAGTGCCACCAGCGGAACCTCCCGCTCCCCACCCGCCACAACGCCCAGCCCTGCGGTTTCCCGGGCTGCATGACGACATGGACGAAACGAGGACCTCACAGCGGCCGACGCCCCAAGCTCCCCGGTCAGCACCTGCCGTACCACGTCATGATCGCCGACCGAAACCCCGCCGCTGAGCACCACTAGGTCAGCCCCAGTCGCCGCCTCATCCAGCCCAGCAGCAAAGCGTTCCGGGATCATCGGGCGGGACCGGGGCCGCGACCACCTCAGCTCCCATCCGGCGGAGCTGCCCAGCCATGAAGATGCCGTTCGACTCAGTGGATCTGCCCCCGCGCCAACAAGGCCCCGGCAGGACGCAGTTCATCCCCGGTGGCGACCACGGCAACACGTGGCTCGCCGCACCACCGTCACCTCGTCCCGGCCACAGGCTGCGGCGACACTGATGGACCGCGCGCCCAGCTGCAGACCGGCCGGCAGCACCTCGGCGCCCGCCGGAAGTCCTCCCCCGCCCCCGGACGTGGGTCTTGTCTCCTGGCTCCTCGACGATCCGGACCATCCCGTCCGATTCCTCCAGTCAGCTCCACGGGAACCACCGCCTCGGCCTGCGACGGCAGGGGAGCACCGTCATGATCACGCACTCCCCGGGCGCCAGAGCAGGATCCAGCGAGGATCCTGCGACAACCACCGCAACCACCCGCAGCTCGGCCCCAGGTGCCGGTCCGCCTCGCGGACTCGAGATCCGTCCATGGCAGGAGTTCGCAAACACCGGGACAGCCGCCGCGGCGGTCACCGGCTGAGCCAGCGACCCTCGCGCTGGCCTCAGCCAGCGGCACTCTCTCGGTCTCGGTGAGCCGTCCCGAGCCCGCAGTAGTTCATCCCGGTACTCCTCGATCCCCAGCCTGTCCCGCATCTCAGCTCCTTCCGGCCAGCGGCGCTCGCCACCCTCGCGCCAAGGGTGTCGATGTACATGACGCGGCCCAGCAGCGGTTCGCCGTCGGTGATCAGCTTGACCACCTCGGTGGCCATGACGGATCCCACCCAGCCGGTCATGAGGCCCAGGACCTGACCTCCGCAGCGGTCGGACAATCCTGCGGAGTGATGGGAACAGGTCCGACAGGGCCAACCCATGCCGCTCCCACAGCACCGTGACCTGCCCGTTGACGGCCTGGACCGCCCCGAACACCAGCGGCAGGCCGAGACGCTGGCAGGCGCGGGCCACCAGCAGCCGGGTGGGCAGGTTGTCGACCGCATCGACCACCACATCACAGCCGCCGAGGATGGCATCAACGCTGTCCTCGGTGACGCGCCTGGTCACGGCGATCAGCTCGACCAGGGGTTGAGGTCACGCAGTCGGGCGGCAGCGGACTCTGCCTTCGCACACCCCAGAGTTGCGGTGCCGTACAGGGTTTGGCGTTGCAGGTTGCGCTCCTCAACGACGTCGTCATCCACGATGACGACGCGCCCCTCCGGCGCCCACCAGGTACTGCAGCACCGGACCGCCCAGGCCGCCCGCGACAATACAGCACGCCGTTGCGGCCTTGAGCCTTCCCTGGGCCTCCTCGCCGAAACCCTCGATGGCCATGGTCCGCTGATAACGTTCACGCTCACCGTCAGTCAGGGCAGCCGGGACGGCTGTGAGCGGCAGCATCAGGTCTCCGGAAGCGCTGCGATGATGGCCTGGGCCAAGTCGCCGGGGTCCCGGTCCGGGTGGTGGCGATCGCCAGGCCCCCAGAGGTACGCCGACACCGGCGCCATGGGCCGCTGGTAGCGACTCGCCACCCTCACCGGTCAGGTCGTGGATGGCCCGTGGCGAAACCGGTGAGGCATCCACCTCAAGGCCGTGGCAACATGCTCGACCCAGGGCCTCCAGGCGGCGTCATCAATCGGTTCACGGTGACTCATTGCTGTTGCTCATCGAGCTTGGGCAGCTCCCACAGGTCGGTGGGGACGTTGGTGTGAGGAGCAGGTTTCTTGCCCGCGGAGCGGTAGACGACATAAGGGCCGGGTCACGTAGCCCACGGGGATGCTGGAAGGCATGCACCAGCCGGGTGAAAGGGCCAGATCAGCAGGATCAGGAAGGCCGGGAGGCATGCGCCTGGAAGGAGAAAGGAGGCTGACCATCAGGTCGATGTTCGGCTGGAAGGTGAAGATGCTACGGAACCAGGGGCTGACGCCCTGCCGGTAGTTGTAGTCGTGGCTGAAGGTGGTCGTGAGGGTGTTCACCATGCCGGTGACGAGAACACCGGTCAGGACCACTACATCACCACGTCCCCGATGGTGGTCGCCTTCCGTCACCGCAGGCACAGCGATGCGCCGGATGATCAGGATCGCGTAGCCCGACGAAGATCATGGCGCCGGAGACCCAGCCGCCGGAAACCGCCACCATGTGGTAGGTCTCCTGTTCGATACCGAGCGCGTCTGTCCGGGACTTCGGAATGATCAGGCTATCGCATGCCCGCCGAAGGCGAAACAGCAGTCCGAAGTGAAACAGCGGCGCACCGATCCGCAGCAGCTTCGATTCGTAGATCTACTGCAGCTCCGGTGGTCCAGGAGAACTTGCTGGAAGCGGTAACGCCAGATCATGCCAACCACGAAGGTCGCCATCGAGATGTGAGGGAAGACTCCCCCAGAGCAGAGTGTTCATGGATCAGACTCCCAGCAGTTCAGCGTCATCGTCGGGTCGAGTTCAGGAAGGATCGATGCCGTAGGGCTCCAGGCCCCACCTCCTCAGACTCCAGGACCGTCGCGGAGCAACTTCGCGACGGCTTCAGCCTGTTCGCCGTCGATGGCCGGCAACGTGGCCCGGAGCGCGGTGAGGCACCCTGCCACGGCAGTTGCGGTGTTCCAGGGCCGGCGAGCAGCTCCACCCCGGCCCCGGTGCCGGTTCACGAGGTCCCAGGCGACGTCCAGGTCGCCGAGCGCACCGAACTCCAGCACCACTGACGGGTGGTCGGCAGTTCCTCACCCTCCAGCTCATGCCCGCCCGGCGGTACACCTGTTTGAACTGCACCAGCGCGACGCGCTTCGGCCGTCGCCCGTGGCGTGAGTAGGTCAGGTGCAGGGGCGCATTTGCGCGGTGTAGTCGAAAGTCTCGACGTAAAGCCGCCGGGACTTCCAGGCCCTGCTGCTCAAGGGCAATCGATCACCTCCACGAGGGCTCGCTCACGGCGGCGGGAAGCTGCTCCGCCGTCGCACGCAACCGCGTCCGCCGCTGGAACAACTTCACGGACGGTACTCAAGCAGCAGCGACACGGTTGCCAGGCGACACGCAACTGATCGTCGGGCAGCTCCCGGTCCGGGACTGTGGGTTTCCGGCGCCCGATGCCGGGAAGCCAGCGTCTCATCTCGGTGCCCCCGAGGTAGGCATAGCCACAGCCATCCCAGTCGAGGAAGGCCCCCGATTCGCCAGTCTCCTCCATCCGGGCTTTCGCCGCGGAGTAGCTGCCGATCGTCACGGGAATGGGGGCCGCTTCCGGAGCAACTCCGCCCTCCCCACCGGGCACTCGGTGAGATCGACTCCAGGCTGTGAGCCTGCTCCTCGTGCGACGGCGGGATGACGTAGCGCTCGTCGTACCTGGCGATCGCGAGCAGCCGGAACATGTCCTGCACCTCCTGCCCGGTCATGCCAACCTTGGCCGCGATCTCCTCATTGCCGATCCCCCGAGGTTGATATCGCGCATGTAGGGAGCGCATGGCCGCCATCTTCTCCAGCGTGCGCGCACCGGGCCACATTGCGCAGCCGTGAAACAGGTTCGCCAGGTGCTCATGGGGGATGCGCAGCACGTCGATGGCGCCGAACAGGTTGTCGACGTCCTCGGCGTCATAGGCCGGTTGACGCGACGGAGTCGACGACCGGTGACAGCGGCGGGATGTACCCAGACCATCGGCATGGTGCGGTACTCGGATGCAGGGGCAGCGCGACCCGGTGAGTCCATGATCAGCTATCTTCACCGGCGAGCGCCGGGCGGCCTCGACCCAGTCGTGCGGATGCCCTGCCGTTCCGCCTCGGCACGGATCTCGGGATCCTCCGGGTCGAGGAAGACCGTGAGCTGCTTCTCGTAGAGCTTGTGCTCGTCACGCTCCGCAGCCACCACAAGCACCGCATCGGCGCTCGTAGAGCATCAACCCGATGTACCGCAGCCGCCCGACGCAGGTCTCCGCGCAGATCGTCGGGATCCCCAGCTCAACCCGTGGGTAGCAGAAGGTGCATTTCTCGGCTTTGCCGGTGCGGTGGTTGAAGTAGACCTTCTTGTAGGGGCAACCGGAGATGCACATGCGCCAGCCGCGGCAACGGTCCTGGTCCACCAGGACGATGCCATCCTCCTCGCGTTTGTAGATCGCACCGGAGGACAGGCGGCGCAGCGCACGCCGAGTTGAGGCAGTGCTCGCAGATGCGCGGCAGGTAGAACATAAAGGTCTGCTCGAACTCGAACTTGACCTTGTCCTCGATGCCCTTGAGCATCGGGTCCTTGTGCCCGTACTCGACAGTGCCGCCGAGGTCGTCGTCCCAGTTCGGCCCCCATTTCGGGGTCATGGGTTCGCCGGTGATCAGGGAGGCCCGGGCCGCCGGAAGTGCTTCTGCTGCGCCGGGGCGTTCAGCAGGTTCTGGTAGTCGTAGGTCCACGGTTCGTAGTAGTCGTCGATCTCAGGGCATCTTCGGGTTGCCGAAGATGTTGAGCAGCTGTGGAACCGGCCGCCGCCCTTGAGGCGCAGCCTGCCGCGCTTGGTGACCTCCCAGCCGCCCTGCCATTTCTCCTGGTTCTCGTACTCCATGGGGTAGCCGAGACCCGGACGGGTCTCCACGTTGTTGAACCACACGTACTCGGTGCCGGAGCGGTTGGTCCACGCCCTGCTTGCAGGGTGACCGAGCAGGTGTGGCAGCCGATGCACTTGTCGAGGTTCATCACCATCGCCATCTGGGCCATGATTCGCATTGTGATTGGGTCCTTTCCGGCTCAGAAGTAGGTGACGTCCTGGGAACGTCTGCAGGATCATCGTGACTTCGTCACGGTTGCTGCCCGTGGGTCCGTAGTAGTTGAACGCGAAGGCGATCTGTCCGTAGCCACCGGCAATGTGGGTCGAGCTTGATCGCGATGCGGGTCATCGAGTTGTGGATACCGCCGCGGCGCCCATTCCGCTCCGTCAACGGCACCTCGATGAGGCGATCCTGGGCGTGGTACATGTACACGGTGCCCTCGGGCATGCGGTGCGAGACGATCGCGCGGCAGCTGACGACGCCATTGCGGCTGACCAACTCGACCCAGTCGTTGTCCTTGATCCCGACCTTGGCCGCGTCCTGCGGGCTGAGCCAGATCTGCTGACCGCCGCGGGAGAGCGTCTGCACGAACCAGTTGTCCTGGTACTGCGAGTGGATGGCTCGCTTGAAGTGCGGCGTGGTACCGCACGGACACGCCGAGCTCGTTGACCCTCACCGGGCGGGGCCTCGCCGAACAGCTGGGTCATGTTGAGGGGGCCACGGTAGGTGGGCAGCTGCTCGCCGAGCGCGATCATCCAGTCGTGGTCGAGGTAGAAGTGCATGCGCCCGGTGAGCGTGTGCCACGGCTTCATGCGTTCCACGTTGATGGTGAACGGGGCGTAGCGACGGCCTCCGATTCGGATCCCGACCACTCAGGTGAGGTGATCACCGGCTGCGGCTGGGCGACGATGTCCTGGAACTTGATGTAGCTTGCCCCTCGTGCTCGGCCGCCAGGTCGTGCAGCCGCACGCCGGTCCGTTTCTCAAGGTCTTGAACCCCTGGGTGGCCAGGTGCCCGTTGGTGGTGCCGGCCAGCGACATGATCGCCTCGGCGACGTCGATCCCATTGTCCAGCTGCGGACGGCCGTCGGCGGGCCGCTGCGGCGGGTGCCGTTCTTGCCCTTGAGGTACGCGATGGCCGACGTGACGTCGGTGACGAGGCCTTTCTGGGCAGTACCGAGCTTGTCGAGCAGCGGACCGACGGTGCCGTATTTCGCCCCGATCGCGGTGTGAGTCGCGTTCGACGACGGTCAGGCGCGGCATGGTGACCGCCGGGATCGGATCCACCTCGCCCTTGCTCCAGTCCCCGACCACCGTGAGGCATGGCCATCGCGTCCGGTGAGTCGTGCATCAGCGGGTGGCCATCACGTCCTGCGCACCCCGAGGTGATCCTCGGCCAGCTCGGAGAGTTTGTCGGCGATCAGCTGGAACGTCTCCCCAGTCCGTCTTCGCCTGCCACGGCGGGGTGATGGCGGGGTGAACGGGTGGATGAACGGGTGCATGTCGGTGGTGTTGATGTCGTGTTTCTCGTACCACGTGGCTGCGGGCAGCAGCACGTCGGACATCAACGTCGAACTGGTCATGCGGAAGTCCAGCGTCAGCAGCAGGTCGAGTTTGCCCTCGGGCGCCTGCTCCCGCCAGACCATGTCCTGGGGCGCATCTCCCCTCCGCCTCGGCGGCGGTGACGGCGTGGTCGGTGCCGAGCAGGTGCCTCAGGAAGTACTCGTCGCCCTTGGCGGTGTTGCCGATCAGGTTGGAACGCCACAGGGTCAGGGCCCTGGGAAGTTCTCGGATTGTCGGGGTCCTCGACCGCGAACTTCAGACTGCCCCGTTTGAGCTGGTCGACGATGTAGGCGGGGGCCTCCTGCCCGGCGGCGGCGGCCTCGTCCGGCCAGGACGAGGGGCTCTTCTCGAACTGCGGGAAGAACGGCATCCAGCCCAGTTTCGCGGACTGCACGTACAGGTCGGAGGTGACCTTCTTGTCGAACAGGTCGTTGCCGAACTCCTTGGCGGAGAGGTGTCGGCGTCGAAGGTGTCATAGCGGTACTGGTCGGTGTGGATGTACCAGTAGCCGGTGTGGATCATCTGCCGGGCGGGCCGGTGCCAGTCCAGTGCGAAGGCCATGGTGGCCCATCCCGTGATGGGACGGGCCTTCTCCTGGCCGACGTGGTGGGCCCAGCCGCCCCGTTGCGGCCCTCGCAGCCGCAGAACTGGATCAGCGTCAGCATGGTCCGGTAGATCACGTCGGCGTGGTACCAGTGGTTGGTGCCGGCCCCCGACGATGATCGTGGAGCGTCCGTTGGTGTCGATCGCGTTCTGCGCGAACTCCCGGGCGACCCGGATGACCTGCGCGGCGGGAACGTTGGTGATGGTCTCCGCCACGCGGGGGTGTAGATGCCCTCGACGTCGTCGTGGTCGCTTCGACCAGTTGCCGGGCAGACGGGCGGGCCACGCCGTACTGGGCCAGCAGCAGGTCGGGACGGTGGTGACCAGCCGGTCCCCGACCCGCCGCACCGGCACCCCGCGCCGCAGCCCTGAGCTCCTCGGTGTCGTTTGCGAAGCAGGGCGGCTCACCTCGACCATCTCGTGTCCGGGAGTGTCCATCATTGTCAAAGGCGGGTTTGAGATCACCCAGGATCAGGGTTCCACCTGCCCGCATCGGCTTCGCCGAAACGGTGCCCGAGGGTGCCGTTGGGGCTGGCTATCCGGTCGGTGTTCTCGTCCCAGACAAGCGGCTTGAACATGGCGTTGGCCTGCTCGGCCAGTTCCCCGCCGACATCGCCCGCAACGAGGTTCTTGCCCGGCCGGTACACCCCGGGTGTGTGTTCGTCGAGGGTGATCAGGAACGGGAGTCGTTGTGAGGTGCGGTTGTACTCGTCGAGAACGGCACCCGCCGTTCGGCGAAGAACTCCTTCAGCACCACATGTCCCAGCGCCATGCCGAGGGGCCGCGTCGGTGCCGGGCGCGACCGGCACCCACTCGTCGGCGAACTTGGTGGCTTCCGAGTAATCGGGCGACATGACCACGACCTTCTGGCCGCGGTAGCGAGCCTCGACCATCCAGTGGGCGTCGGGCGTACGCGTCAGGGGCACGTTCGAACCCCAAAGCATCAGGTAGCCGGCGTCCCACCAGTCGCCGGATTCACGCACGTCGGTCTGGTCGCCGTAGACCTGCGGCGAGGCGGGCGGCAGGTCGCGTACCAGTCGTAGAAGGACAGCATGCAGCCGCCGATTAGGCTGTGGTACCGGGCACCGGATGCGTGAGAGACCATCGACATGGCCGGGATCGGCGAGACCGGCGATCGGTCGGGACTCAGCGTTTGATGATGTCAGGTGTGGGCGGCGGCCACCATCTCGACAGCCTCGTCCCAGTTCGCCCTGACGAAACCGCCCTTGCCGCGGGCCCGTTTGTAGGTGCGCGATTTCTCCTCGTCCTGGACGATGGAGCCCACGCCAACACGGGATCACCGTATTGGGCCTTGGCCTGCCGGTACATCTCCAGCAGGACGCCCCGGATGTAGGGATAGCGCACCCGGGTCGGGGAGTAGGGTGTACGCCAGGGAGAACGATGCTCCGCGCGGGCAGCCGCGGAGGTTCGTACTCGGGCCGGTCGGGACCGACGGAGGGGTAGTCGGTCTGCTGCGCCTCCCAGGTGATGATCCGTCCTTGACGTAGACCTTCCAGGAGCACGACCGGTGCAGTTCACCCCCGTGGGTGGAGCGAACCACCTTGTCGTAGGCCCAGCGGTCCCGGTAGAAGGAGTCGCTGCGACCGCCCTTCTTGTGGACGGTGCGCCCGTCACGGAGACCTCACCCGCGTGAAGAACCGGCCGGTGTCAACCAGCAGATCCGTGAGCGGACCGTCCATGCCCACCTCGTACGTGTTGGTCGTTGCTTCTCTCCTTCGTGTCCGGTTTCCAGCTGGGCCTCAGGCAGCAGGGTCCGCCCGAGAAGTCTGAGTTCAGTTCGACACCTGTATCGGGTTCTCCGAGTACCCCCAGGGCTCCCCGGATCAGCCCTCGGTGAGCGCCACACACCGCCTCAGGCGATGAGAAGGCTGCTTGCCGCAGCGGACAACTCCTGAGATCACCGCCGCGCTCACGGCCCGGTCTCTGTGACCTGTGGGTCATACCCCCATGCTCGCAACAGGTCGAGTCACTGGCCTCACCTTCTCCTGCCAGCTTGCCCCAGAGATCGTGGGTATTCCCAGCAGAGCGGCATCGAGGGTGCGCATCGCCCATTCGCGCAGCACCTCCTCGGCCTTGTGCCCGCTCGACGTCCAGCACCTGCGCCAGCACCTCAGCCAGCAGCTGGTGGTCATCCTGGGCGCAGTGGCGGCACGGCCCTCGGCACGGGGAAATAGCGACGCCGGGGACGCCGACCCCGCACCCGTCTCGTCGCGCTGCAGAAGCTTTCCCTCGGCAACGAGCCGGTTGAGATGACACCGGACGGTCGTGACATGCAGGTGGAGGCTTTCCGCAACATCAGAAGCGGTCAGTCCTTCTGGTGGCGTATGAGCAGCTCGAGGGCGGGGTCTACCTGATGCGGAATCCTCAGCCCCGCCAGCTGCCTCGCGATCGCACCGTCATCCTCCCGAACCAGAATAAAAAGGAAGCACCGAATCCACCTCGAAGAATTTAGCAACGTTTTATTTGCTTAAAATCCCCGCCATCAGCGTTCGGCCTTGTTTGTTGACTTGATACTACAGGCCCTCACATAAGCTCCTGCCAGCAATTTAGAGGACCACCCCAGCGGAGAGGCGCCGTGAGCGCCGACACAGCAGACATCGTGAGACCCCTGGCGCTGGGCGCGTTCTCACGATGTCCAGCATCTCATTCACCCTGATGTTCGCCGTGTGGCTGATGTTCGGCATCCTCGGCAATCCATCAGAAGGAGTTCGGCCTGGATGCTGTCCAGCTGAGCTGGATCAGCGCCGTTGCCGTCGCTCAACGATCCATGTGGCGGCTGCCTCGCAGGATCCTCGCGGACCGTTTCGGCGGCAAGATCGTCATGACCGTGATGATGGCCGTTGGCGCGGTCGCCTCGCTCGGCCGTCTCGTTTGCCATCAACTACGCGATGCTCCTGGTCTGGCATTCTGCGTCGGCATCGTCGGCAACTCGATTCTCGGCCGGGTGGCCTGGAACTCGGCCTGGTTTTCCCCAAACACCAAGGGCTTCGCCTCGGGGTCTTCGGCGCAGGCAACGTCGGCGCCTCCGTGACCAAAATCATCGGCGGGCATCATCACCGCCACGGCGAGCAGCACCGTGCTCGGCTTTCTCCCTGGGGCTGGCGCCTCATCCCCATCGTCTACGCGGTGCTGCTGACCGTGGTCGGGATCCTGCAGTGGTTCATCACCCCTGCCGGACCGCAAGCCCGGGGCGAGCGCCAAGATCTCTCGAGATGCTGACGCCGCTGCGGGACATCCGGGTGTGGCGTTCAGCCTCTACTACGTGATCGTCTTCGGCGCCTACGTGGCCTACTCGGCGATCCTGCCCACCTACTACCAGGACGTGTTCAAGACCGACCTCGAAGATCGCGGCTCTGCTGACCACCACTTTCATCTTCCCCGCTCTTGCTGCGGCCGCTGGGCAGCGCTGGGTCTCCGACCGGTGGGGCGCCTGCAGCGCCATGTACGCCACGTTCGTTCCCATCAGGGCCTTCTTCACCATCCTGTGTATCCCGAGCGGCGTCGACGACCAGGGCAATGCCTATGGCCTACCGCGCTGTGGCTGGTGGTGACGCTGATCTTCCTGATCAGCTGCACCATGGGCATCGGCAAGGCCGGCGTCTACAAACACATCACGTACTCACCACGTCGGCTCCGTTGGCGGCCTGGTCGGGATGCTGGGCGGCCTGGGCGGCTTCTTCCTGCATGTTCGCCTACATCGCAGCAGTACACCGGACTGACTTCCACCCCCTTCGTGGTGCTGACTCATCCTGACAGGCCTTACGCTGATCTGGATGCATCTCGTGATCAGCCGGATGAAACGCGAGAAGCCTCTGCAGGATCTCGTCGAGCGTTCCAGACGCGGATCCCAGGCTTATTAGTAAGGAAGATCAATGGGCACTCCACAAGAGAAACCGCGCTCCAGGAATGGCTGAGTTGGGACCCCAGGATGAGTCGAAGTGGGACTCAGATCGCCTGGACCACCCTGACCATCACGACGTTCTCACTGACCATGGCATTCGCGTCATGGTTCCTGCCGAGCGCTGTCGTCCCGAAACTCACCTCGGTCGGCTTCCGCTCTCACCAAAGACGAGCTGTACTGGATGACCTCGATGGTGGGGCTGTCCGCAGGCATACTGCGACTGGTGTGGATGGTGCTTCCACCGATCCTGGGGACCCGCAAGCTAGTCACCGTCATCAAAGTGCTGATGATCCTGCCGCTGGTCGGATGGGGGATTCGCCGTCAGATCCCGGGACTCCTACTGGCTGTTCATGGCACTCGCCTTTCTCGCCGGCATCGGCGGCGTGCCTTCTCCGGCTACATGCCCTCCACCTCGTACTTCTTCCCGAAACGCCTGCAAAGGACAGCCCTTGGCCTCCAGGCGGGCATCGGGAACTCCCGGTGTCTCGCTGGTCCAGCTGCTCACGCGTGGCTGATCAGCTTCTCCATGGTGTCCTGGCTGGGGCAGCCTGCACAACCCCAAGGGTGATGTCTGGTACCAGAACGCGCGCATTCGTGTGGGTGCCACTGCTGGTCGCCATCGCGGTGCTGGGCCTGGCTGGCGCTCAAGTCGGTGCCAATCAGGCGAACATCAGGCAGCAGTTCGACATCTCAGCAACCCGGACACCTGGTGGATGACCTACCTCTACATCATGACGTTCGGCACGTTCTCGAGGTCTGTCCGGCTCTGTTCGGCCTGCTCGATGACGAACCTCTACGGCTCAGGTGCTGGGCTGGAGGCCTCGTCATGCCAGCTACGTTCTCAAGGACCCGGCTGCCTACGCCTTCCTCGGCCCGCTCGTCGGCGCCGGGGCGCAGTGCCTTCTCGCCGCTCACCGACAAGATGGGGGCGCCATCTGGACGCTGATCTCCGGGATCGGACTGGCGATCTCCATTCCGGTGACGATCCTCGCTGACCCCCGACAGGAGCTCGGTGGCAGCCTCGATGGGCACAGCTTCAACCTGCCCGTGAGGGCATGCTGGCGATCTTCCTGTTCTCCGGGATCGGAACGCCTCGACGTTCAAAGCAGATGCCCGCGATCTCTGAACCGCGGCAGGCCGGTGGCGTGATCGGATGGACCGCCGCCATCGCGGCCTTCCCGGACCCTTCCTGTTCAGCGTCAGCGTCAGCATCATGGGGCGGTCGTCTTCTACTGGATCGGCGTGGTCTCGCTATCGGGGCGTGATCATCACCTGGCAGCGTTACGCCCGCAGGGGAGCTCCGAAACCCAGCTGACCTGAACCCGGGTGGCCTGCGGCCCACCGCCGCGCAGGCTCACCCTGCATAGGGCAAGCTGCACAGTTGGCCCCGTAGCTCAGGGGATGAGCACCGCTCTCCTAAAGCAGGTGTCGTTGGTTCAGGAATCAACCGGGGTCGCAGCAAAAAGGGGCTCTGGCCAAAGCCTGGGTTTTGGCCGAGCTTCAGTGCCTGGGCCCGCCACCTAATCCGGGACGGCGACTCAGCAGTCGCCACGTCAGCTGACCCTGTCCTTCTGAGCAGCTGCTGCGCGAAGGGGTCACCTGTTCGAACGATCGACGGGCCTCTGCCGTACCGGCCCGCTGATAGCAGGCACGCAACTCCGTGAGGAGTCGCCGATTCGCTGCAGGTGCCTCTGCTCCCAGAGCCGCGAGTCCTCCGTCGCGGCGAAGACGCCTGTCCTGACGGTCTGCGCCCCGAGATAGAAGAAGGGCAGCGGACGCAGCGCACGATCGATCATCAGTGAATGCCGGACGGTGCCCGCCGGTTGCCGCGGCAGCACCGGCATCCCCTCAGGGCTCCCGGCTCGAGGATGTCGAGCTCTTGAACAACCCTGAAGGACGCAGAAAAGGTGGGCGTGACCACCGCAGGGCATCAGCCCCGGTGACGGCCGCGATGCGCTCGGTCTCTCGCGACGACCCTGTCAGCATCGCATCGACGATAGGCATGGGCATGGTCGCGCCAGGGCGACGACCTCCGCACTCCCAGCAGGGGCCGCCGCGAACTGATCAGCTAGCGGTTTGGTGCTCGATGGGACGCGCGGTCGCGTGAACGATGACCTTGCTCACAGCCGGCTCACCGCCCCAGCGTTGTCCTCCTCGGCCGGGTACCGGTCCACCGGTCGACCGCCGTCGCACCCTCGTCAGGCTCGCTGGCGCCCTGGGCGGCGCGGCGGGCGGCAATGCGTGAGGCCGCTGGGACGCCCGGGGCGCACGCAGCGCCTCGAATTCACGCCGCAGCACTGGCACCACCTCGGTGCCCAGCAGCTCTACCTGCTCCAGGACGGTCTTCAGCGGAAGACCGGCGTGATCCATGAGAACAGCTGGCGCTGGTAGTCGCCGATGTAGTCGCGGAGATCAGCGTGCGTTCGATGACCTGCTCCGGGGTGCCGACGGTCAGCGGGGTCTAGAGCCATGAGTCCTCGGCGACGGACCACCGCCATGAGACGGGGCATTGTCAGTGGGGCCGGAACTCGTTGACGGCATCCCACGCGAGTTGCGACGCATGAACACTGGCCGCCGATCCCGACGATGGCCTGCTCCGGCGTGCCGTGATATGATGGGCGAACCGCCGCCGGTACAGCTCCACCATGCGCTTGGTGTGGCCAGGACCCCGAAGAGTGGTTGCTGAAGAATCCGTCGCCGTAATAGGCGGCCTGCTCGGCGATCTCGGGACTGCGGATGGAGCCATGCCAGACGAGACGGGGCGACGCCGTCGAGGGGCCTCGGGGTGGCGGTGAAGGCGTGCAGCGGGTGCGGAACCGGCCTTCCCCAGGTCACCACGTCTTCATCCCAGACCGCCGAAGCAAAGCATAGTTCTCGATGGCCGGGTCGATACCGTCACGGATGTCCTTGCCGAACCAGGGATAGACCGGGCCGGTGTTGCCGCGGCGAGCATCGAATCCATCCGGCCGTCGGTGAGATGCGCAGCATCCCATAGTCCTCGGCGATCCGCACCGGGTCGGTGGTGGTGATCAGGGTGGTGGACGTGGACGGGATGATGTTCTTGGTCTGCGCCCCGATCCAGGCGGGTCGTGGTGGGCGAGCTGGCGACGAACGGTGGGTTGTGGTGCTGCCCGACGGCGAACAGTCGAGGCCACCTCGTCAGCGTGACTTCGCGATCTCGACGGTGGCCTTGATGCGCTCATGCTCGGTGGGAGTCCGCCCGGTGGTGGGGTCGGTGGTCACGTCATGACGGTCGCTGATTCGAACTGCATGTCTCCTCCTCGGACGATTCGTAACTGCAGTTGAAAAGATTTAACCGTTTCGGATGGTTTTATTCCTAACGAGTTCACGATCTGCCGTGGCGGGAACCGAGATACCAGCCATCCGGATCTGCCGGCCCAGCTGGCGGGCCTCACCGCGCTCAGCAGGGATTCCAGACCCGTGGCGGTGTGATGTCCGCGGCGCGGCGGAAGCTTACCAGCGGAGGGTTCCGTGACCGGATCTGGGGTCACCGAGACCTCAAGACCGAAAACCTGCTCCACTGTCTCGCGGTCATCACCTTCTGCGGACTGCCCTGTGTCAGGATCTGGCCATCGCGCATGGCGATGATCCAGCCGGCATAACGGCGAGGCCTGGTTCAGATCGTGCACGCACCGCGACCACCGTCGTGCCAAGCACCTGGTTGAGCTCCCGGCACAGCTCCAGGACCTCGACCTGATGGGCCAGGTCCAGGTAGGCGGTGGGCTCGTCGAGGCAGCACGCGTCTGCTGAGCCAGGCCGTCGGCGATCCACACACGCTGCCGCTGGCCGCCGGACAGCTCGGACACGCGACGCTGAGCCAGCGCACTGAGCGTTGGTGCGTTCCATGGCGACGCTGACCTGCTCGTCATCCTCGTCCGACCACTGGTGCAACACGCTCTGATATGGGTACCGGCCCCGGCTGACGAGCTCATGGACCGTGATGCCCTCGGGCGCGATCGAGCAGCTGCGCCAGAAACCGACCTCCCGGGCGAAGGTCTTGGGACGCATCCCCGTGATCTCCGGCCGTCCGGCAGCACGCTCCCAGAGCGCGGTGGCAGCTTTACCTTGCTCAGCGACCTGAGCAAAAGTCGACTGCCGCAGGCGTTGGGGCCCGACGATGACACTGAAGGATCCCGTCTCGATGGCGACGTCAGGCCCTGCCGACATCGCTGCCACCGGCATAACCGAGATGAAAGCGGCCTCCAGCACGAAGGGCCGGGATTCGCTGCCGCTCAAGCCGAGACGGCCTTGACGATCTGCTCCCGGACGACGCGTGCCGCGGTCGGCCCGGCGTTCAGGAACGAACGGATCGTCGTCGACCTTAACCGCATGCCCGGCGCCCACTGCCTTGAGCGATTCCCACAAGCGCCTGCCCGGTGAGCTCCTCGTCCTTGCCTCCCTGCACCGCGTAGAACAGCCAGTCTCCGTCGGCCTGGTCGAGGGGTTTCAGAGGAGAGCTCATGGAGACGCCATCGTTGAACTGCTGGGTGTCGGGACGCTTCAGCCCCATGTCGGCGACGACCGATCCGCGAGGACAACGGCCCGAACGCGGAGCTTCTCCCGTTCTTGCGCAGCAGCGACACCGTCCGGCAGGTGGCCCAGCGCCGGCCTGGGCGGCGTCCGAGGTGAGCCCGTCAAGCAGGTCTGTGCTGCCTGCCGCTTTGCCGAGGGGCATCGGCGAGCAGGAGGTCGATCTTCCAGAACTGGCCGGTGCCGCGCGTCACCACCGTCGGGGCGATCGCCGACAGATTCTTATAGAGGGTCTCGGCGTCGTCCCTTGCCCGCGACATTCGTGAGGATCAGATCAGGGTGCAGAGCGCCGATGGCCTCGATGTCCGGTTCGGTGCGGGACCCGACCGTCTTGATGGCCTCGATCGCCGAGGCCTGATCGTGAAGTGAGCGTCTTTCAGGTACTGGGGAACAGGGCCCTCCGCGCCGGACGCGGTGGTGAAACCGGCCGGGCACATGCCGAGGGCCAGCATGGCGTCGGCCTGCCCCGTGGAGATGATGACCACCTTGGTGGGGGGCCGCATCGATGGTCGTCTCCCCCTGGTGAGTGGTAGACGGTGCGGGAAGACACCAATCAGCCTGCGGAGCCGAGCGTCTGGTCGAGTTCGGTGGGAACGATGGTGCTCTTCGGCGAGGCTCGGGGAAGAGCCTGCAGGGAGCCTGCCAGGGCTGGACGCGGCAGCGGCGAGGCCCTGCGAGCTGGAGTTGGAGGAACAGGCTGCAAGCACTGCCATGCAGCGACCGCACCACCGCCAGAAGAGCGCGGCGGGAGACGCCAGAAGATGTGGGGACGCTTGGCTCGAGAAGCACTCATGGAGTAGGAGCTAACCTATAGATCGTGACAAAGACCAGACATCAGGGAACGTCCGGTCCGGCGCTCTCGCAGGCCAGTCCGCTCCCTTCGTCCTGGCCTTCCTGCTGGCGGTCCTGGTCCTGGCCGTGCTGATCACCCGAGCCTCGCCCTGGGGTCCCGGGGCTGGCTCCAGCCGAGGTCTGGCAGGGTCTCCTGGCCCCGACAACTCGGTGGCCAGCAAAAAGGTCATCTGGGGGCTGCGCATCCACCGCACCATCCTCGCGATCGTGGTGGGCGCGGCCCTGGCGGTGGCCGGGGTTGTCATGCAGGCCCTCACCCGCAACCCCTGGCGGAGCCAGGGATCCTGGGCGTCAATGCGGGCGCATCCCTGGCGGTGGTGACGGCCATCGGCGGGTTCGGCTTCACCGCAGTGAACCAGTATCTGCCGTTCGCCTTCGCAGGCGCGGCCACGGCGGCGCTGGTCGTCGCATCCCTGATGGCACGCCGCTCAGCTGATGCTGGGAGCAGCGCGGCTGGTGCTTTCGCCGGCGTGGCGCTGGGCGCCGAGTCTCTCGTCGATCACCGGCACCATCACCATGTCACAACAGCAAGATCTTCGACTCCTATCGCTTCTGGGTGGTGGGCTCTCTGGAGAACCGGGACCTGAGGTCCTGCTCTGGGTGGCCCTTTCCTGGTGGTCGGCTTGATCCTGGCGCTGGCATCGGCGCACAGCCTCAACGCCCTGGCCCTCGGCGATGAGCGGGCGACGGCGCTCGGGTGAACTCTCACCGTGGTGCGGGCGGCGCCTTCGCGCGATCACCCTGCTGTGCGGCGGCCACGGCGCGGTTGGCCCGATCCGTTCATCGGCCTAGTGGTTCCCATGTGGTCGCATGCTGATCGGGGGCCGACCAGCGGCACCTGCTGGTGTGGTCGGTCGTGGCGGGAGCCGGGCTCCTGCTGCTGGCAGACGTGGTGGGCAGGCTCCTGATCCGTCCCACCGAGACTGGAGGCGCGGGAATCGTCACGGCCTTCATCGGAGCGCGCTGCTGCTGGTGCTGGCCATCACCACAGGACGGGCAGGGGATCGCATGAGCTCGGACCGCTGCGACTCTCGGTACGCCTGCCGGTTACCGCCGGACTCGGCGGCCGCGTCAACCCTCATACTGGCGTATCCGCTGACGGTGTCCGGGGTCGCGTTCGTGATCATCCTGGTAGGGGGCTGTGGCGTCCTGACCACCGGCACCTACCGGTGTCCCTCGACATGCTCCTGGCGATATTCCGCGGCGAGGGTGAGGAGCTGGCCGCGTTCATGGTGCTCGAACAGCGGCTGCCACGGGCGACGGGGCGGTCGTCATCGGCGGCATGCTTGGCATGTCGGGCGCTATCTTCAAGCGTTTCCCCGCAACCCCTGGCAGCCTCGACATTGTCGGTTTTCACACGTGGCGCGACGACGGGCGGCCTGCTGGCGATCCTGGTCTGGCCTCCTCCAGCACATTCGTCACCGGCGCGGGTGCGATCATCGGCAGCGCAGCCACCGCGGCGGTCGTCCTGTTGACACTTCGGCGCGGCGTCGGCGGCGACACCCTCGTGCTGACGGGTATCGCGCTGGGCGGATGCTGGCCTCGCTCAGCGACTATCTGCTCGCCGCGACCGACATCAGATCAGCCGAGGCGGCCAGACCTGCATACAGCACAGCAGTCTCAATGGCATCACCTGGGGAAGCGTCACCCCGCTGCTGGTCACGGCGGTCCTGCCCGTGCCAGTCGGCCTATGGCGTGGCCGGCCCCGGGAGGATCCCGAGATGGGCGACGACGCCGCAGCCGGGCTCGGCTTGCAGGTCCGCCGGACCGGTCCGTGATGATCGGCTACGGGGTGGTGCTGGCCGCGGTCTGCGTGGCTGCAGCCGGGCCCGATCGGTTTCCTGGCCCTGGCTGCTCCCCCAGCTGGCGGAAGACTGTCGAATTCCGCCGGGATCAGCCTGCTGCCGTCATTCATGGTGGGGCGGCCTGCTGCTCCTGGCCGACTTTGCCGCGGGCCGGCTGCTGAGCCTTCCAGATCGGTCGGCCTGATCAGCTCAGCTCTCGGCAGGCTATACCTGATGTGGCTGCTCGGGATGGGCGGCCGGCGTCGCGCATGGGGTAACTCACGCTGCTGCGACCGTCCCTCTGATGCGGCCCACTCCGATAAATCAGCTGGGCTGGGGCCGTGAGACCTGCGATCGCCCGCTGGGGTCACTGACAGCCAGGCGGTGCACCAGTGGGCCTCTGGGCTGGAGATCCGGACGTGAAGCAACCATGAGGAGCGTCATGACGGTCATCGCCGGCGGGGAACTGTCCGACTGGGAAGAGGTTCCACTGCTCGAGGAACTGGTCGAAGGCCGGGAGACAGCATGGTTTCAATCCGGGATCGCATCAGGTGACGAGGCGCTGGCAGGTGTTGGTCTCACCGTCGCTGACATCGACGTGCCGCTGCCCAGCTCGGGCGTTTCGCCCTTACATAGCGCAGGTCTTCCCGGGGGACCAGGCATGCCGGCGGAATCGTGAGATCACCGCTGTGCACGATGCCGACATGCGGGATGCCCTCAAAGGCATGCGGGAATCCCCATCGGGGGCTCTGGATGAAGATGGACTCCGGCTGCCGGTCTCGGGCTCCATCAAGGCCCGTGGCGGCATCTATGAGGTCCTGTGCCAGGCTGGGCGGATCGCCCTGGCCGAGGGGCTGCTGCAGCGGGGCGACGACTACCGGAAGCTCGATTCCCTCAAGGCCCGGGCCATGTTCTCAGGGTGTTCGATGGCCGTCGGCTCCACCGGGAACCTGGGACTGTCGATCAGGATCATGGGTGCCAGCTCGGCTTCAGGTCACCGTCCATGTCAGCCGACGCCCGGCCATGGAAGAAGGAGATGCTCCCGTGGTGCGGCGTCGAGGTGACCGAGCATGATCCGACTATTCGGCGGCCGTTGCCGCAGGCCGCGACCAGGCCGCCTCCGACCCGTCAGCACACTTCGTCGACGACGAGAACTCGACGACCCTGTTCCTCCGGATACGCAGTGGCTGGGCGTCGCCTGGCCGGGCAGTTCAGGCGCTTGAGGTGCGGGTCGACGAGGAGCATCCCCTCTTCATCTATCTTCCCTGTGGGTGTGGGCGGCGGACCCGGCGGGGTCACATTCGGTCTCAAGACCATATTCGGCGATGCCGTCCACCCGGTTTTCGCTGAGCCGGTCCACTCCCCCTGCATGCTTCTCGGCGTCCACACCGGCCTGCACGAGACGGTCTCAGTACAGGATTTCGGAATCGACAATGTCACGGCCGCCGATGGATTGGCCGTCGGACGTCCGTCGGGTTTCGTGGGAAGGGCACTGGAAGCCGCCATCGACGGCTACTACACGGTCAGCGATGCCAGTCTCTACCGCCACCTCGCGCTACTTGCCGACAGAGGACCTGCGGGTCGAGCCCTCAGCTGCCGCGGGCCTGCCGGGACCGCAACGGGTCCTGGCCGATACCGCCTATCTGGAACGGGCCGGGCTCACTCCCCCGGCACTCGCGAAAGCCACCCACCTCGCCTGGGCGACAGGCGGGTCGATGGTGCCCGAGGAGGAGATGAGCAGATATCTCAGACGGGGTCCGGGCTGCTCTCAAGCTGAATCACCACAGGCCAGGCCGGCGCTGGTCTGAGAATGAAAAAGGCCGCCGGGACGATCTTGCGTCGGCGGCGCTTCCTATCGAGGCTCACTGCCGGTGAACTTGTCCCGACTTCCTCGACCTTGTCGGCGGCACCGCTCGCGACGTCGCCCAGTTCCTCCTTGGCGCTGTCAACGACCTGGCCCAGGCCGCCCTTCACGCGGTCTTCCTGGCCTTCGGCACGGAGGTCCTGGTTACCGAGCGCTTCGCCAGCGCCCTCCTTGACCTTGCCAACGGTTTCCTGGAACTTGTCACCGAGTTCCCATTGCATCCTCCTGAATTAGTCGTGTTTGCACTGGTTCTGTTGCCACACTACGAGCTATTCGCGATCACAAAGCTGTTACGCCGGTGTCGGCCCATGTCTGAGGGTCACCGCCGGGCAGGCACCCTGGCAGCAAGACCCATCAGTGGGGACCGGCAGGCAAGCAGCGCGGGTTCGAAACCGGCTGCTAACAGGGCCCACCTGAGGCACAGGCCAAGGGCGTCCGCTCCTGGAATCCCGGACTGCCCACGTAATTCTGAGAATTTTCCTGAGAGAGATTGTGAAAACTCAGTGATTTTCTTTCAATCACCAGGGTTTTTCTGGAAGGTCAGCTCGGAGAGCCTCGGCTTCGGGCAAAGACAGCACTGCCCGGGCCCACGTGTGGCCTGTACCCGCTGGGGTGGTCGATGTCCAGAATTTCCCCGACGAGACCATGCTTGGCACCAGCGCAGCCGCCCTGGCCGCAGCAGCCATCAGCGGCTCCCAGTCCCACCGCCCGCGCAGAGAGTCGCTTGACCTCCAATGGGCCAGGGCAACGCTGGCGAGATGGATCTCAATGAGAAGGTGAATCGCTCTTCATCCATCAGGTCTTCGGCACCCGATCCACATGGCACGGACCCGAGGAATCAAGGAGCTCTGCGGGGTCGGTAGCCCCGTGGAAATGATCAGAAGTTCCAACCCGGCGGCATCATCACTCACCCCGAGACCGGCACCTTCGATGGCTCCAAGGATCGCATCGTAGGCTGGAACAGAAACCCTGGACGAGACCGTCAAGAGCATCGGCACGGGTGTCCTGCACCTCATCAGCAGGCAGGGCCCCTACCAGCTGGCCCGCTAGGGCATCCCCATCACAGACTTTCCCGAGCTCCATAGCGCTCGGCGCCATCGGCAGGGGCATAAGCAACTCCTGGGGGTTCTTGCAGGAGTTCGGTCAGGAACTCCAGAGCACTCGGGTTCACCGCCTACCTAGGTGTCCCGGCAGACATAGAATCTGACCGCAGTGAGCCCAGCCAAGCACCCTTGACTCTTTTGGCGCAGACGTGGAAAGGTCACCAACAGGGTGTGGACGCTCGGCCGCATGGTGTGATGAGGCGGTCCCTGGGCGGCGTCCATTCATTCCCCGGGAAAGGTGCAACGACGATTGGGGACAATGGATTGCCGGTGCTGAACCGCTCACGTGAAGATGGGACGCCCGTGAGGCCATGCCCTTCAGACGAGTGGCCAACACTGCCTGCACGTGAGCTGATGCTCGCAGGGCACATCGTCGCCCGGGCCTGGATCCCTCCGGCAGCCTGCCTCGCTGAGCGAGCCCATTGTCACGGGAATCCTCCGCAAAGGAGTACGAGATACGGCGGCACCGTGATGCAGAGGCCTTGAACACCCCTGAAATCCGAGTCTGTGACGATGGCGAGCTAGCGGTCCGCGCCCTGGAGGCGGGGTCGACCAGCTGCTGATGTCGGCGGCCCCTGAGCAGGCGCGTGCCGCTGTCCTGGGAGGCAGTCAACTCCGGCAGGATTTCCCTAGAGGCCCTGGACAAGAAGATCATCCGGATCCTCTACCGGAAGCGCGGATTCCGCAACTACGACGACGATCTCATGCGTCATCGACGCGACGACATCGAGGCATCCCAACAACCGACAGACGCCAGAAGCGTTGGCGCAGCGCGCCATCACCGCGGTGAGCAATGATGGCTATCCTCCGGTAGCGGCTGGTTCCCAGCTGCTACTGGTGGGCCCCTTCACCGAATTCCCCAACAAGCTGCAGGACGCTCTCCAGGCCAATGGGGTGAAAACCACCATCAGGATATTCGATGAGCGGTCAGGCCCAGATTCGATTGATTCTTTCAAACGTGCAGCCGATGAGTTGAAGGCGGATGCCGTGGTGGTACTGACGAAGAACGCCTACACCACCCCAGAGCAGGTGAACCTGGTCAATGAACTGAGCGCTGCCGGCCTCAAGGTGATCGCGGTCGCGATCGGTCTCCCCACGACGTCGGCCAGTACACCGCCACCGCGAGCTCTGCACCTACTCCGACCAGCTGGTGATGACCGCCCTGGCGAGACATCATCACCGGAAAGGAAAGCCAAGCCGGAGGGCAAGCTGCCGGTCGTCCGTCCCATCCGCGGACGGCAGCATCGCGATCGGCACGGGGGCTGACCTGGTGATCAATCCGGAGCTGAGCACGCACACGCGGGGGTTGGGGTCGCATGACATCATGACAGCCCCGCCGAGTCCCTATGAGGAAGACGTGCGACGTTACTGCTTCACCCTTCCAGGTGCACGCCCGACAAGGTGGCCGACTATGCGAAGCATCACGAGGCTGTGTGGCCAGAAATGCTGGCGGCGCTCGCGAGATGCGGATGGCACAACTACTCCATCTTCCTACGTCCGGACGGGCTGCTGATCGGGTACGTGGAAGGCGATGACCTGCGCCGCAGCGTCATGCCCGATGTCAGAGGACGGAGGTGAACGCGCGATGGCAGAGCCACGACGAAACCCTTCTTCGAGGGGCTTTGACGGCACGCCGGACGAGGGCTGAAAGCTGGTCCCGATGGTCTTCAACCTGGAGGACCAGCTCACGGCCTCAGGCCAGTCCTTTGACTTCCAGCCAGTCGGCGGCGATCGCCGAGGCGCTTTCCTTGTTGTCCACGGAGCGTTTGTTCATGGCTGATCAGATCTCGACGGTGAGTGCCTTGGACACCTGGTTCAGTGTCTCGCGGCTTTGCTCGTCAACGCGTTCGGAGACGATCGGCACCACGTTGGAGGACAGGGAACAGGTTCTTCGGGTCCCTGCGAGACCATCAGGTCGTCCGTCGGCCGTCACCGGGGCTGCGGTGATGATGTCCAGCCACCTGCACCTCACCATCGCGTAGGGCCTTGACGGTCAGCGGGCCGCCTGGAGTCCTCCGCCGGTTTGATCGTCATATTCACGCCCGTAGATCTCCTGCAGTCCCTTCGGACCGTAGGGGCGGGACTCTAGCTCTGAGTTGCCCCGCGACCTTGCAGGTCCAGGTATCCCGGCCAGGTCGCCGATCTGCTTCGAGTGAGTGTTCCTCGGCAAACGCTTTGGTGACGACGTAGGGAGTCCTGGTCGGTTGCCGGCAGCCTGGTCGAGGCTGTCCCGCCTTCGGCAAGACGCTGGAGGCTCTGGCTGACCTGCTCCGGCGTGCAGGGCGGTGGTGTCGGACTTGATAGTACTGCAGCGGGTTTCCCGCTGTACTCGGGGAGAACACGTCGATCTTTCCGGCCTGGAGGTCAGGCGATGTAGACCTCCGCTGCCCGATGCTCAGCTGCCGGTCGACTTTGTGGCCCGCCTTCTCCAGGGACTGGGCGTAGATCTCGGCGAGGATCTCGTTCGAGTAGTAGGTCCTGTGAGCCGACCACCCAGGATGTCCGAGCGATCCCTCCGCTGTCACTCTTGCCCCTCCAGGTTCGAGGCACTGCCGCAGCCAGCAGGCCAGGGCAGCGACGACACCGAAACGCAACCAACTTGGTGATGGACTTCATCAGGACTCCCTTCACGGAGCGAGTTTTCGGTACTTGGGTCGAGTGTGCGGGTGAATGAGCGCTTGGCACGGGACCAGCAGCAGGTCAGGACCAGCGCGAGAGCGACGACCAACAGCGCGCCGCCGATCATCTGTGCGTAGTCGCGGGTCTTGAGTCCCGGCGAACAGGAAATCGTCAGCCCGACATCCGCGGTGTAGGCCGCAGAGTCGGCCGTGGCGACCACCTGAAGGGTGGTGGAGCGCAGCCCTCTCGAGCAGCAGCTGGGACGCCGCGGCAGCTCCACCTGGGTGAGCACCTGCCAGCGACAACCCGATCGCGCGAGGCAGCATCCACGGTGGCGGCCTCCGCGGACGTGACGCCCGCATAGGCGCCAGCCAGCATCGGCGGAATCGCCAGCACGAGCAGCGCGAGGAAGGGGCAACCAGGCCGAGCCCGGACCACAGGCCGACCAGAGTCAGGGACCTAGCGTGGGCGAGGGCCCGCGGAGCGCGGTGACCATCGGGAACCACCGCCACCCCGCGGCGGGTGTGTCCGATGGCCACGCCGGCAGGCAGCGCCACCACGGAGGCCACCGCCACCACGGCGAGGGTGAAACCCAAGGTGCTGCAGCAGCCGCCGCAGATTCCGCTCGCACCGGCCCATTTGTCCGGAGTGACAAGCCAGGCGAGAGCGTCCAGGAAGATGTTCATGCCTTTCGTCTCCTTTGCGTCTGCGAAGCCACGGGGTGAGGAGCCTGCCGGCCAGCACAATGATTAGGGTCGAAGACCAGGGCCAGCAGCAGCGTCGCGCCGAGGCCCGTCAGCAAGGATTCGACCAGCTGCCGCTGAAAGCCGTCGGTGAACAGCGTGCCGAGCGACTGAACCCCGACCAGGGCGCCGACTGTGACCAGCGACACCGTCGACGCCGCCACCACGCGCAGGCCAGCGACCAGTACGGGGAACGGCGAGCGGCAGCTCCACCTGCCAGAACCGCCGCCACGGGTCGATACCGAGGGCGTTGGCGGCCTCGATGACGTCACGGGGCAGGGAGCGAAACGCCTCGGCCACCTGGGTGATGAGCACCGCGATTCCGTAGAGGGTCAGGACGATCACCATGTTGAGCGGGGATCGCACCGGGATGCCCAGGATGACGGGGATCACCACCAGCATCGGCAGCGAAGGCACGGCGTAGAGCAACGCCAGGGCACTCAGCACGACACCACCGACGCTCCGGGACCCGACCGCCAGGCGTCCCAGCGGCACCGACAGCACAGCAGCCGCGACGATGGCGCCTCAACGCCAGCAGGGGTGTGGGTGGCTAGCAGCTCCCCACCCTTCCCAGGTTGTTGAGCAACCAGGTCACGATGACTCCCCGGCCGGGCGGTAGGCACCGGTGTCGAGAGACCCCAGGGGACGCCCATCGGCGTCGACCACCAGCAGAGTGCCGTCGCGGTCGATGGCACGCAGCTGGCGGCGGCCCGCGTCCGCCCCGACGAAGTCGGCGACGAACTCGTCGGCGGGACTGGTGAGCAGCTCCTCCGGAGTGCCCACCTGGGCGAGTGTGCCGCCGGTGCGCAGCACAGCCACCTGATCGCCGAGGAGGAAGGCCTCATCGACATCGTGGGTGACGAACAAGATGGTGGTGCCCGGGCGTTGCTGCAGTTCACGCAGCTCCCGTTGCAGGTCAGCACGGACCAGCGGGTCGAGAGCCCCGAAGGGCTCGTCCATGAGCAGAGGACCTTGGGGTCGTTCGCCAATGCTCTGGCGACACCGACGCGCTGGCGCTGCCGCCGAGAGCTGGGACGGGAAACGCTGGGCCAGGTCCCGGTCGAGACCCACCATGTCCATCAGGTCCAGGGCGCGTTGCGGGCCTGGGTCATGAGAACTCCGTCGAGGACCGGGACCGTAGCGATGTTGTCGACGACGCGCCGGTGCGGGAACAGCCCCCGTCCTGCAACACATGCCCGATGGAGCGCCGCAGTGCCGGCCAGCTGCTCTGCGACGTCGGCCCCAGCCAGCAGCACGTCCCTCGGTAGGTGTGACCATCGTATTGACCATGCGCATCAGCGTGGTCTTACCGAACCAGACGACCCCAGCAGCACCGTCGTGGGTGCTCAGCAGCGTCGAGGTGATCGCGCCCACCCCGACGGTCCCGTCCGGGTAGATCTTGTGGACTTCCTCGAACCGGATCATCATCAGCTCCGTATCTCACTGGTCAAAGGTGACGAAAACCGCCTCCAGGGAGCGGTTCTTCAAGAGCGTGCTCCTGCATTGCCGGGACGACATCAGTTCGTGCTCAGCCCCAGAAACCAGCCGGAGCAGGTTCTGGGTGAGCTGCGTTAGCTCCCCCGGGGATCGAACTCCGCCAGCACTGCGCACAGAGTGCTTTCAAAAGGTTCAACTGCGTTTTCCATCCGCTGCCTTCCCTTGTCGGTGAGACTCAGGGCGGCTGGAACGCCGGTCCCTGGGACAGGGAGTCCTCACCTGCAGGCCGTCACCCACCAGCCGGTCGACGAGTCGCGACGCGGCCCCGAGCCGTCGTATGCTGGCGCTGCGCGATGTCCTGGACGCGCAGACCACCGTCGGCTGCCGAAACCTGTCGATCTGTCTGAGCACGAGATAACGGGCCAGGGTTGCGGAGTTCGCGGTTCGCCAGAGTTCCTTCTCAAGACGGTTCCAGAGCGCTACTTCGGCATGCAGCAGGGCCTCGAAGAGCATGCTCCTGGTGGGATGGCGTGGTTCCTTACGCTCAAAACATTACATGTAAATCGATTACGTGGAAAATAAAACGGGTGTGGTGGCGCCATAACGCCGCACCGCATACTAGCCAGGCCTGCAGGCAATCGGGTCCTCGCGACCGAGCCAGTACCCCGAGGGCACGGTCACTCGGCGGAGTTCTTACCGGCCTCAGCCTTCAGCTACTCCGGATCGACTCCTGACCTGCTTGATGGGGTCGTCGAGCTGGCTCCCGTTCAGCAACCCGGCCTGGCGGAACACGAGTGCCCGCGCGGGAAGGCCATGATGGTGAGATGGACTGGATGTCAGGGCGAATGCGCAGGTCCTGCTGAGCCTCGGTATCCACCTTGCCGAGCTCTACGTCATGACGCCCAGGGCATCCTCGAAGATCGGGGCGAAGCGCTGACAGGACCACACCAGGAGGCCCAGAGTCAACGAGCACCAGTCGTTGTCCTTGACGGTGGGTTTGAGGTTTCCTTGGTCGGCTTGCGTGGTAGCATGTTCCTCAATTCATAATCGTTCTCTGTCCGAGACGATGCCCCCGCCAGTTTATTCCCGGGTGCCCAACACGTCAGGGAGCGGAGACAAAACAACAGCTCACCGACGGCCTCATCCGCAGTAACCGCCTCCTCACCGACGCTGAACCGCAGGTCGGCCAACGCGGCGCACCACGAGAGTCCAATTTCCAGGCCTCAGCAGAGCCTGCAAACAGAGCTGAGAGCACCTCTCGCGTCAGCCTGCTGGGTTCTCGCTCCATCCGCTGCAAGGGTGACGGTGGGCCTCCCCTCGGTTCGGCACCACCTGGGACAGCAGGCGACGCCCCTCGCGGAAGGCACCTGGTCCTGGTCCATGCGTCCTTCAGCCCTGGGATACTGCAGGGTTGCCATGCCAGGGAGGCGGGTGGGCGATCCGAGGATCCCGAGCATGCCGGCGTTTCCGCATCGTCCAGGACATGCTCCCAGACGGCGAGGCCTCCTCGTGCACCTTCTCCCACTCCAAAGGCCGATCGTCCGTGAGCAGGCGTTCCTGCCAGGCGGTGCTTGCGCATCACGTCGCGTGCCAGACGGGCGCTTGTGAGCTTGATCGTGCGGTCGGCCTTGACCGCCGGGGAGACCGTCACGTTCCATCCGAGCCACCGTCTGCGGCACGGTGAGGCCCGGACTGTCGATTTGCGACGCTCGCGCTACTCCGGGCCCGCAGAGGCGGCTTCTCTTCCAGCAACTCGTACACTGTGCGCGGGTACATCTCCGTGGTGTCGATCCAGCTCGCTCTCATTGCAACCACGCATCGCGAGACGCAATGCTGGTGATGTTATGCCGACACCCGCGCTCGGAGTATGGCTGTGGGTCCTGAAAATATGCACCAAGAGCTATGCGAGGATGCTCTCATGGCGCTAACCCTGATGGCGGAAGCCACTCATCGGCAGCCTGGTGAGACTCGACCCGACGCGGGCAGAGGACGAGACCGCACTGGTAGAGGGCCTCGACGATCCGCCCGTGTCTTCGCTCTGGGGTTCGCGGGGGCCAGCGACCGTGCTGCCGCGATCAGGCAGACCTGATTGCCGGCCGAAGGCGGAGCATGTATACGATCCGCCTGGCGAGAGTGACACCGGATTCGTGCGGCGGAAGCAGGTCGTAGAGCATCGCTGGGTGACCTCGAGACACGGCGTGCCGGGCCCACGCGGGCTGGACGGCCTATCGCCCGGATCTGTGGGGCAAGGGTTTGAACGCCGAGGTGACTCCTGCTGCTGGGGCATGCCTTCCGAAGATTGCGGCTTCGAGCGCGTATGAGAGCTCAGACCGACAGCATCAACGAGCGTTCCCAGAAGGCCATAGCGCGCCTGGGCGCGGTGCGGGAGGAGGTGTTGCGGCACCATCAGCCGCGTGCCGACGGCTCGTGGCGTGACGCGGTCATTCTCGATCCTCTCACGCGGAAGTGGCCGGCCGTGCGCACCGGCCTGGAACACGGCACCGCAGAGCAGCCCTCGCTCGGTGAACGCCTAAAGCCGCCGCTCGCCCCGCCGCCAGACCCTGCCGCAGTTCACCGGATTCGCCGACAACGCAGATGTCAGCACGTTTGCCGGCCTCCAGGGTGCCGACCTCATGATTCCGCCACCGGGCGGGTGGTGTACCGCGATCTGGGCGGCCTCGGGGATGCTGAGCCCGACGTGCTGGATGGCGAGCAGACGCCTCTCGGCCATGGTGAGGTGGATCCGGCGATGGCGCCGGGGTGCCATCGGCGGTGACAACCAGGCGGTGCCATCCTGCACCTCCACCTCGAGCTCACCCAGCAGATAACGCCCGTTCCCCTGCCCGTGGCGCTCATGGCGTCGGTCACCAGGCAGATGCGTGGGCGGCGGCGGCGTCGATGGCCATCTTCGCGCGATCACAGGCCGGTGGTGGATGCCGTCGCAGATCAGCTCGCACATCCGCGTTCGTCGGAGGCAGCACAGGCACGGGACCGGGCTCGCGATGGTGGATGGGCGCATCGCGGAGAACAAGTGGGTGGCGTGCGCTCCCAGCCGATGGACTTAGCGGTGACGTGTCGTCGGCGTCCGGTGACCGGGCCACCTTGACGCCCGCCTGCGTGAACCGCCGGTGGCTGCCTCCTCCTCTGCGCTCGACAGCCAGCGTGACCATGCGCGCCGGCCCGCCTGCGGCGATGAGTCGTTCGACCGCTTTCGGGATCGGGTCACGCAGCGAGGCGGCGTCGTGACACCTTTCCTGGCTTCGGACGGGAAAGGACCTCAGGTGGATGCCATCGGGCTCACCCGCCTCGTTGAGCCTCAGGACCCGGCACTGGGCTTCCAGCTTTTCCAGGGGCTCGGTCACAGTGGACGCGAACAGGGTGGTGGTTCCTGTGAGCGGTGTTCAACAGCACGCAAGTTGGCCTCCGGGTCCGGGTCGCCGAAACGGCCCCGACTGCCCCGTGGCGGTGGGTGTCGACGAAACCGGGGACTGCCCACAGGCCATCAGGTCCCCGTCTGTGATGGCGGTGATGCGTCGCCTGCGATCTCGATGATCGCCTCCTCAACCGTCCTGACAGTGTCACCGCCGTCAACCCGCAGTTTCGCCATGGGCTCATCCAACCACCGGGAGGCCCTTCCACGGTGAACCGCGCATTCCCAGTTTTTCAACGGCGTGGAAGAATGCCGAGTGATCGTCATCCTGAAGACTTCCTGCCCGCTGACGGCCGTTTCGGCTCAGAGCCCAACCAAAGGCGCCCAGGGCCTCATTACCTATCGCTGCGTGGCGATGTGGTCAACCTCCATCGCCAGGCCCCGGTGAAACAGCTCGTCGCCATGGTCCAGGAGGGGCTGCGGGAGGCTGGCACCAGCTGCCGGACGACATCGGGTGAATTTAACTCGGCAATGGCGGCAACGGTCTTCTGGGACGTGGCGGTCTGTTCCCTGATCAAGCGGCAATCTGCGCATGCGGTCTTCGGAGAGTTCACCCGGAAGTTCACGCGCGCCGCCGCAGCAGCCCCCTTCCTGAACGATCCCAGCATCACGGAGTGCGAGCCGGGGTCGGTCGTCCTGCCCGTCCCGGGGGCTGCGGATGCCGTGGCCTGGGCCCAGAACGAGACCTCCACAGGCGCCGCTGCCCCGGTGGAACGGATCGGACGGCCTGGTGCTGGTCGATGCGACATCGTCGGCGGGTGGCATGGCTGCCGACATCAGGCAGGTGGACGCCTACTATTTCGCCCCACAGAAGAACCTCTCCTCCGACGGTGGTCTGTGGATCGCCTTCTGTTCGCCAGCCGCGTTGGAACGGGCCGGGCAAATCGCCGCCTCGGGCCGCTGGATACCGGAGTCACTGAACCTGAGCGTCGCAGCCACGAATTCGGCCAAGCACCAGACACTGAACACCCCAGCGATCGCAACGCTGCTGCTGTTGGAGGACCAGATCAACTGGCTGCTGGAGCTGGGAGGTATCGGCGCCGCCGAGGCGCTGCCGCCAGACGAGCAGTCACGTCTATGCCTGGGACAGAGGCATGCCCCACGCGACGCCATTCGTCGCCAACCCGGTACCGGTCTGATGGTCGCGACCATCGACCTGGTCCCGGATGCCGGCCACCACCTCGTGGCGGAGCTGCAGCACAACGGGATCGTGGATCGACTACCGGGCACTGCAACGCAACCAGCGGATCGGCACCTACGCCTCCGTGGGCCAAGCCGATAGGCGCTGACCGCCCTGCATCGACTATGTCCTGGAAGGCTCTGGTCTTGCGGAAGAACACTATTGCCGAGCACCAGCGCCAACACGGCGGCGGCAGCGAGAGCCAACCGGGTGCCCCACACGCGCTGGCTGGCTGGTCTTTGCTCTCCCAGGGTCCGGGCGGCGCTTCCCCCTCCGTGGCAGCTGGGCTGCTGGCTGCGGTGTCGGCGCTGAGGCCTCCGGTGAGGCCGACGCCCCTCGCAGACAGCGAGATGGTGATGGTGCCATCATTTGAGGGACGGCCTCGCGCCCGGCTGCAGGCCTGCCACCGACAGGATCTTGTCGTCAGCGGCGAAGGCCGTCAGCGACTCCCGTCGATCACCTTCGTAGGTGACGGTGGCGCGGGCCTCCCGATCTCGCGTCCATGACCTGGACTCCCGTGATGAATGGCCATGGTGACGCCATCGGCGAGAAGCGGCGTCAGTCACCCCTGCGGGTGCGTCAACCGCGCAGGTCGGTTGTTCGTTAGCCGACACGTATGGCTCTGTCTCGGCTTGCAGTAGATGCCCGGCTGGTCGCCACCCGTGATGATGTAAATGCGGCCTTTGCCGGAGACCAGCAGGGCTTTGGCATCGTGGAGCCGTCCGGGTAGCTGGAAGTCGTAGGCCTGGTATGGCTGGTTTCCCACTGCGGTGGGGAGCCGGTACACGGTGACCTTCTTGCGGGTCGCGTTTGGGTCACCGATGTCACCTACGCCAGAGAGCATCCGAGTGCAGGGCGGGCCCTGTACCGACTCGGTGCTGGCGGTGAAGCTCACGGTGCCCGGCGCTGCTCCCAGCCGAGGTCCGTGACCAGGATGTTCGTCCGTCGGATTCGGAGACGGCAAACAGCCGGGACGATTGCCGGTCGAATGCCAGCCCTGTCAAGGCGCCCCGGAATCAGCGATGGTGACGTCGGCTAAGGCGGGGTTCCCCAGGCCAGACACGTGGGTCGCCACGGCTGCTGCGGCGGCGATACGGTGAATGGATCTCATGGTGTCGGCCAGCATGGTCATCACCGGGTAGGCTGTGGTTCATGCGAGCGATGAGGCTCTTTGGCATCCATGTCGATGATGTCCGGGACATCTTCGGCGCCCACCGAGGTGGCGGCGGCGCGCTGAGCACACAGTGTTCGCGGACCATTATCCGGCTGCCATGAAGCGCCGCTGGGGTTGTTCCGCCGCAACCCGGATCTGGAGGTTGACCCGTCATCCGCTGAAGCAGGACGCGGAATCGCTTCTGACTGGGGTTTGGCACCCAGGAAGCGCGCGAGCAGTGCTGCAGGGTGTTCCTGGTGTGGCTGGAACACCTGGCGAACCCACAGCACAAGTCGACTACCGCCGCCTGAATTCGGTGGAATTCGACCTGGCGCGCCGTGGCCTGCCCTCGACGCTGTCGGTGAACCACCTCGGACAGCGCCGCTCTCGGCATCCCGTTGATGCCACCACCCGGCATGAAAGCGGGCTACGGTCGCCATGCCATGCAATCCGCCACACATAAAGGCTTTGGAGATCGATCCGGAGACCCTGGACGAGGCCACGGGGGCCATCGTGGCCCCACTCCTCCAGCTTCCTCCGCAGGCTCTCCGAACCTCTCAGGACGTTGTGGTCGTGAGCTCGTGATCCTCGGCGCAGACCTTCTCGGCCACCTCTCAATAGCCCAAGCCGGCAAATGAGCACCAGGACATCAGATGACCCTGGCGTTCTTCACCAATCATGACGTACGAGGACATCGACGGGGTCTACGGCGGCCAGACCATCAAGCCGTGAAGAACTTCCAGGTGGCAACTGGTACCGACCATCGGCTACGGGTACGCCAACAGGCCACCGTGGGCGTGGGACTGTCTTTGTGGGAGCTAGAAATACGAGCTGCCTTCCTATGGTTTGATAGCTACAACTAAAAGCAGATCGACAGATGGGGTTTGGGGCTGACGAACGTCTTCGACTTGACCCTCGAGATAAACGCAAAATCAGCAAACCGATCCTGTTTCACTTGATCGCTGCGACAAGCACATCGCGCGAAATGCCAGTATCGACGAAGGCTACCAGCCACCAGAGCCTAGTACCTTGTTCGAGAAAATCCCTGAAGGGTAATCTGTTCCTAGATCCTCCAGCCATGCAGGAAGTGCCTCGCTATCTCAATCCTCCTGATGATGAATTTTGTGGTATTAACTGGCTTGACCAACCAACGCAGGGTGGAACCCAGTGTCATCGCTCGCTATCGCCAGAATCATTGAAACTTATTCATGAGGCGGCCAACAAACAGCAAACTTCATCAGAAACGGGTTGGTTGCGGCTGTGAATAAACCTCATTACCAGCGACAATGAGGCTTAGTCAGAATCGGTGGCTGCAATAGTTAATTGACGTGTTGTGCGTGTCGGTATGCGCGAGGAAGGCTCAACTTCCTGAATAATTGATAGTACCAACACAGTCAATCGAAAGTTGAGCCTTCCCATGCTCTAGCACAGGTCTTAGCAGCGAACAGATCACCGACCTTGTCGCACGCATCCATGACCTCCGCGAGGCACCAGCCTCCCGAGCAGGACGGAAACCCACACTAGGGACTGTACAAGTGTTGTTGTGGCCTTGATCTATCTGCGATCAACCGCACACTGAAGCATCGATTGCCGACCAGTTCCACGTCTCCCAGAAAACGATCTCTCGAACCATCGCATCCTGGATGCCCATCCTGGGACAGGCCCTGCAGGACTGCACCCCCACGGTCGACGACCTCGATGTCAGCGAACCACTCATCGTCGATGGCACCCTACTGCCGACCTGGTCATGGCGCACCATGCCAGAACTGTACTCGGCAAACACAAAACCACCGGCGTCAACGTCCGGGTTGCGATGCGACCTGACGGGACGGCTCGCCTTCATCTCAGACCCGATGCCCGGCCGCACCGCGGCGCACACGCACTCAAAAAACCAGCCTACTCGACCACATCACCACCGGGCAACTCATCGGCGACAAAGGATACATCGGACTCGGCGCAGTCACCCCATCCGAACCCAACCGAAACAACAACACACAGAAGAAGAAAAAGGTTCAACAAGTCAGTAAACGCGATACGCTACATGATCGAACGAGTCATCGCCAACCTCAAAACCTGGAAATTCTCCACCGACTACCGCAGACCCTTCACAACATTCCCAGAAACAATCACCACAGTAGCCGCACTCAGATTCTACGAAACACATTCTGGCTAAGCCTCAATTATTCGCAACACCAAATCAGCCACCTAAACCACCTGACTATCACTTCTTCTCGAACCCGAGTTCTCTTCCTGATATTTTATGGTGCTGCGCTCAAGCGCTGGTATTACATGAACAATGCCAAACACCAACGCGGCATGACTCCAGTAGACTCCTGTATACAGCAGAACAAAGAATAGCACCAGTGCAGCAGAATAGAAATTAGGTGGAGATGGCCAGATACGCGCCAAGGGACCTTGTACCATAAGGGCTAAAGACTCCCAGGACGAGGCGCATAAAGTCACGTCAACCCAGACAACGACTATCCGCACCGTATTCCAGCATTTCTCTCCATAGACTACTCCTAAAATTCTTCTATTTTGTTTCAAGGCCAGCTCGGGATACAGCCCTCGCGGCATCCATACGCTGCCTTAACCCCATCTCCATCCACACGAGACACCACTTCGGCGGCTCTTTTTATTCTGCGCGGAAAGCACTCCAACAACCGTTTTTCAGCAGGAAGCTCTCATCGCTGAGACTCTGGAGCATTTTCCCGGAAGAAATCGGGAAATATGCTGGATAATTCGTATGGCCTGTCAGACCGGCGTTTCCCTAGCTGAGTCCAGCATGGCCCCCGCCGAGAAAGACCATAGGTCGGCGCACACCACACTGCGCTGACTGACCTGCCCGTCAGGGCGATCAGCTGCCCAGCACAATATGATCCGAGCGAGGTCGCCTGCTCGATCACGGCCACCAGGTCGCCGCCGTCGCTGCGTGTGGTGCCGCAGGACCACGCCGGCTGACTCACGCCCGCGATGAGCGTTGATGGCGGCCTCCATCTTTCCTATGGCCTCGATGGTGGCCGCGCGTGATCGCCAGCTGCGACCTCGTCTCCCTCCGCGGCGGTCACCGTCACCGCCCCCGCGAAGGGCGGCGACGTGCCCGCGGTTGCCGATCGCTCGGCTCCCGCAGGAGAGTCCTGCTCCGACTCCAGGGACTCGTCAGCATGACGCCGTATCCGCCGCAGCGCTGCCGCTGGGGAGCGTCATGACGGTGCGCATCGCTTGTCCAGGAGCGCCGATGGCCTCCAGGCCGAGCAGCGGCGGCACGCCCTTCTCCAGCAGGACGTGGTACTCGGACGGGTTCCATCCCGCATGCGAGGCACGGTCGGCGGCACGGAGACGTCGCCGAGACTCGTCGCGCCCTGCTGGAAGTCGCGGGTCGGGCCGGGAAACGACAGCCGATTGAGTACCGCTGCCGCTCACGCCGGAGCTTCTCCAGCAAGGCGAGGTCCTCAGCTGCCTCTGCGTGATGCGGGGCGGCTTGCGGCGCCCTTCCAGGGCCCGGGTGCGGGAGCAGCTCCGGCCAGCCGCCCGCGCTCGCCAGCAGCTCACCGTTGAGAGCGATCACCGAGTCGGGGATGTCAGACCACCGCGGGTCGGCCGCGAAACTCCTCCGGATCAGCTCGACGGCAGCAGGTGCGAGCGCCAGGTCGCCGACCGCGCGCGAGACGGCGTCACGCTGCGTTGACGCCCGGGATTTTGTCGGCGGCAGCGTACACATCGCCTCGGTGGCTCGCTGATCTCCCAGCGCAGCGCGACCAATGGCCTGCTGCCGCAGGTTCGACAGCTGCCCACCGGGGATCTCGTGGCTGTAGCACGCCCCGTCGGCGGGCAGCCTCGACTCGAATGGCTGGTAGAGCCTGTCCGGACCGCCTCCCAGTACGGGCTCCAGGTCCAGCACCGCCTGCGGGTCGATCCGGAGCCCTGACGGGAGTGCCGTCAAGGGCCATCAGCAGCGCCGACATGGGCGGCTGGGAGGTGGTGGAGGCCATCGCCGAGTTCGCGCATCCACGCATCGACACCCGGCATCGATCGCGTACCATCGTCGCGGCTGACCCGCCTGTGGTGTCGTGGGTGTGGAGGTGCACGGAAGATCGAAACGCTCCGGAGCGCAGCGACGAGCCGGGTGCCGCGGCTGCCGGCCGCAACCCTGCCATGTCGCCTGATGGCCAGAATGCGGCCCGCGGCGGCGACGTCCGCTCAGCCAGCCGCAGTAGTAGTCGAGGGTGTAGGTCGTTCGGCAGGTCAGCAGAGTTCGCGGTAGCACGAGCGCGACCTCCGCGCGACCGCGCTGGTGTCGTGGACGACGGCATCGATGGCGGGACGCATCTGGCTCGACGTCGTTGAGGGCGTCGAAAGATGCGGAAGATCGATCGCCGGTCTCGCCGCCTCCGCGACGAAGCCGGTGACGTCCGTCGGTGAGGGTGTAGCCCGACGGTGTTGGGCCGCGCAGCAGCATCTGCAGATTCTGGTTCCGGCATGGCGGCCCGCGAGCTCGCCAGCCGCTCCATGGGTCCTCGCCGAGGAACCGCAGCGCGACATCGTGGGTCGCTCACCCCAGCACTCGACGGAAAACAGGCCCGGGCGGCAGCCTGGCCTGCACGAGGACTGCCTACCAGGTCGCGGGTGCGCACTCGCGTGGCCAGCAGCGACTGGTGGGCGTCGCGGAGTGTGGTGTCCGTCGCCGACCGCCTGCTGCTCGCGCAGCGCGCGGGCGAAACCCGGCGCGGACCGAGGGCGAGCAGCCGCTGCCTCGAGCCCGTCTGGGATGTCCCTGCCGGCAGGTTCCTCGCGGGCAGCTTTGCGGCAGGGTTCCAGCGTGGTGGGGGCGGGGCCGTTCGGCTGGTTGACGGTGCATCCGGCGAGGAACCGTGCCGGCTTCGTGCCCGGTCGGCCGGGACGCGGCCCGTCAGCAGGTGGGGGTCGCTCGTCGATGAAACGACGTGGTGACCGCCTGCTGCAAAGTCCGGGTCCTCAGGACTGCGCGGAGGAATGGGATGTTCGTCGCGACGCCGCGGACGCGGAACTCTGCCAGGGCACGCGTGGCGCTGCACCACCGCGTCGTGAGTTGCGGCCGCGTGCGGTGTAAGCTGCACCAGCAGCGAGTCGAAGTGAGGGCTGATCTCGACGCGGTTCCGGTGGTGCCACCGTCCAGGCGGATACCCGCGCCGGAGGCGGAGCGGTAGGCCTGGATGACCCCGTGTCGGGACGAAACGAGTTGGCGGGGTCCTCCGTCGTGATGCGGCACTGCAGGGCGGCGCCGCGGATGTGCAGCGCTCGTCCTGACGGATCCCGATCTCGTCCAGGGTCTCCCCGCGGCGATCCTCAGCTGCGCCTGCACCAGGTCGACGTCGGTGATCTCCTCGGTGACGGTGTGCTCCACCTGGATGCGCGGGTTCATCTCGATGAAGACGTGACTTCCGGCCCGCGGACCCGGATGTCTCAACGAGGAACTCGACGGTGCCAGCGCAGGTGTAGTTGATGGCCTTGGCGAACTTCACGGCGTCCGTGGTCAGCGCGGCCCGCAGCTCGTCGCTGATGTGTGGCGCCGGCGCGATCTCGACCCACCTTCTGGTGGCGGCGCTGGATGGAACAGTCGCGCTCGAACAGGTGCACACGTGTCCCCCTCGTGGTCGGCGAGGATCTGCACCTCGATGTGACCGGGGGTGCAGCGGACCGGCCTGCTCTATGAAGACCGTCGGATCACCGAAGGCACCCTGCGCCTCCTCGCATGGCGGCACCCAGCTCGTCGCAGAACCTGTGCCGGGTCGTCGACGCGTGCGCATGCCCCTGCCGCCGCCGCCCGCGACCGCTGATGAACACGCGAGCGATCTCGCAGCGCCCGCAGTCAGCTCGTCACTGTCAGTCGACGGTAGGTGTCGAACGCAGGTGGGGACCCCCGGCCTTGCGTGCCTGCTCAGAGCCCGGACCTTGTTGCCGGCCAGTTCCAGCACCTCGGCGGAGGCCGACGAAGCGTGATGCCGCTGGCCTGGCAGGCCGCGCGCGAGGTCTGGAGGTTCTCGGACAGGAAGCCGTATCCGGGTAGACGCGTCGGCGGACTCCTTCGGCGACGCGGATGATCTCGCTCGACGTCGAGATAGGCGCTTGACGGGATGCCCTCTCGATCTGGTAGGACTCGGAGGCCTTGACCCGGTGGTCGGCGTCAGCGGTCCTCGTAGGGAAGACCGAGACGGTCTTCGCAGCCCAGCTCGAAGGCGGCACGGACATGCCCGCGGACAGCGATCCGCCGACGGTTTGGCGACAAGGACCTTCTCAAACATGCGCCAAGACTACGTGGCGTCTCTCAGACCCACCGCCGGCAGAGAATGGGCTGCTAGCCTCCCCGCCAAGGGCAAAGGCAGGCCCGTCTGGTCTTTTCGCGCCAGTTCGACCGCTGGGCCGCCTCGACCTGCGTGACGAGCCGGAACAGCGCCCAGCCGATGAGGCTGAGGATCAGGCCGGCTGCCCCATGACCAAGAGGGCAGACACCCGAACGCCATCACGGAGGTGAACAGGGAGGAACGGACGAAGCTGCGGTCTCCACCATGTCGCGAGTCATCTGGAGCTTCTCAGCGGTCAGCGGTGTCACCTGAGGCCTGGGCCTCCTGCACCTTTCGTGGCCCGAGCTCGGCGATAGCCAGGGCCCTCGCTGGCGGCCATGGTGTGCTTCTTGACGGCCTCAGCCTGGTAGAGAAGCGGTCAGCGGGCCCGGCGACCTTCTGAATCCTGCGAAGGCACTGCATCCTGGGCCACCGTGATGTTCTCAGAGGCGAGCTGAGTTGAGGTGATCCCCACGCGAAACGCTCCGGCGATGATCGTCGAGAACGCCGGCGACGAAAGAGATGCAAGTCCGCAAACTTTTGGCTGTCTTCTGATGGGGTTCCTTTCGTGATGCCGGGTCTTTGACCAATGGATGGATGAACATCTCAATCACTACGCCCAGCTACCTGAGCTCTGGCAGCCAAAGGCTTTCTTACACTGAGCCCATAAGTGCCCGATGACACCCCAGCCTTTGGCAGATGGACGCAATACCGCTGCCATGCCCCACGCAAATCAGAGAAGACCTGATTCAGCCGACGAGAGCCAAGAGCGGTACCCTCGAGAAAGTAGATGATGAACAGCGCGACCACACACATCAGCGAGTGCACCTCGCTTCCGTGCCCACGGATCACCTTGAGTGAACACATGGGCGAGGAAACTGACGCGCGATGCCGACGGTGATGGAGTAGGAGAACGCATCAGGACGATGGTCAGGAACGCTGGAATCCCCACCTCGGGATCGTTCCAGTCGACGTCCACCACCCGAGCGATCATCGAGGAAGCCGACGAACGACCAGCACCGAGCGGCGGCCTCGGAGGCACACGATGTTGACGATCGGCGATGAGGAAGACTCGCGGCCAGGAAGGCACAGCCGCTGACGACGGAGGCCAGCCCGGTGCGCGCCCTTCCCCCACACCCGGCCGTCGACTCGACGTAGCGGGTGGTGGAGGAGACCGATCCGAGACCACCCGCGACCGCGCCGAGCGAGATCGACCAGGAGAATCTCGGTGACGTGCGCTCGGGCATGCCCGTCGTCGTCAGCAAAGACCGCTCTGAGCCAGACGGCGGCAACCACGGTGCCCATCGTGTCGAAGAAGTCTGCCAGCAGCAGCGAGAACACCAGCACCATCAGCCCAGGAACGTCGGAGAGCTGAGCTCGGGCCGTCGAGGATGAAGGCCCCGAACAGATCCACTACGGAACAGCAGGCCGAGGTCCGGCAGGGAGAAGTTCGCCAGCGAGGGCACGTTGACGCCCACCCCGTGGGAGTTCTCCGTCCCGACATGTGCGAGCCGACGTGGGCGACCGCTTCGGCGATGATGGCTAGCACCGTCGCGGAGACGATGGAGATCAGCATCGCGCCCTTTGACCTTCAGCACGTGGAGCGCGATGAGCAGCCCAGCCCGGCGATGAAGACGAGGATGGGCCAACCCGTACAACGACCCGCCGATGCCGAGCTCGACCGGGCGGGGACCCGCTGGGCTTGCGCACCACCCGGCGTTGATGAGACCGACAAACGCGATGAACAGACCGATGCCGACGGAGATGGCGGTACGCAGAGTCTTCGGCACAGCCTTAAACACGGCGGTGCGGAAACCGGTGAGCACGAGGATCGCGATCAGGATGCCCTCCCAGACCACGAGCTCCCATAGCCTGGGGCCAGGTCATCTTTCGGGGCGAGGGCGTAGGCGACCAGCGCGTTCAGGCCGAGGCCGGTAGCCATGCCCGCATGGGGAAACGTCCCGACCATGCCGACGGGGATGCGTCATGCTGCCCGCTATGAAGGCGGTGCGGCTGCCACCATCGCGATGGAGGCGCCGACTGCGGCAGCATGATCACGGGAAAGCGGCACCAGCAGGGCCTCTCCAAGAACTTGGGTGCCCCAGAGATCAGGTTGCCGTTGATGTCCGGTGGTGGTGCCAATGATGAGCGGGTTCAGCGCGATGATGTAGGCCATCGCGAAAGAAACGTCACCAGGCCACCGCGCACCTCCTGGGCAACCGACGAGCCACGCTATCGCAATGGAAATACGCGAAGCCAAGCGCTCGGTCGCGGGAGCGCCAGCGCCGCTGACTTCAGCGTCGCATGCGGCTTTGGGTGATTTCGCGACCACGTGTCCGGATCTTAGACGATGCTCCCAGAAACGGCATTGCTGACGGAATATGCCGACTCGCCGTCAGCTAGTCGAGATGTTCGTCGATGCCGATCGTGTCGAACACCGGTTCTAGGCAGCTCTGCGGACGTTCGGCGGCGACGACATCGGATGCCCGCCGCAGCCCGTGCGTCGAGACTGACGACCCGCCGCATCCGACTGCGAATACTCGTTGGCGCATAGCCCCGAAACAGCGTGCCGAGCGAGCCCCGCAGCGGCACGAAAGTAGCACACAGGGAGCAGGCTGGCGGGCGCATGGCGGCTGCGCAGTCGTCGCCGTTCGCGCACCCGGGTAGCGCTCAGCAGCGGCGTCACGTGCCGAGCCGCCGAGCACTCGCTCCCGCCGAGGCCGAGCTCGGCGACGGTGTGCGAAGCTGCGTCCACTCGGCGCGGTCGGCGTCGCGGCAGGTCGGTGGCGGCGAAACCGGGTTCGAGTCGAGGTCGCTGTCGGGGTTGGCATCAGCAGACCCGGGGCTGATGTCGCCGGGCTGGATACGCTGCCCCAGGGCACCCAGGCGGGCGCGTCAGCGATGCGCGTCTGTGCGGGGCAGCACGACCTCGTTGACGGTGGCGACGCGCGCCCGCGAGGCCCGACCAGTGTGACCGCCCAGTACCAGTCTGGGTAGCCGTCAGCGGGCATGCGAAAGTGGGTAACGACCCGCTCTGCGTCAGCAGCTCACTCGATGAGTGCTGACCGCGACGACTCGCCGCAGAGTCGATCGCGGCGGCGCGAGCCAGACGACCGCCGCGGCGGCGCGGAGTCAGTTTCGCGACGGCCACGCTCACAGCTCCAGCTCGTCGGCGACGCGACGCAGCACCGCGGCGCAATCTTCGCGCCATGTCTGGTCGTCAGGGGTGGCGGCCATGCCGGTAGCCATTGCCCAGGGCGTCGAGCATCTTGATCGAGGTCCTCGACGATCACGGCCATGTCCTGCGCCTTTCTTGCGCGAGGCCTTGGAGAGCGACGCGGGTGCGTCGACCAGGCGCGTGACAGAGCCTGCTCGCCGCGGCGCCCCGTCGATCGACCCGAACTCGACCTTCTGTGCCCGGGCTTCAGGCTGGTCATCCTGTCGGGCAGCACGCGCCGCACGAACATCGCCTCCACCGCCGTTTCATGATGATGAACCCGAAAAGCCGCGTCGGCATCAACGGACCTTTCCGGTGGGCATGATCGGGCTCTCCTCGTTAGTGACTGGCAGGCCAGTCTATCTCGCCGCTAGGGCCGCGAAACGCGAGAGGTGGACGAAGGCAGCTGCTCAGATCATGTGCTCCTGCGACATGACAGATAATCCGCGTCCTCAGCTCGGCGGGCAGCAGCCTCATCGGTCACCACCAGGACGCTCGGATGGAACTGAGGATGGACCCAGGCACCGCTCGCCATTTCAGGGCCCCTCCCTGCCATGCAGCGCCACCGCATCGGCCTTGATGAGCACCTGTCGCCACCATGACGGCATGTGCCGCGCCTCCCTGATGGTCCCCAGACCCTGGGTCGACGCAATGGGTGGGGACCCTGCTCCCGCTCTGCGAAGAACCGCGCGTTGTCGGCGCGAGTCTGCCGGGTGAGGGTCTTGACGCGCGTGCGGGAGCCGAGCGACGAGGTGGGCTCGTTGAACCCGATGTGGCCGCTGCTGCCGATGCCCAGCACCTGCACGTCGACGCCACCGCCTGCCCTGATCGCCTGCATCGTATTCGTGGGCGGCTGCGAGCCAGGTTCGTCAGCCACCGTCGAGGACACGCACCCGGCTAGGGCTCCATGCGCAGGGGCTCCACGAGCGTGCGCGGATCGTCTGCCGGTAGCTGAGCGGATGCGCGGGTCGATGCCCGACGTACTCGTCGAGGGGCGAACCCAGGCCGTTGGCGAAGTCGGCCTCACCCTGCATCGGCACGGCGCGCCAGCCTCGCCGTAGAGAGCAGCGTGAGAACTTCCCGTGGCCGAGGCCGAGGACCGGGGTCGCGACGTCCCTCTGCAACCAGGTATGACCACGCTCTGCGGCAACCCGCCGCACCTCGATGCGTCGTCGGGCGGCGAGATGATTACTTCCATCGTCGGACCTCCTCGCACTCTCAGCCACCGGCAGATCGCTCACTATGCGAGTGCAGAAATGAACATTACGCGAAGAAAACTGCGCAGCACGCTCAGGGAAGCTCCCCAGAACAATCAATCATCACCGGTCGCGGACCTCAACAGCGCTGCGCAAAGCCCGCGAGCAGGGATCCTGAATCGTTGGCTGGGGCCCCGCCCCTCATCCAGTCTGTTCTCGCATGGCTACCTGGACTGACGGCGCGGCTTTACGCCCCATCGAGGCGGCCGGACGGTTTCGCGACTCTGCGAGTGTGGCGCCCTGCCACAGCGGAGGTCGCGGGCGGCGCCCTGACGCCGCGCGCCATCGCTCGCACGATTTCGCGACGTACCGCAGTCGCGTCGCTGCGCGGCACCTCGGCGCATCGTGAGCCCCAGCAGCGCAACCCAGCCGCGCTTCGATGTGTGGCATCCGCGCTGCGGCGGCGTGCTCAGCAGGTGTGGGAGCGCGTGATCCGCACCAGCCGCTCGCGGTGAGCGCAGCTGCCGCGGCCTGCCTCGCCTCCCGGAGGCCCCAGCGATGGCATGGCACTGATCCGGGCAGCCGCATCGACCTACAGCCGAACGGCTTCCAGGCCCCCTACCGCGCCACAGCACAACACTGCGCGGACCAGCCCCTGGGCGCAGCCCAGCAGCTGTTCTTCTTCATCGCCGCCCGCCTTCCTGCTGGTGCGCTCTGTTGCTTGCTAGCCATGCCCCTGGCTACTGCTGGGAGGAGGCGGGCTGCTGCTGCGCAACAAGGTCGGCCGCCAGATCGACCGCGGCGCTGGTCGCAGTAGTGGCTGATGGGGATCGCGGTGCTGGCCAAAAAGCGACCTCTGCTGACAGGCCTGGGCAGATGGGCCACCCTGGCCGCCCAGGCATCGGCTGCCTGGCCACGGCTCTCGAACCAGGCACGACGCTGACCTGTTTTCACTCGGCCGCGCGTCAGCGGCACCGCTCGACTCCTCCCGGTCCGCCAGATCGAGCGGATGGGCCGGATGCGATGCAGGCGATGTCAGCCAGGCGTGAAAGGCCAGGAGTCTGCTGCGCAGCGAGTCGAGCCACCTGCGGAAACCCTTCATGCGTCGCCGCGCTTCGGTTCGGTCCAGCCCGCGGTGAGCTCGGCTCGGAAACGACTGAGCGTGCGCTGCGTGAAGAACGCCGTCATCCTGCACGAGATCCGGTCGGTGTAGCCGTGTGGCAGACTGACCCGCCACCGCGGCAAGGCTCGCCAGGGAGGCCAGGATCAGCCCTGTCTCCTCCGCGATCCTCCCGGGCGCCGCTGCTCGCGGGTTCGCCGGCGTCGATGCCTCCGGTGCACCACCCACCAGGAAAGGCCCGGGACACCCGGATCGGAGTCGTTCAGCGGCAACGCACCTGGGCCCGCTGGACCAGGAGCGCACGGGCACCACGGCGTTGCCCCACGGACGGGATGGCCTCACCCTGCTCCTGACGGCTGCCAGTCTGCTCATGTCTATCAGCTCCCCGCCAGGTGCGCACCAGACCGGGATCGACATACGGCTGAAGCTGCCTCCGGGACGAGCAGCCGCCGATGTGGAATGCCCAGCACTCCTGCGGACCAGCCATGGAACATGTTCCGGCTTCAGGCCTCCGCCGGGCCGCTGGATGATCCGGGCGTGATCAGGGTGGGAGCGGGCCCGCGCCAGGAAGTTCGTCAAGCCCGTGGACCACGCCACGTGGCGCGGGCGCGGTGAGCACCCGGGTCAAGGCGGGGCAGGGCTGCCAGGTGGTCACTGCCAGGGCGTCATCGAAGTCCAGGCGGTTGTCAGATGGCGGTGAAACGTCCAGGCGAAAGCCACCGTCGGCGACGAGCTCATTGCACACTCGAGGTGATGCCGGCACGCCCGGCTGAGGAAGCCCAGCACCACACCGTCCGTGCCCTCATCCAGATGAGGCGGAGATCAGCCCTTGAGACGGGTGACCTCACGTCGGTGCGGAGAAGCCACCACGCAGCCGCACCATGGGACGGATCTGCATGGACTGGACGTGGCGCGGCGGCACCTCTCGCCACCGCTCGCGGGCCTGCGGAAAGCCCGTCCTCGGGCCCATGGTGCCGAGCAGTTCGACACGATCCGGCACCACCCTCCTCCAGCACGCTGCGCGTCAGCTCGCATGCAGCGCGATCACCCTCCTAGCAGACTCGCATGGCCCCTAGTCTGCCGTTTGCTCACCAGAGGCGGTCCACGCAGGAAGATCCTGAGAGCCTTCCGGCGGGCGCGGAGCCAGCCTGGCGGTGTCCACGGCCCATGGCTGCCGGCAGATGACACAGACATGCACGCGCTGGCGGGCCTGCCACCGCCAGGAAGACGAGGCGACTGGCCTCCGGACGCCTCCAGCTGCGACGGGCTGCCCTGCTCCGGCAACACGGCCGTCTGCCATGACGATGACCGCATCGGCGATCGACGCTTTGGCAGCATGGTGGCTCACCAGCAGGGCTGCTGTGTGGTCGTGGCGGATGCGGCTGATGGACTCGACCTCCTCGCCTGCCTCGTTGTGGGCGTCCAACGCTGAGGTCGCTCATCGACCAGCAGCAGGTGCGCGCTTCGCCAGCGCGCGCGATCTACCTGCTGGCGCTCACCACCGGAGAGCGCCGCCGAGCTCACCTATCGGGGTGTCAGCCATTGCCGACGTGCTGCCAGCACCGGCGGGAGCCGCCGGGCGGTATCGGCGATGCGTTCCAGGCCGGCCTTGTCCGCTGAGGCGTTCACTCGCCAGGAGGTTCTGCGGATCGTGCCCATCGCTCAGCGCGGTCTGCTGGAAGACGACTGTCGCGTTGCCCAGCAGGTCGGCCTCCTGTGGCGGCGCGTGGCCATCGAGGCTGATGGTTCCCGCGGTGGCGAGGGCCGCCGGCGAGGTGCCGCAGCAGGGTGGTCTTTCCCGACCCAGAGCGGCTCCATTCACGACCGGGTCACCGTCCCCGGAGGCAGGCCGAGGCTGACATCTTGCAGCCCGGCGCTCCCGTCGGGGTAGGTGACGTGCAGACCGTCGGCGACGAGGTGGGGAGCATGGGTGGCGGGGGCGGCGGGCGTCACGGGCGTGGTCTCTCGATGATCTCCCGGACCTCGGTGAGGGTCTGGTTGATGGCCAGGGCCCCGCCGACGGGACGGAGACCACGGTCACCTGTTCTGGACCACTCGCAGCAGTGACGATCACGAGGTGGCTGCAGCAGCTGCGGTGATGGCGTTGCCGCTGAAAGCCAGCCAGGCAGTGGCCCTGCAAGCACGAGCAGGCACTGGCTGGAGGACGGGCTGAAGCGAACCTCCACGGATCTGCCACAGCGGCGGCCTCAGGACACGCCCCGGGTGGTATTGGTGATGGGCGTCGTCGACGAGTCGCTGCCCGGCAGAGACTCGCGTGGTGCGCAGTGAGGGGCTGGGCCCTCCAGGACGAACTCCGAAACAGCCCATGTCGAAGCTCTTCCGTGGCCAGGAGCACTGACGCTGGGCGCGGGAGGCCACCCGGGCGCTTGCCCAGAGCGCCAGCAGCATAAGCACCCGCGCCCAGGACGGTGACCAGGGCCACTGGGACTGAGATCAGTCAACTGGCAGCCCAAGCGCTGGAAGCAGAACACGGTGGCGGTGATGATGTGTCACCATGAGAATGACCCGCAGAGAGTGCCCTCAACTGCCCCGTTAGCCAGTGAGGCTGCGCAGAGCCGACAGTCCTGGCGGGGGTGAGCTTCCGAGGCCGGAAGCAGGCCGGGACCGCCTCCGGTGCGTACTCGCCCGATAACCTCGTTACAAAGGATGCCGATGCCGAGGCCTCAGACCCCGCCGGGCGAGTGAGAATGTCAGCGCCCCACGCCAGGGCGCGATAATCCCCTAGGGAACACCAGCACCCAGGTCCCTGCTGTCGCGGGATGGTCGCTGAAGAGCTCACCAGGAGCGGAAGAGCACCAGCACGGCCGCGGCCTGCAACGAGGCCGCCGCGGCCACGGCGAGGCACAGGTACTTCCCAGAAGACACGGCCGCCACCGGCGACAGCATGGATGTTCCTGAGCATCAGCGGACCTCCCTGCGGCGCGGCGGCCGCATGCCTGCAGACCGGCGTACATCCCTCGCGGTCGAGCAGCTCCTCATGCGTACCCGGACTCGGCGATGGCACCGTTATCCAGCAGCGACAATACGATCAGCTTTCCGGATGGGATGTGCAGGCGGTGCGCGATCATCAGCACGGTCCGTCCCTTCAGCAGTCGCTCAGGCCCTGGAGAATGGCCCACTCAGAGTCAGGGATCCGCCGCAGCGGTGGCCTCGTCCAGCACGACGATGGGGGTGTCTGCCAGCAGCGCGCGGGCGATGCCGATGCGCTGGCGCTCGCCCCCGGAGAGCCGGGAGGAGTCGACGATCGTGTCGTAGCCCCTGTGGCAGCTGTTGGATCAGCTGGTCGATGTGCGCGGCCTGGCAGCGGCGCGGATATCGCTTTCGCTCGCCTCCGGCCCGGGTCAGTGCGATGTTGTCGCGGACGCTGGCGTTGATCAGCTGCACGTCCTGCAGGAGGATCGTCACCTTCGCATACAGCTCGTCCTGGGTGAGGTCCGCACATCCACGCCGTCGATGCTGACCGAGCCCCTGCTGTGGATCCCACAACCGGGGCCCAGCAGCGCAGCGACCGTCGACTTGCCGGCACCCTGACGGCCAACCAGCGCGGTGACCGTGCCCCTGTCCAATGACAAATCCAGCCCGGGTAGCACCGTCCGGCCGGAGTTGTAGCTGAACCGGACCTTGTCGAAACGCACATGCCCAGCCGGCACGCCCCGGTTCCCCAGTTCCGCCAGGCCAGGGGTTCCCAGCAGCAGCTCCAGGCTGTCACGAGCGCCCAGGCCAGTCGTCAGCGCGCCGATGTTTGATGCGATGCCCAGCAGCTGGCCGCCCAAGGAGGTGCCAGGATCAGGAATGGGATCAGCTCCGCGACGCTCATCCAGCCCGGCATGATGAACAGCCAGCCGGCCAGAACCATGATCCCCAGAACCGTCGTCGGGCGATTGATCATCACCGCCTGGATCTTCGCCGCGCCGGTGTCCTCTGCCATGGTAGCGACGAAGTCGCCGACCATCCGCAGGGGTGCCAGGGCAGGTCCACCACCGACGATGGGCCCGAAGACCCGCGCCTGGTCGCGGGTGGCCATGAACGTCTGCGCGCCTGCCCGGAGCCAGGGCCAGGTACCGCTGTGAGGTCATGGTCTTGTCCCGGTCAGCGAGCCGAGATCCGGGCTCATCACGAACAGGAACGCCACGACCGGGATCAGCAGCACGCAGGCCAGCCGCCACTGGACGGCGAAAGAGATAGACCGGGCGGCCACTGGCGTGACGACGATCGCGGCCACCAGGTCCAGGACCGCGTGGGTGACCAGATAGTGCAGTGCCGCGACGTCGTCACTGACCAGTTTCTTGACATCGCCGGCTTTTCGGTCGCCGAACCAGCCCAGTGGAAGCGTGTTCAGCTTGGCCATCAGCCGGCGCCTGACCGCGGCGGCGAAACGGCTGTCGTAAAGATGCATCAGGAACAGCAGGGACCGCTGTCCCCGCAGCACTGGCGCCCATCACGATCAAGGCTGTGACACCCAGGGTGATGAACTCCTGCTGCGTGGCTCCTTTGAGGAACAGCCGTGCGGCCTCCGCGAACAGGATGAAGGGAACAATCTGCAGGACGAGCCAGCAGCGCCTGCGCCCACTCCCCGGCGATCAGGGGCCTGCTTCGCCGGGGATAGCAGTCCCTCGGCTGGCTTCGCTTGTTCGCCCTGCATCGGCCGCCGGGTCCTCGGTGGCCTGGACGCTGGCTGTGGCGTGTTCTTCGTTGATCTCCTCGAGGACACGGGATTTGCCCATGGCACGGCCACGGATCCAGTAGGCCTGGGCATGGAGCGTGGACCGGTTCAGCCCGAAATCATGCTGGAGCGGCGTCTTCGCGCGCCGGGTCGTCAGGGATTCGGCGGTGACCCAGGCATACCAGCCCGTCCAGTCCCTGGCCGAGATCGCCTGCGCCAGGCCCTTGGCCGTCGGGAGTTCCTCAACCCACCGGGCGGTGATGTTCGGTCCTTCCGGCAGTGGGAGTTCAAGGTCCCGGTCGTCGTGCTTCTCCAGGAAGACGACCACAGGGCTCTCCTGCGGAACCACGGCTGCCAGAGAGTGGATCGCGGGATACGACGCCAGGTCACCCAGGAAGAGGTACCCGGCGGGCGGCGGATCGGGTGGCGCGAAGGGGCTACTCGCCATAGCGCATGGCGACAATCTGGTCGCCAGGCTCGCAGGTCGTCGCCCAGTACGGCAGGCCCCATGGGATGGTGGATGACGAAGTCGATGGCCATGGTGCCTAAGACCGGGTCCGCCTCCGCCAGGGTGTAGCCCCGCTGGAACTGCCTGGAACCGCCGTCCGGGTCCGGGAACCAGGCGCGCGCAGTTGCGGCGCCTCGCGCGTCAAGCGGCGTGTCCGAGTGCAGATGTACGCCGGATGAAATGCCCTGCGCGATACTCGCTGCCGGTGACCGTCAGGACATGCTCCTGGCGCAGCGTCCTGGGAACCGCACCTTCAATGCCCTTGCCCACAGCGTTACCCATTTCAGTCGTCATCAGACCCGCAGGCACCCCCAGGCCACCATGTGAGGCTCAGACAAACCTTATGCCAGCGGGGAACGCCAGGAAAGGGCTCGCACCTGGAGGTTCAGTGCGACAATCACGGCTGACAGGCAGGGGCTGCCCCGGCCGGGGATGGGGCGTCAGGACGCAAGGCAGCAAACACAGAGGCGGGATCCCGAACCGGGATCCCGCCTCGTATGAGTGCTGGCGATCAGAAGCCGCCCATGCCACCCATCTCGTCCATGCCTGGAGCGCCGGCGGCAGCCGGAGCCTTCTCGGGCTTGTCGGCGATGACGGCCTCGGTGGTCAGGAACAGCGCCGCGATGGAGGCAGCGTTCTGCAGCGCCGACCGGGTCACCTTTCGCCGGGTCGATGATCCCGCGTCCACCATGTCGACGTACTCGCCGGTGGCGGCATTGAGACCATGGCCCTTGGGCGGCCCGGCGACCTTCTCGCGCGATGACGCCGCCCTCAAGGCCGGCGTTCGTGGCGATCTGACGCAGCGGAGCCCTGCGCCGCAGCCAGCACGATGCTGGCGCCAACCAGCTCGTCGTCGTCCAAGCCCTCGACCTTGGCAGCCTTGGAGGCCTGCAGCAGCGCGACACCACCGCCGGGCACGATGCCCTCTTCGACTGCGGCCTTGGCGTTGCGGACGGCATCCTCGATGCGGTGCTTCGCTCTTTGAGCTCGACCTCGGTGGCGGCACCCACCTTGATGACGGCGACGCCACCGGCCAGCTTGGCCAGGCGCTCCTGCAGCTTCTCACGGTCATACTCGGAGTCCGGGTTCTCGATCTCGCTTGCGGATCTGGGCGACGCGCCCCTCGATCATCTCCTGCTCGCCACCGCCGTCGACGATGGTGCACTCGTCCTGGTGACGATGACCTGACGGGCACGACCCGAGCAGGTCGAGCGTGACGGCGTCGAGCGACAGGCCGACTTCCTCGGAGATCACCTGACCCACCGGTGAGGATGGCGATGTCAGCCAGCATGGCCTTGCGGCGGTCGCCGAGCCCGGCGCCTTGACCGCGATGGACTTGAAGGTGCCACGCAGCTTGTTGACGATCAGGCCGGCGAGGCCTCGCCCTCGACGTCCTCAGCCACGACCAGCAGCGACTTGCCGGACTGCATGACCTTCTCCCAGCACGGGAGCAGGTCCCTTGAGGGAGGAGATCTTGGGTTGAGCGATCAGGACATACGATCGTCGAGGGTGGCCTCCATCCGCTCCGCATCGGTGACGAAGTACGGGAGATGTAGCCCTTGTCGAAGCGCATACCCTCGGTCAGCTCAGTTCCAGCCCGAAGGTGTTGGACTCCTCGACGGTGATCACGCCTTCCCTTGCCGACCTTGTCCATGGCCTCGGCGATGATCTCGCCGACGGTGGGATCTGCGGCGGAGATGGATGCGGTGGCGGCGATCTGCTCCTTGGTCTCCACGTCGATGGCCAGCGCGGGCCAGCTCCTCGCGATAGCGGCGACAGCAGTCTCGATGCCCTTCTTCAGAGCCATCGGGGTTGGCACCGGCGGTGACGCATTGCGCAGGCCCCTCGCGAACCATCGCCTGGGCCACGACGGTGGCGGTGGTGGTGCCGTCGCCGGCCACGTCGTCGAGTCTTCTTGGCGACCTCCTTGACCAGCTCAGCGCCGATCTTTCTCGTACGATCGTCGAGCTCGATCTCGCCCTGGCGATGGAGACGCCATCATTGGTGATGGTGGGGGCGCCCCACTTCTTCTCAAGCACGACGTTGCGGCCCTTGGGGCCGAGGGTTACCTTGACCGCGTCTGCGAGGGTGTCTCATGCCCCGCTCGAGGGCCGCGGCGAGCCTCTTCGTTGAATTCGATGAGCTTTTGCCATGGTGTTTTTCGGGAGTCCTCCCGTCCAGCCGGGGCAGGGGCCCCGAATCCTGTTGTCTTCGTCTGGAAGGAACGGTGCCCGCGACGGACGGCCTGGCCTCACCAGCCCCTACCGGTAGCACTCAAGCGCCCGAGTGCTAACTACATCTCTTAGCACTCAACCCCCGAGAGTGCAAAGGACCACCAGGTAGAACAGCAATCCGGCGCGTCTTATCGGACCCCAGACCCTGCCGGACAGCCTGGCGTGATGTTCGAGATGATGATCGGCTGGGAGCCAGCGTGGCAGGGGATGCACCACCGACTCACGCCGGACGACGCTGACTGATTGGTGGCGGCCTCGTCTCCAGGAGTGGAGGCGGCGAGCGGAGCAGGCGGCCTGGCGCTGGGCGCGCTGGCGGCAGGCGCTTGACCAGCAACGGCCTGTATCCGAGGGCGGCCGGGTCGTCGATCAGGCTGCTGAGCCGCTGGTAGTAACGGGTGGTGGAGCAGCGGAAGCGCTCCATGATGGCCTGTTCCTTGGGGACGTCGAGGGTGAACCAGCGTTCCTCGAAATCAAGCATGGGGGCGTCACGCTCGGCGAGTGGGGTCTCCAAGGAAGCCTCGGTCATGGCCCCATGGTACGCGAGGATTGCGAGGTAAGCCCTGCTGGTGTCATGCAACTGGATGTCAGCGGTTTCCGCGTATCTCCTGCGAAAACAGCGCGTTCTGCACGAGACTGTGGGACCGGGTTCACTGGTACGGCATGACATGTTCATCTGGAGGAAACGATGCTGGAACTGATCGGGGTACGCCAGAGCTACCCCTGGGGCACCAAGGACGCCATCCCCAGCCTGATCGGCCAGGCCCCTGATGCGAAGCCCTGGGCGGCGGTGGTACAGCGCCCATCCCTGGGTGACTCCCCACCCCGATGGCGCGACGCTGTCAGCACCTGGACGGCTAAACCGGACCAGCTGGGCAAGGCCGCCCTGATGACCTTCGGCCGCCGGCTGCCCGGTTTCTGATGAAGATCCTGTCGACGCATCCCCTCGGTCTCCAGGCCCACCCCACCAGGCAGCAGGCGGGAGGGCATGCCGGGAGTCGCTGCTGGGAGTGCCGCTGGGAGCCCCCGAGCGTCCTTCAGGACATGGCCCCGACCCGAGACCATCGTCGCCCTGACCTCCTTCGAGGGCGCTCGTCGGATTCCGCGATCCCGTGCGGACCGCGCAGCTGTTCGAGACCTGGGTGGGCGATGCCCTGACCTCCGTGATCGGCCCCCTGCGTGATCGTGATGGCAGTCCGCCCGGAGGTTTTCCTCGACGTCCTGAGCCTCGATGACCGCCGTCATCTCGTGGACGAGTGCTGGGCGCCGCACCAGCCACCTCGACGCACCAGGTGAGCTCGGGCTCTTCGCACGCACCGCCGTCGAGATCGACAGTACTTTCCCTCGATCCGGGGATCCTCGCCGCCCCTGCTGCTGAACCGTTTCGTCTGGAACCCGGCCAGGCCCTGGCGCTGGCGCCTGGCGTAATGCACGGTTACCTGCGTGGCTGTTGCATAGAGGTGATGGCGAACTCCGACAACGTGCTGCGCGGTGGACTGACCGCGAAGCACATCGACGTCGACGCGCTCCTGCGTCGTTAGCTTCACCCACCCCGCGGAGGTGCTGCTCCCCAGCGGTTCCGACGGCACCTATATCTACCGACGAGCTTCGAGGGTTCGAGCTGTGGCTGCAACCGACTGACGGCAGTCCTCTGCAGGTGCCTCGCGGCGACTCGGGCCGGATCTGCCTGGTCGCCTCCGGCTCATTCGAGCTGAGCGGCGACGGGGACCCGGTCGTCCTGAAACCCGGAAAGGCGGTCTTCATCGGGGCCGGGGGCGATCGTGGCGCGAGGCGAGGGGCAGCTTTTCGTCGCGGCGACCGGCGTCTGAGAGACTCACCGCGGGCACCAGCCTTACGGACTTGGCCACTTCGCCTGTATGAGGGCACAATGATGCCCACCCGCCTCCCGTAGCTCAGCGGCCCAGGCGCTCGCCTTGTAAGCGAGTGGTCGAGGTTCGACTCCTCCGAGGCTCCCATCACCGGTCAGCACACGCTGGACGACTGCATCGGCAGCAGCGGACATTGTTTGCGATACTGAAGCATGATTTCTGAGGACGTGCCCCACAACGACCCAGCTGGCTGATCCCTGTGTGCGTGGGCGGCTTTCCTCTCCGTGATCCCCTCCGCCTTCCTGGCGGGTGGCGATGATCATGGGATGGCTCCCTGGAACCTTCTGAGTTCGGGAGCAGCAGCTGGCTCCCGGTGCCATCAGGGCATACTCATACGTCTACGCCCTGAGCATCGTGCAGCTCGGCTTTGCTCCCTCAGCGTCGGTTTGCGCGCCCCTGGGGCGAACGCCTGTTCGGCTGGCGGATTCCCCGCGTACTCCCCACTCTGGCGGGCCTCCTCGGTGGTCTGGTCGCCACCTGGCTTTTCAACGTCGCGATGGTGTCAGCTGTCGTCTTCGGACATCGCCTCGACGGCGGGACCATAAGCGGCTGGCCACTGGCCGTGATGGTCTGGTGTTATTTGCCGCTGCTGCTCTGGGGGCCGCTCGTGGTGATGTCGGCGTGCGGCTACTCGGTGGGCAGGAGAGCCCCGTCAGGACATGACCGCAGAGCACGCAAAGCAAGACGAGTAGCGCCTCAGACCCACCGGCTGAGGTCTCCGTTGCCTGACCGAGGCACCTTCAATCGGCCTGGCTTCGACAACCAGGGAACCACGAGCACAATCGGGCGTCCGCGAGTCCTGAGCCGAGCAGAGTGGGACGCGCATGATCGCGGCCGGATCTGACCACTCGCACCGCCACATCGAGCGCTTCAAGATCATGGAGGCAGCGGGACGCAGCCTCTACGGTGAGAGCCCGCACCTGGACGCCATAGGCGCCGCGCGAGGCCAGGATCCTCGATGCGGGCTGCGGCCTCGAGCGAGGCACGCGGGCTGGCTCCATCAGCGCGGCCACCGGGTGGTCGGGGTGGACGTCGATCCGTCCTGATCGCGGCAGCTCAGGAGGACCATCCCGGACCGGCTTTCCTGGTCGGCTGACCTGGCGGAACTCGACCTGCCGTCCCAGGGAATCGAGGCGGACTTCGACATCATCTTGTCGGCTGGGAATGTGATGAGCTTCCTGGCTCCCTCGACCCGCGTCGACACCCTGCGCCGCCCTCAGGACCACCTGACCTCTGAGCCGCCTGGTGACGGGGTTCGGCGCTGGGCGCGGCTACGACTTTACCTGACTTCCCGTCCGACGCGCAGGTGGCGGGCTGGCTCCCGTCCCGGCGCTTCTCCACCTGGGATCTGAGGCCCTGGCAGCCGGACAGCGCGACTTCCCGTGCGGCTGGCGGGAGTGTCTCACGCAGCCTGAGCCTCCTTTGAGCGCGGTCTTCTCTGGACGCTGCTGCAGATCGCTGAGCCGATGACCACCACCAGCAGCCCGATGCCCACGATACGTTCGAGATGCTGGCATAGCGCATCGAGCAGACCGACGACCGGTTCCCCGATCCCCAGCCGAACCGAAATAGAAGGGCCAGCCAGACCCGTCGGCCAGGAAGTCGTAGATGAGAAAACGTTTCAGGCTGAGCCCGGTGCGCTCCGGAGAGCACGAAAGACAACCGCGCCAGATGGGCAGTGGAGATGGGCAGGTAGGCGATGATGAAACCCCCAGGCGGGCCCAAGTTTTCTGGCCCGACCTCTCAACGCGCATAGTTGCGGGCTGCACGTTTGCTGCGGCCCGGCCCAGACCTCGATGATGCCCGCGTCCCCAGAGCTTTCCCAGCCCACCAGTAGATCCAGTCGAACTTGATGCTGGAGCACGGCGGCGACGAGCAACACCACCAGCCAGTGGTCAGCCGCCCACCCTGCGAGCGCCCCGCTGGCGGCGACGAGACCCGGCCGCCGGTGATCATGGCGAGGATGTCGGTGGCCCTGCGCCGATCAGCCAAGCGCAGGGCATCTGGTCGCCAGCCGCCAGACCGCAACCACACCGATCCAAGTCATGCAGGCGAGGTCGGAGCGCTCGGGCTTGCGCTTCCAGGGCATGCCCTCGGCCTGCCACCACTCCTCGATCGGCCTGCGCCTGGCCGTCGTCACTCTGGGGGCCTCGTCGGTGGTTCGGGTTCCTCTCACCCCGCCCGATGGTACGCGAGCCCCTGGCGGATTTAAGAGCAATGCGCCATCACGGATCTTTGAAACCCGCTGTCATGCGACTGCGTTGCCCCTGATTGATGGGGTGCGTGTGCGCTGCGGGTGGGGACTCGATTAACCTTTCCACCAGGAAGAGACACTTCCCCCACTACGGATCGTCGGGCACGGCTGCCCGTGGAAAGGAAACGTGGCATGGCCACTGTCAGCTACCGCGAAGCCTCGCGCATCTATCCCGGCTCGGATCGCGCCGCCGTCGACAACCTCGACCTGGAGATCGCCGACGGCGAGTTCGATGTCCTGGTCGGTCCCTCCGGCTGCGGCAAGTCGACCTCACTTCGCATGCTCGCCGGCCTCGAGGAGGTCAACTCGGGCTCCATCTTCATCGGTGAGCGTGACGTCACCGACCTGCCGCCGAAGGATCGCGACATCGCGATGGTCTTCCAGAACTACGCCCTCTACCGGCACATGACCGTCGCCGACAACATGGGTTTTGCCTGAAGATGCAGAACGTGCCCAAGGCGGAGCGCGAGAAGCGGGTCAGGGAGGCGGCCGCGCTGCTGGGGTCTTGAGGATTCCTGCAGCCGCAAAGCCGAAGGGCCCTGTCCGAGTGGCCAGCGGCAGCGCGTCGCCATGGGACGCGCCATCGTGCGCCAGCCTCAGGTGCTTCCTGATGGACGAGCCGCTGTCGAACCCTCGACGCCAAAACTGCGCGTGTCCACCCGCACCCAGATCGCCGCCTGCAGCGCCGCTCGGGCGTCACCACTGTCTACGTCACCCACGACCAGGTGGAGGCCATGACGATGGGCGATCGCGTCGCGGTGATGAAAGGACGGCGTCCTGCAGCAGGGTCGATTCGCCGCTGGCGCTGTACGACACCCCGAAGAACCTGTTCGTCGCGGGCTTCATCGGCTCCCCCGGCCATGAACCTGATGGAGGCACCGTCGTCGACGGTGGCGTGCAGATCGGCGACTACGTGGTCCCCGTCGGCCCGCGAGGTCCTGGCCAAGGCGGAGGATGAGAGCACCCTGACCCTCGGTATCCGTCCGGAGGCATTCAGCATCGCCACCGATGGGCGGGGCATCGGCCTGGACATCGCCGTCGTGGAGGAGCTCGGCGCGGACTCGTACCCTGTACGGCACCCTCGCCGGCCTGAGCGAGGAAGAGCTCGTCGGAGCCCAGCAGATCGTCGGCCCGTGTCGGCGCTCCGCCAGGCTCCCGCGAAGGGCGAGACGGTCCGGCTGGCCGCCGATCCGTCGCAGGTCACATGTGTTCAGTAACAAAACCGAGGAGCGCATATCCTGATACTGTCACGCAGGGACCCCCGGTTCACCGGGGTCCCTGCGGCGATTCTGAGACTGTGCTCTTTCTCCTCGCAGCTGGCCGAAGGAGTGCGACGTATGCGGATGCCGCCAACGATGTGATCCGAGAGGTTGGCGTGGTGCTGCGGGGCCGCTTCGTCAAAGACGACAGCACAATGGCTGCCATAGTTTTTTAGCAGCTGTATCCATCGTGACCCGGGCATGGGGCATCCATCGACACGGGTGGGCGTGGAGTCGCGTTGGTCTTTCAGTGCTCGAAGCCCTAGCGAGGGTCGATGACCTCTTCACCTTACTCACGAGCCACGGAGCGCCAGCCAAGCAACAGCCCTGGAACGCCTTCTGGGGGCAGCGGTACGCCTCCGTGCTCGACCCCTGCCCACAACCAGGTGGACTTGTTCTGTCCCCTGTGGCTGGGGCCCGGCCCAAGGAATGTCTGGGATCGAAAAGTCCCGCTCGAGCTGCGCGCGCCGACAGCTACATTGTCAAACCTGCCCCAGCGCCTCGCCGTGCAGGACGGCAAACCAGCCATCCGGGCTGGCTAACCACTCGTGCCAGCCGCAGCCATGGCTTCCAGATCAGCCTGGGTTGCCAGTCCCAGCTCCACGGTCCGAGGGCCGAAAGAGGTCCAGGCTGCGTTCCGCCCACATTTCACCCTCACCAGGATCGCAACTCGGGCGTCGCATAGCACCAGCGTTCAGCGGAACAGGAGATGTCGGTGAATCCGGCCGCACGGCACCAGGCCAGCAGGCGGCTTCCCGCATCAGGGCTCACCGCCGTTGGCGCGAGCCGTGGCCAGGTAGACCCTGCGCCACGCCTCCATGCCGTCAGGCTGCGGGTACCACGTCATGGCTGAGTAGATCGCGTCGCGGACCGCCACCAGGCCTCCTGGTCTCGTGACGCGACGCATCTCCGCCAGGGCCGCGACAGGATCGGCAGAGGTGCTGCGGCACCTGGTGGGCATGAACAACATCGAAGGTGTCATCCGGATAGGGCAGAGCCAGCACATCGCCGATGGTCAGTTCGACCTGGGGTGAGCCCTGCGCCTCCAGGGTGGCCCGCGCCGCTGTCAGGGCCGCCTCAGCAGCATCCAGGGCGACGACGCGTCCCGGGGCGACATGCTCGCCAGGCCGACTAGTGATGGTTGCGGGCCCACAACCGACGTCCAGGAGCGTCTGTCCTTCGCGTAGATGTGTAGCAGATAGGCAGCGGAATTCTCGGCGGTGCGACTGGCATGGCTGGAGAGCACCGCGCGGCTATGCCCCGATGCGTGTAGCGAGCTGGGGACCCGTCGTTCATGAACCCAGTCTGCTGCAACAGCCCGCCCCGGAGCTCGGCTGTCTCAATCCAGGCGGTAGGTTGAGAGGGACGACCTCAGGAGGAGACATGGCAGATCTGGGACGCTGGACGCATGCGCAGTGCGCACTGGGATGAGGGCTGATCTCGGCCGTCGGGGCTGTCGTGCTGCCGATCTATCCTCAGCACCAACTACCTGTCTCGACGGCATGGGGCCAGCCGGGCGCGTACGACTATTCCCGTTCCCAACAATCCCACCCGCGACCTCCCTCAGCGATGCGCTCGCCACCCCGGAGGGCGGGGCGGGCGACGACGGCAGTCGGCACAGTCTGGCCGCGATCACCCTGATCGCGGAGGCCTTCATCCCGCCGGGCGGGCGGGCTGTCGTGCAGCACGACGCCTACGGCGGCACGTGGCGCTGTTCGCCTTCCCTGGCGGAGCAGGGACGTTTCGACGTGGACTTCGTTGACTTCAAACGACTCGCAGCCTTCCAGGCGGCGCCTCGGCCAGAAGCCCGGCGGTGGTGTGGAGCGAGACGCCCTCGAAACCCGCTGCTGCGCATCACCGACATCGCCGCTGCTTCGGCGGCAGCCCACGAGGCCGGGGCGCTGGTGGTGGCTGACAACACGTTCCTCTCTCCACTGTTGCAGCGTCCCTCTGAGCACGGGGCGGACCTGGTGTGCACTCCACCACGAAGTTCCTGAACGGGCATTCCTGATGTGGTGGGCGGCGCGGTGATTGCCGCCACCCAGGAGCTGCACGAGCGGCTGCGACGTGGGGCAATGCCCTCGGGCCTGACCGCCGGGGCTTTCGATTCTACCTGGCGCTGCGTGGCATCCGCACTCTCGATGCCCGGCTCCGCGTCCACCAGGAGAACGCCGCCGCTCTCGTCGAGGTGCTGCGCACGCATCCCGCCGTAGCACGCTCTCCACTATCCCGGGCCCTGCCGGAACATCCCGAGCCATCGAGGTCGCGGCCCGGCAGCAGAGCGGCTTCGGGCTGCTCATCAGCCTGGAGTTGCACGGCGGCGTCCAGGCGGCGGAGCGATTTCCTCGACGGGCTGCAGATCTCCACCTGGCGGAGTCTCTGGGCGGGGTCGAGTCGCTGATCTGCCACCCTGACTCCATGACGCACGCCGGTATGTCGCCCGAGGCCCGGGCGACGGCGGGGCATCACCGGCGGGCTGCTGCAGGATGAGCGTCGGCGTCGAGTCTGCGGACGATCTGGCGACTGTCGTCTCGGGAGGCCCTGGAACGTGGCCTCCTGACCGCAGTGAACGGCGCAATCTCTCCAATCCCGAAGACTGTTTATGTCATGGGGGTGGTAGCGGCATTTGGAGGAAAAGCGCACCTGAATCATGCGCCATGCGATCCGCAGCCAGCCTGAGCGTGGATGTGCACCAGCCCAATCTCCGTGGCGGATTTCTTGCCGTCGCCGCTATATCACGCGGCATGGAATGGGCCCGTCGAACGTGAACCAGCCCACCGTCGTGCCCCATCCAGTGCGGCCCGGTCGTGCAGCCGTCTGGTCAGGCCTGGTGGACGCAGTCTGAGGAAAGGGATCTCATGACGACCATCGCTGGCCGAGGCCACGCCAAACGGTCGAGCCCATCCGCACCGCCGATCCCTGGGAGGTTTCACCAGGGCCAGGCAGGAAGACCATCGACATGCCGGACTTTCGTCCAGCGCAACTCACCCTCTACACCGGTGACGCCTCTTTCCTGGCAGGTCCCCACCGCCAAGACGCTGCGGGTGTGGGAGACCTGGAGCAGGACTATCCGTCAGTGGAGCGTGCCCGCCGAGTCTAGCGACGTCGACACCGAGATCGCCAGCGCGACATCGATGCCTTCGCACCCGCCGACTCAGTGCCGACGACGATGTGATCGTCGGGCCGCAGACCGACACCCCGCTGAAACGCGCGATGATGCCCAACGGCGGCTGGCGCATGGTGGAGACCGCCATCCTGCGAGGCCGGCAAAGGAGCCCAACCAGGACTGTCAAGGACATCTTCACGAAAGTACCGCAAGACACACAACGAGGCGGTCTTCGACATCTACACCCCCGGCATCCGGCGCCGCCCGCTCGTCGCACATCATCACGGGCCTGCCCGACGCCTAGCCGTCGGCCGCATCATCGGCGACTACCGCGCGTGGCGCTGTGTAAGCGTGGACAGGCTGATCGAGTTCAAGCAGGCCGACAAGGCGGCTGTCGATCAGATGCGCCTCTCGGAGCACTGGGCACGATTCCGCGAGGAGCATGCTGAGCAGATCAAGGCGCTGAAAGAAACTCAAGGCGATGGCCGCCAGCTACGGCTTCGACATCTCCGGCCCAGCGCTGCAACGCGCAGGAGGCCGTGCAGTGGACGTATCTCGGCTACCTGGCCTCCGTGAAGTCGCAGGACGGCGCCGCGATGAGCATCGGACGGCCTCCGCTTCTTCGACCGCTACTTTCGAACGTGACTCTCGCCGACGGGTGCTCACGGGAGGAGGACGCCCAGGAGATCATCGACGCCCTGGTCATCAAGCTGCGGATCGTGCGGTTCCTGCGCACCATCGAGTACGACCAGATCTTCTCCGGCGATCCGTACTGGGCCACTCTGGTCCGACGCCGGCATCGGCGAGGACGGGCCGACTCGCTGGTGACCAAGACGTCGTTCCGCCTGCTGCAGACGCTGCGCAACCGGTCCCGCCCGAGCCGAACATCACGATCTTCTGGGACCCGAGGCTGCCGGAGGGCTACAAGGGCGAGTTCTGCGCGGCGATCTCCATCGAGACCTCCGTCGGTGCAGTACGAGGGTCGACGAGCAGATCCGCCCCAGCTGGGGTGACGACGCAGCCATCGCCTGCTGCGTCTCCCGATGCGGGTCGGCAGCCAGGGATGCCCGTTCTTCGGTGTCACGACATGACGCCGCCAAGACCCTGCTGTACGCCATCAACGGCGGCCGCGACGAGATGAGCGGCAGTTTGATCGTCCCCGACCACGAGGAGCGTGGCCGCGATGCCCCTCGACTTCGACGACGTGTGGATGCGGTACGAGAAGATGCTGGACTGGGTGGCTGCCACCCCACGTCGAGGCCCCTCAACATCATCCACTACTGCCATGACCGCTACGCCTCGCCGAGTCAATCGGAGATGGCACTGCACGACCTCCGACATCCTGCGCACCCTGGGCTGCGGCATCGCCGGATTTTGTCGATCGTGGCGGACTCGTTGTCGGCCATCAAGTACGCCACGGTGACCCCGTGCGTGATGAGACGGGCTGATCGTCGACTGACATCACCGAGGCGACTTCCCACCTACGGCAATGACGACGACCGGGCTGATGAGGATCGCCGCCGCCGTCGTGCAGCACGGTGATGAGCAAGATCAAGGAGATCCCTCGTACCGATGCGCGATACCAGACGCAGTCGGTGCTGACACATCACCCTCAAACGTGGTCTACGGCAAGGCGACGGGCTCGTTCCCCTCCGGCCGCAGGCGGGCACCCTCGCGCCGGGCGCCAACCCGAGAACGGCATCGACAACCACGGCATGCTGGCCTCGATGCTGTCGGTGGGCAAGCTCGACTACGACGATGCCCTCGGACGGCATCTCACTGACCAACACCATCACCCTCCGCCCCTTGGCCGCACCAAGGACGAGCAGGTAGATAACCTGGTCAGGCATCCTCGACGCGGGTTTCGTGCCCCGAGGGTTGCTGCATGAACCACCATCCCAGCTCGAAGGAAGCAGGAAAGAAATGGCAGTCAAGACCTTTGACGAACGCGTGGCAGACGACGAAGGCAGCCGCGCGAGGCCCGCGGCGATGCCTCCCGGGCTGTTCCACGCCAGCATCAACGTGCTGAACCGTGAGACCCTTGAGGACGCCATGGAGAATCCGGAGAAGCACCTGAGCCTGACGGTGCGTGTCTCCGGCTACGCCGTGAACTTCCCGTCAAACTCACCAAGCGAGCAGCAGCGCGACGTCCTCTCCCGCACCTTCCACCAGGGTTCGTGACGACCTACTCGATTCGGCGGCGGTGCTGTCGCCCCGTCGCCGACGGTGTCCGGGGAGTCCCGCGCCGCCCAGTCGACTTGGAGATGCCACGGCTGCGGCCCGGTGGCGCGGGCACCGCTGGGCATCGATATCACTGACGACTTGGGACCGTCACGAGCATCTCGAACGGTGCGGGCGCGGTGAACGGCATCGATGCACTCCTGGGAGCTGGTGACAGGCGTCGATGGGCCTGGCACCCGGATGACGGTGTTCCTTCAGGTTGTCCGCTGCGCTGCCTGTACTGCCACACCCGGACACACGATGTTCGCCGCCAAGGGCCAGCTGGTGCGCCTCGGCGACCTGTGGGACGCCTGAAACGGTATCGCTCGATCTTCCGCGCCACCAGTGGAGGGCTGACGGTCTCCGGGGCGAGACCGCTGATGCAGCCCGCGTTCGTCAGGCGGCTGCTGGGCGAGGCAGACTGGGCATCCACACCGCCATCGACACCTCGGGCTTTCCTGGGTGCGAACGCCTCCGACGAGCTGCTCGACAACCTTGACTTGGTGCCCTCGACATCACGTCAGGCATCCCCGAGGTCTACCGGAAGACCACACGGCAGAGACCTGAAACCGACCATCGACTTTCGCCCGGCGCCTGAGCGGAGCGCGGCACTGAGAGGCGTGGATCAGGTTCGTGCTGGTCCTGGCCTCACCGACGCCGTCGAGAACGTAGGCCGTCGCCGACATCGTCGAAACAGATCCGCGTGGTCTCGCGGGTCGAGGTGCTGCCATTCCACCCAGATGGGCCGCGACAAATGGGCCACCATGGCCTGCCCTACAAACTCGTCGGAGACCACGCCGCCATCGAAGGAGCTGACGGAACGATACGCGAGCAATCTCGCGCCGAGGGCTGGACCACCCACTGAGACGCATCTGCGGCATGTGTCGCTATGCGACACAGTTAGCTCGATGATCATCAGCTTCCGCCACAGGGACTCAGAGACCCTTTATCACCATGGGAGAGCAAGAAGGGCGCACAGGCAGTAGCGTCCCCAAGCTGCTGCGCATCTTGTCAGTTCCTGACGTAGCCAAAGATCCTCAAGATGTGACCATCCCATCTTTTTCGGCTCCACCCGCTAAAAGGCGAGCTCTCAGGGCTATTGGTCCGTCTGGGTCAACGTGAACTGGCGTATCACATTCCGATTCATCGAATCTGATGCTGAACTTGTCGGACCACCAGGACTACCACTGAGAAGGAACCATGATGAATAACCCAGCACCCCGGAGAAGTCCTGCGGAAGAGCGTCATCCGCGAGCTGGGACTCAGCGTTGAAAGAGGAAGCTGCGCGGCTGGGGTATCCGTGTGACGCCGCCGTGCTGCACGGCCATGCCGGGTAGTCAGCTCCAATCCAGCCATATCCGCCTGAGGCGGCGGGTGCCGGTACCGCCTGCTCGTGTCTCGCGTGAGTGGCCCACGACCTGGCTGCGCCGCGCGGTCCACCGCCCCACCGACTGTCCGCCGCCTGGATGAGGTCGCCTGAGAGGTCCCGTGGAAAGCATCCGGATGTATATCTCTCATAGCGGCACCGCCTCGGCCAGGGCCTGTGGCATGAGTTCTCTTGCGCGGGTGTCATCGACGATGTCTCGTCCGGAATCCCGGTCAGGCGCTCGATCTCATCGGATAAGAGGGCGAGGGCTAGCGGGTCGCGCCGGTCCAGCGGTCACCATAAGGTCGATGTCGCTCCTGAAGTGATCCTCACCACGCGCGCAGAGCCAAAACCCTGAGCCGGCAATTCAAGGCGGGATGCCACGTCCCGGATTGATGACGCCTGCTCACTCAGCGGTACAGCGGGGCGATAGTCCGCAGCCTGCAACACGCGCTCAAGCATGTCGCCGGAGACGCCGCGCGACCCGGTCTCCATCTGCGCCAGGCTCGCCTGTGATTCCGGCACGGCGCCAGCCTCCTCCTGCGTGAGACCGGCGTCGCGCGGGCGGATCGATTAGCTGCGCCGCCCGGGAAGTATCATCAACCTCACTCCTCAACGATAGCAGGGCTCGCCATGCGCAGGCCCACCAGCCTGCTGCAACGTCATGGCTGCGGCCTGGCTGAGTACCACACCACAAGCAACACACACCTTGGGACTGCGACCTGCATGACAGAAAACTGACACGGACATCAAACACCAGCGACCGAACCCCAGATCACATCCCGCGTAAAACCAGCAGAGGACCCCAGTGCCGCGTATCGTTCGCTGATGTTCTCCCGGCCCGTGATGCGGCGCCTCCTTACGGTCATGACCCGGTAGCGTTTCAACCCGGCTGTCTTTGGCACAGCATCCGCCCGGGCAGTCTCCCCGCTGAACCTTCCGACTACACGACACTTCTGACCAGGCAAGTCCCGGAAGCCGTTCCATACCCGAGGGCTGCCCACCTCGGTGAGCAGACGGCCTGAATCTCATTGCGGTTCTGTGATCACATGTTACGTTTGAAATCCCTCGCAAGGCCGTATCTACGGCAAACGAACTCAAAGGAGAGCTGTGATGTGCTGCGCCCACCCTCTCCCCGCCCAGCGGCCACGATTTATCTCGCAGGCCGCTCGCCAGTTGCTGCCTCGAGCCGAGAGCGTCCCGGCTCGCGGGCTAAGCTTGATCCGGCCCAGTTCCTGGCTTCAATGGTTTGTGAAACCGGCCGCAGAGACGCCAGGAAGCTCACCCTCGCCGTCTGCCATGACGCCGCTCGCTGGCGCGGCTGAAGCCACTGTCGCGACACCGGCCGATCCCCCAGCAGAGGCCGCCTGTGTCGCTGCGCGACCAACAGAGACAATGGCAGCAACCAAACACCCCTGATACATCACCCACACCAAGGAGGCAACCAAGATGTCGGATTCCAGCATGGCCGCGCTCGGCATGGTCGAGACCATGGGCCTCATCGGATCCATCGAAGCTGCTGACGCGATGGTCGTAGCCGCCAATGTCAGTAGCTAATCGGCAAGTGAGCGGATCGGCGCCGGCTACGTCACCGCCAGGGTGAGCGGGGCGACGCCGGCGCTGTGAAGGCCGCCACGGACGCGGGCGCGTCTCCGCCGCCCGGGTCGGTGAGCTGGTCTCCGCACGTAATCCCCCGCCCGCACAGTGAGGTCGGATCGGATCCTGCCCCATCACAGCTGACGACGCCCAGGGCCAGGAGGGCCGGACGATGGACGTGTCCGGAATCCAGCTGCGTGCGCTCTGCCACCTTGACCGGCTGCAGCCACAGTTCGCGGCTTTCGTCGGCGCGGTCTCCGACGGCTCCCCACCGGTGGAGGGATGAGCGTCCTCACATCGAGTTGTCGCCGAGCAATTGGGTGTTTCCCGTCGTCGACCGGTGCTGAAGTCGGTGGCGGTGCCGGGCGCACAACAGGTCGAACGGCAGTACGGGATGTTCGAGGTGCACTCGGCCTCCCAGGCTGAGGCTGCGCGCGCCGCCGAGGTGGCGGCTGGAGGCGATCGGCCTGCGGAGACCGATCGGTATGCCCCGCGGGTGGTTTCCGAGCAGGTCATAACGAACATTCACCCGGAACCAGGCGCAAGTGCTGAATCGCTTCAACCGCGGCACGATGATCGAGGCTGGGCAGACTACGCTGGTGCTTGAGGTGGAGCCCGCCGCGTACGTCTGCCTGGCCGCCAACGAGGCCGAGAAGGCAGCCCCTGTCTTCTTGAACCACCCTGGAATCGGTGGGCATGTTCGGCCGGATGCTGGTTGTCGGAACGGAAGCGAAATCGCAGCCGCCCGCGAGGCTCGCCTCCGACCGCCCCATCCTCCGTTGCAGGCCGGCCGGCTCAGGCCCTAGAAGGAAAGGAATATGCGCTAGTTGTCTCCCTATCGCTTCCAACCATCGGGACACTGGTCATCCCCGCACGCACGTCATCATGGCATCGTGACCATCCCCACGCACGTCATCATGGCATCGCGATCGGGGCTGATCTGACATGAGTGGCACTGACACGATATTGAGCGTCGGCACGACGTCGGCACCTCAACCACCAGTGCTGGTGTTCAGCTGCTTGACTCGTCGAGAACATCGCCAACGTCTTCTCGATCCCCGGATAACGATCGTCGACAAGCAGATCCTGCGCCGTAGCGATATCCACATCACCCCGCTGCTCGATCGCGGGACCATCGATACGGACGCGCTGAGACGACTCGTCATCGACGAATATGCCATGCGTCGGTCTGGCTCCCTGATGACATCGGCACCGGGTCGCGATCATCACTGGCGAGATGGCTCGCGCCGAGAATGCCGAGCAGCGTGTTGGCCGCCTCAGCACGCTCGCAGGGATTTTGTAGTCTCGACTGCCGGTCCGCACCTGGAATCGGGTCCGCGGCCAGAGGGAGGGCTGGACACTCACTCGGAGCACTACCAGCGCTATCGTCGCGAACCTGGACATCGGAGGGGACGACGAACATCGCGGCCTCATCGCCAGGACAGCTGCTGGGTACGAGCTGCATCGACATTGGCGGACGCTTGCTGCGGGTTGCCGACGGACGCATCACTCAGGTCTCGCACCAGCTTGCCCGGTTAGCCAGGCATCACGGGATCGCCGTTGCCGTCGGGGACCGGGTCGACATCGCCCGGCTGTGCACTCGCCCAGGTCACGCGGCACGCCAGCTTGTCATGGCGATCGGCCCTCGTGGACCGCGATGAGATCCACGAGGCGCTGTACACCAACCAGGGCACCCGCCGTCGAAGGCGACCTGGTTCCGGGTGACATCGTCTTTCAGGCGGCATCGCCGACCTCATCGGTAGCACCGAGTCCGGCGATCCCTTCCGTTTCGGCGACATCGGGGTTCTGCTCGGTCAGGCCATAGCCGAGGATCCGGCTTTCAAACGCGTGAAAAAGGCATCAGGGACCGAGACCATCGGGGCCACCGTCGTCGGGGCGGGGTTCACACCACGGAACTATCCGGCTCCACAGTCGAGTTTTCGGTCTCGCTGCCGATCCGCAATGTGCCGATCATCACGGTCCCGGAAGAGGCGGAAAACGATCCAGAACGCCTGCCCCAGGTGATCAAGCGATCTGCTGACACCCAACCCGGACGACCCCACCCAAAGTGTCGCGATCTCCTGCGCGGCCGGGGCTGAATTCATTCGTGGCGGTGCAGGAATTGGCGGGCGCAATCATCAAAGGCGCCAGCGAGATTTTAGAAGGCCAGCATCCCCTGGTGGTGGTGCTCGAATCGGACTCGCGCCAGTGCTTTGGGCAGTCGCTGGCCGTACAGCGTGGTCGCAGGGGAAGACGTCATCTCGCATCGACTCGGTGCAGACCGGCGGCGGGACTACATCGACATCGGCAAGCCCGTCGGGCGGGACGAGCTGTGCCGGTTGTCGGAAAACCCCTGGTCTTCAACGACCGACCCGAAGGAGAGCAATGAAGCTAAGCACCACCCCTCGACGGGTAATCTTACCGGTTCACCGGGATTCCGGATGTACCGGCCAAGGCAACGAACCCAAGGCAGCAGACAGGTTGCAGGGAATCGCGTGGCGCAGAGCGCGAGCGAACGCGTCGCTGCGAAAAATAGTGCCGTCAGAGTCACGGTGGGAGACCTGACCGAGAACCGGTCATCCCATATGAGGAAGACGAGGTGACGCGCGTCAACTGGGATGGGTTGAACCAACCCGGTTATCAGTCGATGAAGAATATGACCATCGGTGAATTACGCGAGTGGATTCTCGACCACACAGACCACTCCGACGTGCTGAAACGCTCAGCCCCGCAATTTCACCGGTGAGGGTGGCGGCCGCCGTTGCCAAGCTGATGACGGCGATGGATCTGCGTATGGCGCTCCCGCATCCACTACACGACGCAGTGCAATACCGAGATCGGCCAGCCCGGCACCATCGCCTACCGGGCGCAGCCAAACTCCACCACCGACGACCCGGAAAGCATCATCGTGAGCCTGGCCGAAGGGTCTCAGCTTCGGTTGCGGCGACGCTTGTTTCGGCATCAATCCCGTCAATGATGACCCGACCAACACCAAGCGCATAGCTGAGGCCGTCTGGGAGTTCATGAACGCAACGAGGTCCCAACCCAGGTGGTCGTGCTGTCGCACGTCACCACCCAGATGGAGGCGATCCGCCGCGGGCACCGCTGTCGATGATCTTCCAGTCGATCGCCGGCACTCAGGACACCAACGACGATTTTCGGCGTGAATCGTGCCCTCCTTGAAGAGGCCTACGAGCTGGCCAAACAGCATGGGCAGTGCCAGGGAGCGAACCTCCTGTACTTCGAGACCGGGCAGGGCTCGAGGTCTCGGTCGGCTCGGGACCACGGCGCTCGACGAGATGACGCTTGAAGCCCGCACCTATGGGTTCGGACGCTTCTTCCCCTTCATGGTCAACAATGTGACCGGCTTCATCGGTCCCGAGACCATCTACGACGGCAAGGAGATGATCAGGGCGAACCTTGAGGATCATTTCATGGGCAAGATGCTGGGGTCTGCCCATGGGCATGGCTCCCGTGTTGACCAACCACACCTCCATCACGATGGATGACCAGCAGCAGGCCACCATGCTGCTGGCGATGGCAGGGTCCACTCTGATTACATCGGGGATTCCCTGCGCCGACGATGTGATGCTCGCCTACCAGGACACGAGCTACCACGACAACGCGAGCGCTCGCGAACTGCTCTGGCAGGACCGCAGCCCCGGAGTTCCATCGCTGGATGGTCTCTCGCGGCCTCTGCGATGAGAGGCGGCGTGCTGACCGAACGGGCCGGCGACGGCTCCATGTTCCTGTGAGCTGAGTGAGGATGACACATGAGCATTGAGCAGAGCCAGCAGTTTGAAGAGATCGTGCGCCGGGTGATCGCAGAATCTCGGGTGTGCAGCTGCGTCCGATGCGCCCTCGCAGGCCGCCACACAGAGCCACGCCGAGCGGCAGGAACAGGAAGCGAGGCGGAGATCCCGGACATCCGGCCGTCGACTACCGGCAGGTCTACCGGGTACCGGATCCGGCGAATCCAGACGAGTTCGCGCGGCTGAAGGCCCGCACCTGGGCCAGGCTTGGCCAGGGCCGGACCGGACCGCGATACACCACGGCAGCGCAACTGCGTTTCTGGGCGGATCAGGCCGCAGCCATGGATGCGGTGTTCACGGATGTGGCGTCCGACTGGCTGGAGCACGCCGGGTTGTTCACAGTGCAGACCCGTGCAGGTCGAAGGACGAGTACCTGACCAACCCGGAGCTTGGCGCCCAGTTTGACGACGCCGTCATAGCCGAGATCAAGCAGCGTTGCCAGTCCAAAGCCCGAGGTGCAGGTCTTCGTGGCCGATGGTCTTCATCGACCCTCGGTGGAGGCCAACGTCGCGAGTTGTTGCCGGCGCTGGACCAGGGCCTGAAGCTGCACGGCCTGACGATGGGAACCCCATTCTTCGTGAACACGGCCGGGTGCGTTCCATGGAACTGATCTCCGAGGCACTCGGCGCAACCGTCACCTGCGTGCTGCTCGGGGAACGTCCGGGACGGCCAGTGCGGAGTCGCTGTCGGCCTATCTGGCCTTACCAGGCAAAGGTGGGGATGTCGGAGGCGGAGCGGACCCTGTGTCTCAACATCCACGGCTCCGGTCTCGAATCCGATCGAGGCTGGCGCCCACTTGGCAGATCTGATTGCTGCGATGATCAAGCAGAAGGCCTCGGAATCCACCCTGAGCTATGATCAGAAAGGGCGACGTCCCCAGGCAGAGAGCATGTGCGGTATCGACATGTCAAGACCTCTGGTTCGTCAAAGAGTGGTTGTCTCGCAATAAATGCCCCCGTGGCATTGATGAAGCTGGAACCCTGCCCAGCGTGTTGGAGACCAGGCGTTCGATGCCATTCACGATGCGATCACGACTGGCGAGTATCGGGCGGGCAACGGCTCCAGATCCGCCAGCTCGCTGAGAAGCTGGGCACCAGCGTCATGCCGGTGCGGGAGGCGATCAAGCGGCTGGAGGAGCTCAGCCTCGTGGAGACCTTCCCACACCGCAGCGCCGTCGTGAAACGTTTCACCCGGGACGAGCTCCTTCAGCTGTGCGCGGTCCGCCGCATCCTGGAGGCTGAGGCGACAGCGGCTGGGGGCATCCAGCTGTGCCCTACCCGGGACATCCAGGCGCTCCGCAAGCTTCATAGCCGCCTGGCCTCGGCCTTGGCCCGGGGAATGCCATATCGAGTATCTGGAGTTCGACGAGAAACTGCTCGCCAGCGTGTATCTCTGCTCCGGCAACACGGTGCTGCTGGATACGATCCGCAGGCTGTGGCAGCGGTGCCGTTCGTACAAGATCGTGGGTGTCAGGCGGCAGATCGAATCCGGACAGACCGACATCCTGTTGTCCCACCAAGAAGAGCTGATCGACGCCGTCGCCACTGGCGACGTGACCGGGCGGAACAGATAACCGCGGATTCCCCGGACGCCGCCACTGAGCGGATCCGCCGCCCTGCCAGATGAGTGGAGCCGATTAGGCCGGCTGAAGGATCCAAGAAGATCATCAGGAACTGACCGCTCGCGCAGCCAATTGCACGAGCGGTCAGCTTTTTATTCACCTCTTAGTTTTTATTCACCCCTTGCGTGATCTGTGATCAAATGTTACGTTGTCAGAAATCACGCTTGGCCGGATTGGTCGTCTGTACCTCAAAGGAGAGACGTCAGTGAAGGATGTAATCGTTGTCGGAGCTGGCCTTGCCGGATTGTCTGCTGCCTGGCGGATGCGCCACTGGGACACACTGGTTCTGGAAGCCGACTCCCGCGTGGTGGCCGGATACGCTCCGGAGCGGCGTGGTCAGTACTGGCTGAACTGGGAGGGCACGTTCGCAGGCCCGGGCAGTTCAACGGACTCTGCTGAACGAGGTCGGGGTCTTAGGCCGTCGCGGTGCCGGGTTCCCTTCAAGGCCTTCAGATGAATGGGAAGTTCATCCGGAAGGGACACATCGCCACCTATCCCGTTCCCGGCATCCCGATGTCGTCTCAGGGCCCGGCTTGCCACCCTGCTCACCGGCATCACAGGTCAGTCGGCGGCGTGGCTCGCTACACCGCCGCCGTGCGGCAGCGCCCTGGGGAGTCCGGTCCGATGCGGCAGCAGCGAGTCTACGATTTCGACAACGAGCGTTCGTTCCTCGACTTCATCAAGGACCAGCCCGAGGATGCCGCAGCCCTGTTCAAGACGACGGTGACACGTTCCGCCGGGGACATGGGACCAGATCTCGGCCGGGTCGGGCATCGGGTATTTCAGTTTGGTGCTCGGTATCGGGCAGGGCCTGAACCGGGCCACGTGGGCGGCCCGTCGACCCCACCGAGTCCGTCGCGGTGGGCTCGGGGACACCGTCCAGCTCGGCGCCAGGGTTCACGAGTGGTTCACCGGAAGAACTCAGCGCTTGTGCGCTACGAGCAGGACGGCCAGGACCATGAGGCCGAGGCTCGGCAGTCATCCTGGCGACAACCGCCGATGTCTCACACCAGATCGCCGTTGATCTCCCTGTATGACCTGAACGAGGCCCTGGGCAAGGTCCAGTACGGGCCCGTGAGCACAGCCTTCCTCACCAACGAGACAACCGTCAGCGCTGGATGATGTCTACGCGATCGCGGCGCCGAAGCGGCTCGTTCGCCATCTGCTTGAACCATGCAAGCGTGATCCGCAGCCAGGAGAAGGAACGCCAGCCTGGCGGCTCCATCATGTGCTTCTCCCCGCCAGCCTTGGACGGGTCTCTTCGACAAGAGCAACGAGGAGGTCATCGCGACGCATCTGGCGGATCTTGAGGAAGTCCTGCGGCCAGGTTTCTCCGACATGGTTGTGGAGGCCCGGGCCGAGCGCTGGAAGTCCGCCCTCGCCGTACTGCTTCCCAGGCTGCCCAAGCTCCAGCCCACGCTGATGCGGGGCGCCGAGCCGCGTCCTCCACTGGCCGGTGACTCCTCGCACCCCTACACCGAAAGCGCCATCACTTCGGGTTCGCGGGCGGCAACGAATGCCGCCAGCATCTCGCCACCGAGCGCCAGACCCACCACAACGCCCTGACGCATGTCCCCACCCAAACTCCCTCAGCCCCAAATCCTTTTCTGCGCACCGCTGTTTCACTCTTTTCTAGGAGAATGATGTCCGAGCATTTGTCCGGCGTCCTCACCGCCCCTGGCCACCCCTTCGACTCCAGTGAGAGTATCGACGCCGACCTCCGTAGGGCAGTCGTCGAACGCCCGTCTCAGCCGGGGTCGGCGGCGTCGTGGGCCTGCGGTTCGACTGGAGAGGTCGGCACCATGTCCTCCGATGAGCGGCGCAGGGTCGTCGACATCGTCGTGGAGCAGACCGCGGGCCGGGTGCCGGTCATCCTTCCAGACGGCGCCACCGACTCGCTCGAGGCCATCCGGCTGTCGCAGGCGGCGCAGTCTCGGGGCCGATGTGCTGATGCTGGTCACGCCTTTCTATGAGGCAGTCACCGTCGAGGAGACGGTCGCGTCATCTCGAAGGATGTCGCGGCATCGGTCGATCTGCGCGGTACGCTGTACAACATCCCGTCGGCCACCGCGAATCTGGATCCTGCGCTGGTGCGGCGGCTCGCCACCGAGATCGACAACGCCGGGCACATCAAGGATTCCAGCGCGAACTTCGAGCAGGCACCTGAGCTGATTCATTACCACAGCGACGTCATCGGCACATTTCCATCGGCTGGACGTCTACCTGTACAGCGCCCTGGTCGAGGGGGCGGCCGGCATCATGCGGCCGGCGCTGCGAACGTCGTCCCGAGGAGTTGGTCGGAGGTCGCTGCCCTGACTGCGCAGAGAACAAGCTCGATGAGGCCCTGGCGAAGTGGAAGCAGGGTCTACCCCGTCATCGACTCTCCCGATCACGACGGTTCTTCATCCCCGGCGTGAAAGCCGGGCTGAGTTACAGGGTCAGCCGGCCGGACGCCACGCCGACCACTTCGGCGCCCTACCCGGCCGATGATGTCGCCCGTCTCGCGCGATGCCCTGGCACGCCTCCAAACAGGGTTAGGCACATCAATGATCCCTCTGACATCACCTCGACACTCAGGCGATAGCGGACTTCATCTGGAACTGATGGCGTATGTGGTTCTCGGCCTGGGACTGGCCTTCACACGATCGGCACCAAGGCTGTGCAGTTCCGGCGGGTCCTGACATGGTCCGCCAGCTGCGTGACTCGACTGGCGGCGACGGCGGCATGTCGTCATTCCAGGCCCCTGGCCATGGTCTCCTCGCGAGCCGCGTCGGGTGGGTTCCATCGCGGTGCTGCCACCGCGATCGGCGGTGGCGGCCCGGCGCCCTGCTGGATGGCTGCTCACCGGCCCTGCTGGCTGCACCGTCGGCTACGCAGGGAGGCCTGCCCTGTCGCGAGACGTTCAAACGCCAGGTCGAGGACGAAGATCTGAAACGGGCCAAGGAGGACATCGGCGCAGCCGTATTACATCCGGTACGGCCTGAACTGGCCCGGCGTGGAGCGCTCATCGCGGTCCTGGGGTGTCGTCGGCTGGGTGCGCCTGGTGTTCCCCCGGCTCCAGGTCAGTACCATCGCCAGCAGCTGGAGTCGGGCTTTTGCGTTGCCGTCCCGCCTGCGGTCGTCGTAACGGGCCTGGTCGCGATGGTGACCTCGGCGCACCGTCCGGCTGGTCACGGTGACCCAGGTGCCGGTGCTGCTGCCGGCCTTCGGCCACCCGGGTCTGGCGCTGGCGGTCATCGGCATCAACTATGCCCAGATTCCCAGCGCCATCAGTCTGATAGTCCGCTCGGCCTTCGGCATGGAGCCGCTGCTGGCGGGCATCGCGGGGGCTGCTGTCGCCTGGGGCGTCCGGCGTGCGGTGTTCGCCTCGCCGAATGGACTGGGTGAGGCCACCTTCTCCGCGGCTAGCGCGCGCACGTCGCGATCCGGGCGAGCAGGGCCTGGTGCAGACCTTCAGCTGCGCATCGACATCCTGCTGATCTGCATGGCCAGTGGGCTCATGATGGTGGTCTCGGGCAAATTCAACGTGACCAACCCCGACGGTGGTTTCTTCATCGAGAACCTGCCGGGTGTGGCCGTCGGGCCGAACTGGGTGCAGGAGTCCATCAACACCTTGGCTCCGGCGGGGTCCGGCCTTCGTGCAGTGGCGGTGCTGATGTTCGGTTTCTCTGCCTGCTGGCCTATTTCTACGTCGCCAACACCAACCTGCTGTACCTGCTGGATGGGCGCGGGCAAAGGCCTGAAACTTCCGGGTCTGAAGCTCGGCACTGGCGATCACGTCTTCACCGGCTCGATCATCAGCGCCGATTTCGTGTGGGCTGTCGGCGATATCGGGCTCGGCCTGATCGCCTGCGTCAACCTGTTCTGCCTCGGTGTTCCTGTTCAGATCGCTCCGCACGGTGCTGGAAGGAGTTTGGAGCAGGCCAGGGCAGGCTGATCCGCACTTTCGATCTCGGTCAAGCTCGGGATCAAGAATGCTCGACTTCTGGCTGGTCAAACACGACTGGGGTTCCCGTCGGAGCGTGAAAGCAACAAGAACCAGCCAAAGCCCACAGCAAACTAACCCTCACGTCAGAAAGAGATTCCGATGTTCACCGAGGACACCACCGACCTCGCGTCATCTTCGGTGCCGGGCGGCTCGAGGAACTCGCCTCAGTGGAGCTACCGGGGACTCAAAGCCCTGATCTGCGTCAGCAGCCGATGGCCTGATGGAAAATCGGCGTTCAGCAGCGGGTCCTCGATCTGCTGGCCAAGAACAACGTCGAGGCCGCGATCTTCGCTGACATCACACCCAACCCGGAACCGGGAGACCGTGATGGCAGCGGGCAGCTCTTGCCGAACGAGAGGGCCGACTCTTCACTCGGGCTGGGTGGCGGCTCCGCATCGACGTGGCGAAGGCGACTGCGATCATCGCCAAGAATGGCGGACCTGTGGGATTACGCCGAGGTCGGCAGCGGCGGGCGCGCAACCCGTCCAGGTCGCAGCATCTATCATCACCATCGCCACTACCCGCGGCACCGGCACTGAGACAGACCAGTACTGCGTCATCACCAAGGAGGAGACTGCCGAGAAGATCGATTTCACCATGGACGCGTTATTCCCGGACGCCGTCCATCATCGATCCCGAATTAATGGTTTCACTGCCTCAAGAACCAGACGATGTTCCAGGCTTCGACGCTTTTTTCCACAACGCGGAATGCTATATCACCAACAACAACCAGAACCGCCTGCTGGACCTGTTCACCGATTGATGGTTTGCACCACTGTCACCAGTGGCTGCCCAAAGCGCTGGAGAATGGCTCCAACCCTGAGGCGCGCACGAATATGGCCTATGGCGCAAACATTCTGGTGGATATGCGATGGCGCACTGCTTCGTCACGACCCATCACATCATCGGCCAGGCCATGGGTGGGGTATTCCCTCAAGGTTCCGCACGGCGCCACTCTTGATCCTGATCGCGAAAGGAGTTCTACCGGCTCTGGCACCCGAAGTTCCCCGAGTTCTTCGACGCGATGGGCGCTGCTCGGGGTGGAACCCGACCCAGCGCAGCCCGGAACCGGTTTCTCCCGGGCCGTCGAACAGCTGATGGACGTCACGGAGCCAGCGACCTGAAGATGTCGGACTTCGGCATCGACCCGGCGGAGTTCAGAGGATCGCCGACAACACAGTCGACGTCATCGGGATCGACTGGGATCGCTATGTGATGTCCAAGGAGGAGATCGTGCAGCTGCTGGAGAAATCTACCGCTAAGCCGTCGAAGAAATGTGAGTCGTCAGGTATTGCGTTGCCTCTTTGCCGGATTCTGGCAAAGCAGACAACGTTTTTCATGGAATATTTCACACGGCCACCGTTGCGCATTCACCAGAAGCTGGGATCTCTGTCCAGGACACTCGAGGAACTGAGGAGTTTCTGGACCTGACGCCGGTGGTCTCTCAGGCCCGGAAGCGGGCGAAGGCTCGGCGGTGCCGGTCCCAGGGCGTGTAGCTCTGTGAATCCCCAGGGACTCGTGAAGGCGCGCTGCCGGGGTGAGGCGTCGGTCATCAGGACGTGCTGGCGCACTCTGGCATACGGCTCGAAGACCATTTCGACGAGGCACCGGCCGATGCCACACCGAGTACTTCAGGCCGCACCAGCGCATCCTGCAGATATGCGATCGTGGCACCATCTGAGATGATCCGGGCCAGCCCGATCAATCGTTCGCCCTCGTAGGCGGTCACCACCGCGATGATCTCTTTCAGCGCCCCGGCGCAGCATCTCGGCTCACGGGTATAGGGCAGTCCATCCGACGGAGTCATACAGGCTGATCAATCGTCAAGCTCTGTCATCTGGTCAATGTGGATGACGACGTCCATATCCCCTGCTTTCGTGCTGATGGTCCATGCGGCCCAGGGCACAGATCCGGCCTATCCCGTCCATTGCTGACTGCCGCTGAGCGGTGCGATAAATGATTTCAGTCCCGCCATTCGGCCTCCCCAGGAAAGCGCGGGATGCCTCAACGAGCCGCTGGGTGGCTGGCGCAGTGGGCGAGTCGATCACGCGCCGCGCGGTGCCCTGTTCGAGGATCTGCCCATCTTCCATGACACAGATCTCATCCGCGACTTTGGCATAGCCCTCAGGTCATGGGTTATGAAACAGCATCGAAAACTGCCATTTCCTCTGGAGCTCTCCAAGCAATCGAGTGATCTCATCCTGCATCGACACGTCGAGTGCGGAGGCTACCCTCGTCAGCGACCAGGAGCCGAGGCTCCGCCAGCAGGGCACGGGCCAGCGCAGCCCGCAGCATGGCCTCAGACAGCTGACCGGGATGACGCGACAGGTGCGCTTCCTCAAGGCCGACATCGGCAGTAGCCGCTCACCTTCACCATTGCCGAGGCTGCGTCAGCCGGTGGATGCGGCAAGCCACCGGCAGCAGCGCTTTGCCGCAGGCTCAGGTGGGTGCGAAGGACGCGAACGGGTCCTGGAAGACCAGTTGGAATGCCGGCCGGAGCGGACGCCAGAGCCGTCCGCGGTGCCGCGCCAGGTCAGTGCCGCGCTCATCAAGGACCCGGCCGGAGTCAGGCTGAATCAGGCTGACGCAGATCTTGCCCAGCGTGCTCTTCCCGCACCCGGATTGCTCCCCACCAGCGCGAGCGTGTGGTCAGCCACCAGCTCCAGGCCGACTCGAGTCAACGGCCTGCACTTGCCGCCACTACGGCGGAATGCCCTGCTGACGGCGTCGAGGGTTAGCACGGCTGTCATCGTGGCCGAACTTTCCCTGGTTCCGGCGAGGAGCCTCTGGTGACCTCGCTGACTGGGTGGCTGAAGACCTCGTCGAGGCTGCCGCTCTCCACGATGGTCCCGGAACTCACGACCATGACGGAGTGCACAGACGGGCAGTCAGCGCCAGTCATGGGAGACGTAGAGCAGTGCCCCTGCCGCGTCCCCCGGCTGAGCTCATCAATCAGCCCAGTCATCTCGGCTTGCCGCACCATGTCGAGGGCTGTCGTGGGTTCGTCGGCCACCACGATCGGCTGGCTGCCGCACAGGCTCATAGCGAGCATGACGCGTTGCCGCATACCACCCGGAAAGCTGGTGGATACGCCCTGAGGACCTTCGCACCCTGGGGTAGCCTGACTCTCCCCAGCCATTCCTGGGCCCAGATCCCCGAAGCTCTGCGCGGGGCCGCTCGCTGCAGCTGGAGGTCTTGACCAACTGACCCCAATACTTTCGTATGGGTTGAGCGACTGCATCGAGTCCCTGCCACAGCAAGGCCGTCTCGACGTCACTAGGGCGGTGGCGTTCCGCGGGCGAGCAGGGACAGGACGTCCTGCCGTTCAGCGATACCGTGCCGCTCACTTCTATGGCAGCGGGGTGAAGCCGGTGAGTGCCTTCAAGATCATGCTCTTTCCCAGAGCCCGACGGGCCGACGATGCCGAGACGTTGGGTGGACCTGAGATCAAAGTCGACGCCATGCAGGATTGGTCTCGGGCGCGGCGCAGCAGCCGAGGCTGTGAGGTTCTTGACCTGAAGGATTTATCCGCTCTGGTGCGTTCATGATCGTGCCGGATCGAAAGACGATGTGGAAAAACGCTGCCAGCAGCAAGATGCCAGCGGCCGGGTGAGGATCAGCATCGGATTGTCCGTCTGGGACCGGTAGGTGTAGAGCATGGTGCCCCCAGTCTGGTGTCGTCGTATCGAGGCCCAGACCGATGAAGGCTAGTCCGCGTAGGACAGCACCGCACCTGATGCGGTCGCGCCGAAAAATAGCTGGACAACGGTGATTTTGATGGCCGGCAGCACGTGTGGCCAAGATGGTGTGCGCCGGGGAGCCGAGCAGTAGCTCCACCTGCACGTAGTCACGGAACGGACCGTACGGTCACATGCTCGCACCTGTGTTCACATAGGGTCCGGCTCCGAACAGCCCGAGCACCATTCCGGCGGTCGGTGGTGTCAGGCTGGCCACCGAGGTGACGATCAACGCGGCGACGAGGCTTTGGGATCACCATCGTCAGATCGGTGATCGTCGTGATCACGGCGCCGATCCCAGCCGCCCCGGTATCCGCCGCCAGCCCTGCAGGGGCCGATGAGCAGGCTGGTCGCCACAGGTTGCGGCGACCACAACCAGGGGTGCGCCAGTAACCTGCCGCGGTCGCGCCCACGGGTCAGCGGCCCGGCTGGTCGGTGCCGAGGGGATGAGCTTGGCTGGGGCCGGTGAGGACATTGGCCAGGTCCACTTGCATCGGGTCAGCGTGCGGCAGGCAGCTGGCGATGGTCACCGCGGCGACGACCACGATGATCAACAAGACCTGGACGCGGCGGCTCATCGTGACCCTCGGATCCAGCCGGTTCAGGACAAGGCCCAGGACGACGCGGGTGGCGAATATCCACAGCACCAGCACCATGAGATAGGACTGCACCACGGTGTAGTCCGCGAGGAGATGCTGCTTATCAGATAGGTGCTGATGCCGGGTACCGCGAAGACGTATTCAACGACAGCCGTGCCGCCGATGACCCAGGCCATCTTGGCGATCACTGCGCTCACCAGTCCGTAGAGAACAGGACGCCAAGCATCGCACCACAGGACCTGCGAGCGGGGTGAAACCGCGGGAGACCGCCGCCATGACGTATGGTTCCGCCGCCTGTTGTTCAGCGTGCGCATAGGCTATCCGGGAAAGCTGACCGAGCGAGTAGAGTCCCGACGACGAGCATCGGCGCCACCACAGCTCGTTCCGGGGCAGCCTGTGAGAACGGTATCCATCTCAGTTTCACCCCTGAGCACGGCGATGATCAGCGTGCACCAGGAAGCTGGGAACGGCCTGCAGCTGTGGCCAGCACCCGGGTCAGCCCATCCCACAGGCCACCGCGAGTGTAGGCCAGCATGCCGAGCGGATAGGACAGGATGAATGCCAGCGTCACCCCGCCCAGGGCCGATCGCCAGCGACGCCGGCAGCCGGCTCAGGAACTCCGCGCTCACCTGCGTCCCGGACGAGATGGACTCGCCCCAGTCGCCGGTGAGGAAACCGGTGATCCACCGCAGGTATTGACCAGTCAACGGCCCGTCCAGGCCCCATCGTCTGCTCAATGCCTCAAGGGCCTCTGGGGTGACCGGCTGGCCGTGGGTCTCCAGGTAGACCTCCGATCGGGGTCCTGGGCAGGGCCCGGGTGACGAGAGATGACGACGCTCGCCAGGAGAGCCAGACCACCTGGCGGCCACGCCACTGATGCCGCGGAAGCGGGTCACTGGCCGGGCCTTTCAGGCGGAGGCTCACCGGGCAGTCAGGACAGCCCAAGTTTGGCGTCCACGACGTGAGTCACCGCAATAGGGCTGATAGCTGGCCAGGCGGTCGGTGACCCCTGATGTAGCCATTGCGGATCGACGCAGATACAGCACAGCCTCATCGGTGCGAAGCTGCTGCTGGACCCGACAGCCACAGTGTCCCGGTCGGCGCCGGCGGGCGGCGCGGCAAGCCGGTCGAGCATCTCGTCGGTCGGGGCGAGGGCAGCCCATTGAGATTGGAGGCCGCGCCCGAACGGAAGAACTGGTTCAGGAAGAACGACGGGTTGCCGGTGGGCGCGGTGTGCTGGGCCCCACAGGGCGAGGTCGTAGTTGCCTTCCTTCACAGCGCCCTGAATGTCGTCGACCACGCCCGTGGTGGCTGCGATCCCGAGCTCCTTGAGCTGGGAGACCATGATCTGCATGATGATCGACAGGTCGGGACGCATGGCATAGGTCACCAGGCGCAGGCTCAGCTGCTGGCCCTCCTTCGCCCTGATGCCGTCGCTGCCCTGACCCAGCCGGCCTCGTCGAGCAGCCTGTTGGCCTCCTCCGGATTGGTGGTCAGGTTCTCGGTGCCTGCGAGCTGTAGTAGTGGGCGAAAGCATCCGTTGGCCACGGTCCCGCCCTTCAATGCGGTCAGATAGGCTGTGCGGTCCAGTCCCAGGTCGAGAGCCGACCGGACCTTGAGGTCAGTCAATGGCCCGCTGACCAGGTTGGGGCGTCCGAAGTACTGGTAGCCAGCATCGATTGACTTCACGTGGATGCCGCTTTGTCCCTCCAGCTGGCCGGCGACGTCAGGAGTGATGGTGAAGGCCATGTCGATGCTGCTGCTTTGCAGGGGCAAGCTTCATGGCATCGACGTCCTTAAATGCCTTGATGGTCACATCCGGGCGACGGCTGGCGTCAGGATACTGGGGGTTCAGGTCAATTCGAGGATGGTTTCAGCGGTGAAGGATTTGACCTGGTAGGGCCCGGTGAAGAAGTTATTTCCGTCAGAGCCCGCCTTGAAGACCACGCTGCTCCATTCGCCGAGCACCGACGACAGGTCTGCGGTCGGGCGCGCTCGGTGTGGGCTGTGAGGGTGGTTCCCTCGGCTGTAAAGCTGATGAAACCGGCCGAGGCGTTGGACAGCGAGTTGTTTTTCTGAATCGAGTTGAGGCAGTCGGCCAGGGCCTGGGCGTCCACTGCCGAGCCGTCGGAGAATTTCGGGCCATCCTGACGGTCATCGTCCAGTCGTTGTCGCCCACACGCTCCACCTTCTCGACGAAACGGGACGTCTGGGTGCCGTCAGGCTGGAGCATGAACACGTACTCGCCGACGCCTGCGGCGGTGAGTCGCTCTTCTTGAACGGGTCAAGGCTGGACAATACGCTCGTCTGGCCGATCACGATCGGCGACTCTGTCCCTCCTGCCTCCGAGGATGCGGGCGTTGCTGAGCCCGAGCAGCTGGTCAGGAAGAGCCAGCAGCAGGAGAGAGTACTGAGGGCCAGTGGCCCTAAACTGGCGAGAGGAGATGCGTGGGCCTGGGCATGTCAGGCCGCCGGGGCTTGTTCATTGTTTCTCTCCGTCGACGGGATGTGAGCGCTGACCACCAATGCCGACGACAAAGACCGTCCACCACATCACGAGTTCAGCGCTCATAGACGAGTTGTTAGACAGTGATCAGGTCTGGCTATGCAGTGGCGCGACCGCCGGATTCTCACCGAAGTTCCGATGCACTTGCCCGGACGGTAGCCCTGAGATCTTTCCTGTGTCAATCGGTGTCTTCACCTGTGGTAGACATCCTCCGCCATTGGCTAAGCTGTCGCCGTCAAGGAAGGGGTATGACGCAAGGTGAGCGATGCATTCGCTCCTGGGGTGGTCGTGGTGGTCCGCGATGAGGAATGGCTCATCACCCAGGTGGAGGAGACCGGCGACGGCCCGGTGATCAGCGCGTCGGGGCTCTCGGAGCTGGTGCGCGGCCAGGAGGCGGTGTTCTATCCCGCGCTCGATACCATCGAGGTCAGCGATCCGCGGCAGGCCAGGGTCAGGGGCCGACGACTCGCCCCGATACCGGCGTTCCCGGCTGTGGCTTGAGTCGATGCTGCGTAAGACCCCTGTCCCGCTGGGTGACGCCTCCCTGACGGTCTCGACTGGCATGCTCGCCAATCCCCTGGGATATCAGCAGCGCGCCGTTGCGCAGGCCCTCGATCCCGCGTCCCTGCGTCCCCGGATCCTGCTGGCCGACGCCGTCGGGCTGGGCAAGACCCTGGAGATCGGCATGATCCTGGCCGAGCTGATCCGGCGCGGCCGGGGTGAGCGGATCCTCGTGGTGACCCCGCGCCACGTGCTGGAGCAGATGCAGCACGAGCTGTGGACGCGGTTCGCGATCCCGTTCGTGCGTCTCGACTCGCAGGGTGTGGCGCGGGTCAAGCAGAAGCTGCCGGCCAGCCGGAACCCGTTCACCCTATTTCCGCCGGGTCATCATCTCCATCGACACCCTCAAACAGGAGCGGTTCATCACGACCTGCGCCGTCACCGCTGGGACGCTGTCGTGATAGACGAGTCGCACAACGTGACGAACTCCGAGACCCAGAACAGCAGGCTCGCGAGCGTCCTCGCACCGCAGACCGACGCGCTGCTGCTGGCGTCCGCCACCCCGCACAACGGGAAGGCCAGCTCGTTCGCGAACCTGATCCGGCTGCTGGACCCGACCGCGGTCAGCGGTGACGGGGAACTCGACCTCGACCAGGTCAGGCAGCTGACGATCCGGCGGCACCGCCACAGCCCCGAGGTCGCCGAGGAGGTGGGCGCCGACTGGGCCGAGCGCTGCGAACCCGATAACCGGCTCGTGCCCGCCTCCGCCGCCGAGAACGCCCTCGCCGACGAGCTGGTCGCCACGTGGCTGTACCCGGACACCGGCATGAGCCCCCTACTCCGGCAGCGGCAGGGACGCTGTTCCCTGACCCCTGGCCAAGGCCTCCTCCCGTCGCCGGCCGCGCTGCACGAGACCATCACTCAGCCGACTCTCCCGCCTCGGCAACACGGCGGCTGCCCTGCACCGAGGCCACCGCCCCTGCGACGCCTGGAGGAGCTCAACAAAGCCCGCGACGCCCTCGTCGGCGAAATATGACGAGCTGCTGCGCACCTGCGGGCATCGGTGTCAGCGCTGCCTCGCCGGTCAGGGCGGTGGTGCTCAGCGAGCGCGTCGCGACCCTCGGCTGGCTCGCTGACCGCCCTCACCCGCGACCTGCGGCTCAAAGCCGGACCAGGTCGAGGTCCTGCACGGCGGCCTGGCCGACGATGCCCAGCGCAGGAGATCGTGGAGAGTTTCGAAACAGGAGCACTCCCCCATCCGGCTCCCTGATCACCGGGGACGTGGCCAGTGAGGGCGTCAACCTGCACCGGCAGTGCCACCACCTGATCCACTTCGACATCCCCTGGTCGCTGAGTCCGCATCGAGCAGCGCAACGGCCGCATCGACCGGTACGGGCAGCGGCGGCGTCCCGGAGATCACGACCCTGCTGCTCGACCTCGCCAGCCTGCGGTTCGCGGGCGATGCGCGGGTGCTGGCCAGTCTCGTCCGCCGCGAGCACGAGGCGCACTGGCGCTGGGTGACGCGGCAGCGCCTGATGGGCCGCTAGCAGCGTCGCCGACGAGGGAGGAGGCGATCCGGCAGGTCCTGGCGTCAGGGAGTTCGGACGAGGTGGTGGCGGATCCCGCCTCCGCCGGTGACGATGCCGAGGACTGGCTCCGGCAGCTCCTCGACTCGCCGCCCGCGCAGGAGGCCGCTGTCCGGCAGACTGAGCAGCGGCTGTACGAGCGTCCCGTCGACTTCCTGCGCGACGCTGCGCGGTACTACCCAACCCGGAGGAGGCGCCGTCGGACGCGACCAGGGCGGGTGTCGCGTGGCGCGAGCATCCGGCCCAGCACCCGGTGGAGTTCACCCCGCCCGCGGACCTGCGGCAGCGGCTGGAGGTGCTGCCCAAGGGCTATCTGACGGAGCGGGCGGTGCTGGAGCAGCTTCGCCTGGTGACCGACCGGGACATCGCGAGGACTCTCCGGAGGCTGCGCTCAGCGACCTACCGGTCCTCCTGGCCGGAGGCCCACTTCCTGGGACCACTGCATCCCGTCCTGGACTGGGCCGCGGACCGTGCCCTGGCGCGGCTGTCGCGCAACGAGATCTTCGCCGTCCGCGGTGACGTCGATGCCCCACGGGTGCTGCTGAACGGCACCCTGCTCAACCGCCGCGGCCAGGTGGTACGTCGTCCTGGCTGGCTGCCCGTTTTCCGGAGCTCACCCAGCCGATGGTGACCCTGTATGCCTCGGCTGGCCAGATGCTCGCGGACGCCGGGCTGGTGACCGAGCGCATCAATCCTGGACCGGTGGAGCTGCCCGGCCGCGACCTCATCGGCCCCGCCGTCGAGGCCGCGGAGGGTCATCTGGACAGGACCATGGTCGCGGCCCGGGCGATGACGTCGAACGCCGCGTCGCCGCCTGGGTGCGGCGCGCGGAGACCTGGCGGCCGAGGCCGACGCCCTCATCCAGCGCGGCGCGGTGCGGCAGCGCCGCTGCCTGGTGGAGCAGCAGAACGCCCGAGCCGCGATATGAGTCCCGACCGGCAGCCGGTGCGGCCGCTGCTGGTGGTGCGCCCGACGACACTTGCGGAGGCGACCGATGGCCGATAGCGACGCACTCTGATCGTCGAGGACTGGATCAGCGAGCACTACTTCACCACCGACGCCGACCGCGAGTCGTTCCGCGCCCGGGCGCTGGCGCGTGCTAAGCAGTGGAAGTCGCCGAGCGGCCTGACCACTGAGTCCCGGTTCACCGCCGACCTGCTCGATCTGGCTGCCGACCTGGCGGCCCTCTACAGCGACGACGATCCCATGCGCCGCTGCGCCGACGCCATCCACGCCGAGCTGCTGCGGATCCTCGGCTACGTTCCCGGCCCCCTATGAGACCGAGGGTCAGCGGGGCGGTGCGGTGCTCCGCTCCCCCAGCGCTGCCCGCCACGCTCGCTGTCGTGGCGGCCCAGCCTGCGGCCGCCCTGGAGGACCTGTTCGCCAGCGGACGCCCCTGACCCCGCCGAGCCTTTCGTCACTGATTCCCCCGGACGAGATCGCTCGGCGTCGCGGCTGGTCAGTCACCTGTTCCTGGCCGACGACCAGGTGCAGTCTCGCGCTGATCCTGGCGGGACGGTGGCTGGCGTGGCGGAGGCGTCGCGCTGGCCGGAGGGCAGCTACCTGGCCGTCGACATCCAGACGGTGGCCGAGCGCGGCGACGCCGCCGCGGCGGCGAGATCCAGCGCGCGCTGACGGCCCTCGATGCCGAGTCGCTGGCGCCTGACGCCGAGGTGACATCTGGTGGGACGGGGTGCTGGAGGAGTCGGTGCGGCACACCGTCGGGGTGTCGGCGGACCTGAGGGAGGAGTGAGGACCTCCATCGAGATCTCATCGCGAACGGTGGTGGACCGGCGGCGCGCCCGCGGCCTGGCGCCCTCCGGCATGGCGGATGCGCAGCCGCTGGCGCGGCAGTCGCTGCGGTTCCTCTACCGCATCTTGTTCTCCTCTACGCGGAGCTTCGCCGCAGCTGCGGATCCTGCCGGTCGGTGACCCCGACTACGCCTGCGGCTACCCTGGACCGGCTGCGGGGAGCTGATCCAGGTGGAGCTGACTCGCGTCCCTGCAGGGACGCATCTGTGCCTGAGTCGCTTTGGGGTGCTGTTTCCGGCTCGTCAACCACGGTCACAGCCCGCGGGGCGATGGCGGCATCCAGCGTGGCCTGGGTTTCCAGGGGCTGCGCGCCGACCTGTTCCAGCCTGGGGCGACGGCCCTCATCGACGAGGTGGGCTTGGGCAATGGCGCTCTGCAGGAGGTGCTGCGGGCGGCTGCTGCTCAGCAGGGAGCGGGCCGGCCGGGGAGCGCGGTTTCATCTCCCATGTGAGGCTGGGCATCAACCAGACTGGGCGCCGTCTGGCGAGGGGTTGATGAGCTACACCGGCTCGTTCGCCACTGAGGACCTGTACGAGGTCGCGCCTGACGGCAACCCGGAGAGGGGTCGGGGTGGTGCCGGTGCGGCGCTGCGAGCACCTCCGCGAGGGCGACTTTCGTCACCGACGCGATCCGGTCACCGGGCAGCGGACCCGCCGCCGCGTACGGTCGCGGCCAGTTCGTGTTCCGGCTGTCCGGTCGGGGCAGCAGCGTTCCGCGTCGTGCCACACCCCGAGGTGCTGACCCGCTTCACGGTCTCCCAGGCCCTCGCGGAGCTTCTCGGCGACGACCTGCCCGCCGAGCGCATCCTCTCACTGACGGTGTGCGAGCCGGCGCTCGGGTCGGGGCGTTCGCCATCGAGGCGACCCGCCAGCTGGCTGAGAGTACTGCGCCGCCGGCGAGGAGCTGGGCGTGCGCATCGACCCCGACGACTACGCCGCCGAGTTGCAGCGCGTCAAGGCGGCACATCGCGCTGCACAACGTCTATGGGGTGGATCTGAATGCCACCGCGGTGGAGTTCGCGGAGATCACGCTGTGGCTGGACACCATGGCCCCGGCTTGGCTGCGCCGTGGTTCGGGCTCAGGCTGCCGGCACGGCACTCGCCGGGCCTCCGCGCCTGCTACACGCGGGCGCAGGTGAACGACACAGAACCTGGCTGACCACTCGCCGGCGGCGGTGCTGCTGACCGACATCGCCGAGCGGGTCGCGCAGAACCGGCAGGAGCTGAGCGGTGTCGATGGACGCATCCACCACTGGTTGCTGCCCGCCGCGTGGGGTGCGACGGCGGAGTCCAGGAGGCCAAGGCACTCGTCCCGGAGCGGGTCAAGCGGCTCAAGGCGCTGGCGGCGAGGCCTCAAGACCAAAACCGTCGAAACAGCGGCTGAACAAGCTGGTGGCGATCGCCCACCAAGCCGACGAGCTGTGGGCCCTGGCCTACCGCCGGCTGCACGTCGCCGAGCAGGAGTCTGCCCGCGACATCCCGTTGTTCAGGCGAGCCATCAGGGCACGGGTCGCGGGTCACGCGGGAGCAGATTGAACAGAGCCTCGCCGACGAGAACAGGGCCTACCGCCGGCTGCGGCGCATGATGGACGCGTGGTTGCGCTGTGGTTCTGGCTGCTCACCGGCCGGGAGGTGGAGCCACCGACCCTGGGCCGGTGGATCACCGCGGCGTGGAGGCATCCTGGGAGCCGAGCGCGCAACACGAGGCTACGCGCCCTGCCCGGCCAGGGCAGCATGACCCCACCGACCTGTCGCCTGCGCGCTGGCCGACAGGAAGACTTCGTCCCTCACTCAGCGGCGTCGCCCGGCCTGCTCTGAGGTCCTGAGGGGCATCCTGGCTCAACGTCTGGTGAACAGGTCGCAGCCCGGCAGGGCTTCTTCCACTGGCAGCTGGACTTCGCCACCGTCTTCGGCCGCGGCGGCTTCGACCTCCAAGTCGGCAACCCACCTGGGTGAGGCCGATCGTGGACATCGAGGCTCTGCTTGCCGAGGGGGATCCCCTGGTGGCAGCTGGCGCTCAAAGCCCGTCCGAGGCCGCCAAGACGGAGAAACGAGGCAGTCCCTGGCCCTTCCTGGAGTCGCCGATTCTGTGCTCAAACGGCGAGACACGAGATCATCGCCCTCCGCGAGTCGTCTCCGACATCACCTACCCCTATCCTCAGCGGACTCGCAGCCCAGACCTCTATCGCTGCTTCATGGCGCACCTGGAGCATTGTCTCAAAACAAGCGTCATAGCCTGCTGCATCCGGAAACCCACTTCACTGATGAGAACGCGGTCTCTCCGCAAAGGCGTTTATGAACGTATGCGCGACGACGCAGCAGCAATTCGTCAACGACTTGAAAGCTTTTCGCTGAAATAGATCATCACAGCTCCTACGGCGTTCACATTTATGGGCCACGTAACAACATCTGCATTTTATTCGACGCTAACCTACTATCATCCTGAAACAGCGGAGCGCTCCTTTCCACCACGATGGATCCGGGAGGAGCCTGGAGCCAAACATGAAGGGCACTGGGACCAGCGTCCCACATGCCGCCCGCCTTCAGCATGTAACGATTGAGACTCTTGAGATGTAGCGGGACCTCCTCGAACCAGCTAAACAGCCCCGCATCTCGGACCCGAGATGCCGTACACGGTCAATGCGCTGCGGCATGGGGTGCTGGCGAGCTTGGGACAGCCCCAGTGGGTTCTCTTGGGCTTAGAATTCTCGGCTGGCTGGAACGAGAAGACCGACCGTGTAAAGGGCGTTTTATCCAGGAATAGGGGACGAGTTGACTCCTGGGATGAGGCGATCCTGCAAGGATCCCACACCTATTTTTCACGTAGGCAACCCGGCTTCAATCACCCCAATTCGACGCTCAAGTCAAACAGGACTGGTCCCCTATAAACCTGGAAATCCTCGCCCTGATTGCCCTGCCCGTCACCGCCTACAAAACCCGCTGGCAGCCGCGAGGAGTACGACGCAGGTACGGAGACTGGAGACCGGACCAGTCCGAGACCACTACCGGGTCGCCTGGCGTCGCCATGGCGCACCAATTCAGGGTGAACGCACCTAATCCCAGCCATCATCAGGGCGCACCATGTACACCCGGTCTCTTCCGCAGGAGGCAGAAGTGCGAGATAGCAACAGTCACAGGGTGATGTCGAGTTGCTATCTGATTTCCAAATCAGATCATCCCCAAAAGGGCGATATTCACCTCGCTACCGTCGCCAGCGCCCTCCCGCCTCTGGATCATCCGCTGCTGCCTCGGCTGCTCCTGCGGACTCTGAGGCTCAGCTGCCCTCACGGACGCCTATGCCGATCTGTGGGAGGATCTGGGATCCGGTGTTACGACGGATGAGTGGCTGCTGCCTCCGGGATATGAGGTGCTCCGCGTATGGGTGATGTCAGCCCGCGGTGGACTCCGGCGACGCCGCTGCGCCGGGACATCGACCGCCCGCAATGCCCTGGTCGGAGATCGATGCGCTGATGGCCACGATGCTCGGTGTCACGGCCGATGAGTTGTGCACCATCTGCCGCACCCAGTCGCGGTCCTCCCACGGCTTCGACCAGACCTAGCACATCTTCGACGCCAACGGCCGCATGGTCGAGACGCCCTGTGTCCTGGTCGCCTGGCGCAAGAAGGGCGACCGCATCTGCCCAAGAGGAACGCACCCCACCCCACCCGGGCGGCAAGACCTACCTACCGACCTCGCTTCGCCCCAGAAAGCCGCGAAACCGACTTCGAACGGCCATGAACCGATCTCAGCGTCCAGCCACAGCCCGCCTCAGCTTGCGACGAAGCAGTTTCATCAAAGCACCTCAAAAGAACGCATCCAGGGCGTATAGTTCGAAAACTTCCGTGCGCGATGAGGAAAAGATGACTGCCCGGGACAAAGCGAGAAAGCATGAAGACACTCGAGATCAAAGCCAGATAGCAACAACGGCAATGAGCATATTTTTACCTCACTATGGTTCTGGTAACGAAAGCGAAAACAGACATCATTGGCAGGCTCACCTACTGCCATCGCAGTCTCAAAAATATGAGACGGAGGTGGGAACCAATGGGGCAATCACCTCTCACTGACCGGAATCCAGCATCTCATTATTTATAGCTATAATGCTATAACGAATTTAAAAGACGCACTGAGCTATCCGCCGATCCGCAAAAGTTATATTAAACGATACGGTCGCCACCACCTCATTAATGACAGCCGCGATGTGCGCATCATTCGGAACAGCATCGTATTTCACTCGAGTCAATTTTCAAAATCTGGGAATAGCAGCACTCTGCACCACGACAAACATCTCTATATGCGCGATCAGGAACCACGAATTTTACTGGGAGTTCGCGAGAACTGCATGAGATCGCACCTGAGGAAAGCTTGATCAACCAAATCAAAGAAAGGGGAATCAGCGAGAATCGGTTCAGACGCCTTTCTCATATTATAGCAATAGTAGTGAACTCAATCCTACCAGCACTTGTGTTTATGCCGATGGCCCTTCCGAGCTTCATTTCATGTCAGGAGATGATCCTAGCCATAACCACGGCAGGTTTAATAACATGGCTAACTTGGCGCTTCAGGGAGTCCAGCACCCGTAGGAAGCGCTGATGAAAGGTTTCGAGAATAGCGCTGGAATTATTATTCCATTATTCTACACAGCTTCGCCATTTATCCTCCCAAAGGTTACCGCGAAGATGTTGCCATACTCTTGGGCGCTTTCTCAGGATTTGCATCTTTTATTGGTGGGATTCTCAGCTATCGAGCGGCATCTTCACCTGTTCGATTATCCACAGCTTGAGCACGCAGAAGCAAACCAATGCGAGACACGACACGAAGCAATACGAGCACTCAAGATGGAGGCAGGAACACGTCGCGCCAAACCCTCGAACAACTTGTCATCCGCCAATGGCGAGAAGCCCACGCCTCCGCCAGCGTCGAAGAAGTGAAAAGCCATTAAAGATTCAGCAGCACCCGCTAGCCGTGGTGACCTCACCCAGCGTCCACGAGAGATTCCAGCTGCTTCAGCACGCCATGACTTATACTCGCTCATTTCCACTGAGCACGTAGCTCCAACGCCCGCCAGCGCACGCCAGCTGTCAATCCATCAGCGAGCAAAGTCCACGGCTTCAGTCTGCTCTACGAACCTCTGCCCTCGTCGCCAGATGGGCTTAGCACACCGATAGTTGAGGCAACGCATGCCCGTGAGCAAACCCGCATGGCTGCTATGGCGGTCGGGTCGACGACCATAGATGAGCACGCGCCCGCGCTGACACACGAGTGCCTCGGGCGATGCCGCTGGTGGACGCCATAGGTCTGCTTGGATCATGATTCTCAGAGATAATGATCACATGCTTCCAGATCAGACAGCCAGGCGGGCTGCGGACACACCGCGCAGGCCTACCACTCCGCAGCTTCAAGGAACATCAAAACACCGGATCGCTCCTGACGTGACTTCGGTCCTCTCTGGCACCACGGTACGAGCACGAGCCAACATGGGTGTCGTATGTCCGCCATCTGGAGTCTGCCGTTGAGGACCCCAAAAGACAAGAACATCGCGCTCACTGGTCGATATGGGGCGAGGCAGAGTCCAGCATCCTCGACCTGAGTTCTTGGCGCCCGGCAGTCAAATAAGGGAAGAAAACCGCTCCGGATCCAGCATCCTTACACTTGGACCCGATGGTGATGGACGCCCACGAGGCGCATTCAGAAGAGGTTGGTCAAGCAACTTGTCTATCAGAGCTTTGCTGGTGAGGTCAAACGAGTCTCGGTTTGTTCGCCGCAAAGGAGCTAACCTGGCTCACGTCGCTTGGGAAGCCGCTGGAGTAAAGTTCCATCGTTTGCGGCTTGCTGTAATGGCTGCTTCGTGCACCCAAAAGCCGGAGTTCTCCACCGTGGATATTCACCCGCGCTACTCTATGAGCTGCATTCTGCCGTCTGCAGTGACGGCTGCCATCTTTGTTGCCCGGAAGGTTATCGGCGACCGTCTGGTATCCGCGGTTATCGACCAGGCGCGTCTATCTCATTCGCAAACCCCACCTGGCTCGTACGTCTGACGAATGTCTTGATGAACTCGCAGCTTTCTTCGAGCCACGCGACCCGATATAGTTGTCTTCGCAGATCTGGATAGGTTTGATGATCCACGGATCTTCGACTCGTACATGAACTGAACACCCTGATCAATGCGTCACCGCCTGGAAAATAGGAAGCACCCCTACGGTTCGTCACACAGCCATCAGGATGAGTCTCTTCGAGAGCTCGGCGGTAAGACGGCAATGACAGGACGAGACGGACCCGTCCGAGTCGAGGCTCTTTGCGTCTCATGATGCTGTCGACGTAAGAAGGTGGAGCGCGCGCAAATCGAGACCGAAGTTCTTCCGAGATCGTCATTCCCGTTGTTCCATTCTTGTGCCCACAACAATGCGCGGGACTTGCTGAGATGCTGCTGTGGCGGAGTTGAGAACATGTCAGAGGAGACGGAGGAGGTCAAGTCGAGGCTTGCTCGATCTTGTTGTCGGCACGTCCACAGATATGCGTCATCGCAGTCCAACGCATCTGCAACGAGTTCCTGTATTTCGCTGAGCAGCTCCTAGCGGATCCCGGCCCAGATCGCGCCCCTGGCATGACCGCGGACAATCTGTTCGCCATTGATCGATGTACAAAGGAGGCTTAGTCAGAATGTGTTTCACTGTAGAGATTCGAGGTGCGGCTACTGGTATTTGGTGGTTAACTGGGAATGTTGATGAAGGGTCTGCAGTAGTCGGTGGCTGGAGAATTCTCCAGGTTTTGAGGTTGGCGATGACTCGTTCGATCATGTAGCGTATCGCGTTTACTGACTTGTTGAACCCGCTTTTTCTTCTTCTGTGTGTTGTTGTTTCGGTTGGGTTTCGGATGGGGGTGATCATGCCGAGGTCCGATGTATCCTTTGTCGCCGATGAGTTGCCCGGTGGTTGATGGTCAGGTGACGGCCGGTTTCTTCAGGTGCAGTGTGCGTCGCGAGGTGCGGCCGGGCATCGGGTCGGAGATGAAGGCGGGCCGTCCTGACTCGGGTCGCATGCAACTGGACGTTGACGCCGGTATTGGTTTTGTGTGTTGCCGGGTACGAAGGTTCTGGCATGACGCGCCATGACCAGGTCGGCGGTAGGGTGCCATCGACGATATGAGTGGTTCGCTGAAGCATCGAAGAGTCGTCGACCGTGGAAGTTGCGAGTCCTGCAGGGCCTGTCCAGGATGGGCATCAGGATGCGATGGTTCGAGATCTCGTTTTCTGGGGAGACGTGGAACTGGTCGGCGATCGATGCTTGTGTGCGGTTGGATCACGCAGATAGATCAAAACCACAACAACACGCATGCAGTCCTAGTGATGGGTTTCCGTCCTGCTCGGGAGGCTGGTGCCTCGCGGAGGTCATGGATGCGTGCGACACCGGGTCGGTGATCTGTTCCGCTGCTAAGACCACGTGCTAGATTGCATGGGAAGGCCTCAACTTTCGATTGACTGTGTTGGTACTATCAATTATTCAGGGAAGTTGAGCCTTCCTCTTGCTCTCGACACTGCACAACACGTCAGTGACTATTGCGGCGCGATTCTACGGCTAAGCCTCAAGAACTTCCCACCTGACTGACTTCGAAAAGCTGACCCACCGCGCCAGCCGATCTGGATGATCTCGAAGAGCGAAAACGGCTCGTCCACGACTCGATTGCGAAGCTCCAGCAGGAGCGACGCGGCAGCAACACTCATTGAAAGGCATAAAAACCAACGAGGCATCTCGCAAAGATTCTCTCGGCGAGCGTCTGCAAATACACTGCTCAAGAAAGCACCGAAACTCCATCACCTCTCCTATCATGGTCGGTACTCAATCGTTTCAGGGTCCAATTCCAGTCCACAAAGCATCCTTCTGGAAGGAAGCTGTAGCCAACGATCCAGGAATGTGTCAATCAGCTTGATTCATAATTCGACCTACTACTCTGGTGAGCTCTCGCTTTGCCGACTTGTCGGTTCTTTTCCTGAGCTGCTGAGTCCGATCGGTGGTGCGAGTCAGACCGTCGAGGAGCTTGCTGGGCAGCGATCCATCATCGACGAGAAAATCGCCGCTTCGCGGTGCGAGCTTCCAGGACCTGGTCCGCGAACCGCACTATCAGGTCGACGGCAAGAGTTTCCGAGCAGCATAACCAACATCTTGAAGTCCAGAGTTGGCACGTGACCTCGTGCGACGCGGGTTCGTGGATCGGTACTATACAGAATACTCAGCAACCTTTTGGCAACTTCCTCGGCGTTGTTGCAGCAGCTTCTTTCCGCAACAGCATTTGGCGAACAGGATGGACTTGTTCATGCCCAATTCGACCAATGATGCGGTACAGCAACATCATCGAGCAGGCACCACCAGCTTCACGAGTTCTCGCAGCGTTCTCAACATTCAAGTCATTGACTATCTGCTCGATCATTCCCCGGAGACTAAGGAAGTCGCAGCCTTCATCGTAAGCCAATCACAATAGAGGTCATCAGTTTCCTGGACGTTTATCTCAACGACCCACACTCCCTCAAAGCAAAGCTCATCACTATCTTGACGACATGGTCCGGCGTATTCATTCCCTTAACTACCGGAAACGGTCAACGATGAGGACACGAGGACCGACTTCTCGACGCGGCCAGCCAGCCGCACGCAACCCAGAACAATTACACATAGCGAAGAGCTGGGCCTGATCGTCGAGCGGCATGCGAGCCTAAGCGGCATTCACTTGGGGTGGCAAGAGAGGCCCGGCGGCAGGTTAATACTTTCCGCTGAACGGATCTGATTGTCCCTTCACTCCCTAGCTCCTTGTCCGGTCAACTCCGGTTCTGCACTGGTGCGGAGGATTATGTACACCCTCACCTTGAGGGCCTGCGCACCGCGCTCGGTCTGGACGATACAACTTCACCAACGCTGGATCGTATAATTCCGAATAGGGACGATTTTGGCGGCGATGCCAAAGATATCGGCACCTACCTCGGAATGCCATGTAGATGACACTTCCATGGACTGGGCCGCTGGACAGCGCTCAACTTTGGGACTGTTATTTTTCGAGGGGAATTCAGCGGGGGCAAATCGCAGATTCTGTCCTTTACATGAGCTATTCTCGCCCGAGCTGCGCTCCGCGAGCTTAGAAGATTGCCCCCAAACCACGTGAGGTCAATCGCGGAATCACAAAGGCTTGTCCCGAACGTGGTAAATCGGCGCCTACTCAGAGCATTCGACGTAGATGCTTCCTTAGCTGAGATTCTGGTCGACAGGTCAGGTAAACCTGCGAAATCTTGGGTATTACTGATGCTGACGACTCCCTCCATAACTTAACAGTCACACGATCCTCAACGCGTCCAGTCGCCTCAAAGCTGAGGATCGCATTACGGCTACGTGCCAGCTCAATCCACAACAGCCACCGAAGTTTTTGTCCGCGACTGAGATTCAGCCATCCTGGGGATGACCTCTTGGCCCCATGCTCTCAAGTTCAGTCTTCTGCCGGACGCTGCTGGCACCTTCACCATTTCCTGACCTTGGGTGGATGGGAGTCAGTCTCCGCCGCGTTCGGCGGGTCTCAAAAGCAGCAAAGGACTTCCTCACACCATCCGTCATCGCAGGGCGTAGCGCGTGAGTTTTCTCAGGATCCGCAGGTCCCCCGATGAGCTCGGAACACGTGGTTCCAAAGCCTCGACTCCTACGCGGTGAGCACCGTGCAGTAACACCCTTTCCGCTGCTATATTCGCTCACCAAGCAGATCCGCCCAAAACCTGCCGACGTTGAGGCCGCACCTTACTCGACGAATTTGAACATATTCTCTGGCGGCTGGCTGCCCTGAAAAAATGAGATGAGTGGGCGGGACATCAAGCGTCCTTGGCCACACCTGCTCGGCGGCAACTATAGCAGCTTCAACAGGAGCCAAACACGGAATTCCTTACATTCCGGTTACCGCCTCAACGAATTCAGTGCTTGACCGTCTTAAAGCAGGGAATGGACTCGTTGAGCTGCCTCGCGGGAGAGCCGGGGCAGGAAGAAGGTGCGCATTCTCTGATAGCCGCGCCAGCTCGTTCTCGCGTCCACCACATTTGGCAGTGTCAAGTGGCGGAAGCAACTGGGAGGTGTTCGAAGAGATTCACTGAGGTATCGGGATGATTTCGAGAAGTGGTTCGACGGCGTCCACCCAAATCCTTCAGCGAAGGTAGTTGGAGTAGCGCTGATGCTTGCGTTCTCAGCGTCTCTTGAGCAGGTGTCGTAGGACTTGGGTGTCCCCGACCGGAAGATCCTCCCCGCAGGCGCTGATTGCTGACAAATGCCCAGGGCGACAGGCACGCGACCACGCGCTGGGTTGTCCATTCTGGCCCAGTGCGGTGGGGATCCGATGGGGAGACCTGCTTAGCTGCCGCAGGGCGCGGCCTCCAGCGTCGCTGATTCACTCCTGCTGCTGTGACATGCGTTGTGGCCGGCACGGCCGTACGCGAACCTACCGACAGCGTGGGTGGCTACAGGGAAGGAAGTGCTTCGCGACGCCGATGACAGGGAACCCTACAGCGCGAGCAACGTGGGCGCAGTCCCGAACGCCCCCTGCGGGTTCAGAATTGGCAGCTATAGCCAGCAGAACTGAAAATGGGTGCGTATCCTCTCGCCGCTGGAAGGCCGGCTCATACAAGCCTGGTACACTCGTCTTCATGTCCTCCACGCCTGCTGAATATTGCCCCTATCATGCGTAGCTTGACCGCAGAAGATGAATCAGGAGAACCTGATAGAATTTGACGCCAGAGACTTTCGATGCCTTGCTCGAAGCACTGGAACACCACCCCAACTGTCTCTGCAATGACGCAAGCGCATCTGCGGGCAGCTGAACTCGACTATGACCCTGACCCGCCTCAACGCTTCACCACTCACCCACGGCTTGGTCAGAGCTGGGCCACAACAGCTGCATCAACCAGTCGATTCCACTAGATACGTGTTGGCTCACCTCGCTGGCGTTGGTTTGCCAGTTTCCTTGACCCGCTGGGCGGTTTCTGGGCTACACGTGGTTGCCATAGTCGGTTAGAGAGGATCCTGGGGCATCTGGGTTGCTCTCCACACCAACGCCACCACCCGGGTGCTTCGTGTGCAACAAACTGTCCAGTGAAGACCTACTCACCGGATCCGTTTGTGATGCGTGGCTAGCACCGGACTTGTCGGCTCTCCTCGGCAGCTCAGCGGTGAAAGCGCCCGAGGGCGCTCCCACTTTGCAGTAGACCCTGGCGTGGCGATCAGATCGCCTGGAGCTGGCATACGCGGCCACCACACAGCTCAGCACAGTGCGCTGGCCAGCCACCTCGTCATGCCATGCATGCCCGCCTTCCGAACATCACAGCTACTGCTGGATATGCAGGTGTTTAGTCGCCGGTGCAGCTACAGACATCGAAGGCTTGGCCGGCGGCTTTTTCGGCAGTCATCGACATAGAGTAATGTAAAATTTAAAATTGTTCTTTGTCGAAGAAACTCAACCGGTAAAGCTCCCTCGGACCGCCGTCGCACTGGCTGCTTTTGGGATCCTCCGGAGGCTATTCATGGAGTTGTAGGTGAATATGATTTAAGCCCCCAGTTTGCTGACCTTACCGCTGTTGCTGGCCCTATCTCTGGTTTGCTGGCCTTATCTCTGGTTTGCTGGCCGCTATCTCTGGTTTGCTGGCCTTATTCGCGTCACTGCTGGCCTCACAACACAGGCAAACGTGAATAAGGCCAGCAAACTCGACTATTTCTCAACAAAATCCCAACACCCACGAGAATGGAGGCCGATAACACATACACAGCTTATACATAGCTCATGACGGCCGCTGCCGACGGTTCCACCCAACCTCATCGACCAACCCATGAATAAGCCTGGGCCCCGCTGATGGTCGACTGGGGCCCCTGCACCTCGTTGCAGACATGCAAAAGCCGTCATTATGCGCCATAGCTCGCATTTAACAAAACCTAAATGTTTCCCTGATTTTTAGGCCTATACAGCGGGAGTTTGGTGTATTTAAGACGGCAGGTTTTGCCCTAAAGGGCTATGGCGTTCGAAGATCGACAAGTGAGCTGGTTCACCACTGGTCAATTCAGAGCTTCAGAGAGCGATAGACGGGTAGGACTATCAGCTATCGGTTAATCCTTGATCTCCGCATCCTGCGGAGTTCTAGGCGCATTGCTCTTCGGACCGTGCTGTGCGACTGCGGGTTGCCAAGCATCTTCTGATATGTCGTCCCGTCGCGGTCAGCCCGCAGCCACTCAAGACATTTTTTAGTCGCCGCGTGGTAGTCATCAAGCTCCTCATCACCATTCCTCGACGAGGTCTGCCTCCTCGTAGAAACGCCACAGTCTGCTCCTGGAAAGGTGTGTTGGAACAATGACCCAGGAACTGACAATTGCCACCGTTGAAGTAGCAGATTGAGCGCCAGTGAGCGACAAGCACTGCCAAACGGTTAGATGATGAGAGCATCTTCGGCGGGACTGTGTGAAGTTTATCAAAATCCGCTGCCTGATTTCTGTTTCTGGGTCTTGAGATCTGTGGCTGAAGAGGTCAGGGAGAGGCATCGGGTTTGTAGTAACCTCTTGCCACCCATCCTCACCGATCTCCTTGTGTTTTGCCACCTCTGAGACAAGTATCCGCCATGCCAGATCGATGCCGTTGGTGCGCATTGAGCATGGGTGCTGAAGGACGATGATAGATCGCGCTTTACTGCCTGTAGACCCAGGCAATTTCACCATTTAAGATATGTCGCCCGTGAGGGCCGGTCTGGAGAATGAGACCTCAGGCCCTTGCGCACGACAGAGGTCGTCCCAACGCGGAAGGCCACCTTGATACCGGCGATTCGAGCTCTCCGGCCATCTTTCAGTCTTTCGGCACGGATGGATCGGTTATGAATTCGCTCGCCTCCGAAATCTCAAAGTCGAGGACGATACCGCTCACGCCGGTCCGGATCGAACTCCGACGGTAGCTTCTCGGGGTCCACATGCCCACTCGCAAACTCAAAAACAAGATCTGCACGATCCGCCGCATAGAGGATGATCGGGGTCACGGGTATTGATGACATCAAAGGCATCTCGAACCAAGAGGCAATCTCTTCGACCATGCTGGTGCCCAGGCAATCAAGTCACACGCAGCCAGCAAGCTTGCCACCGGATGGCTCTCGCGATACCTTCTCGCCCCTGCGCCACTTCTGCACGGCGGAACCTCACATGAACCATTCAGGCTATATCGCGCCAAAGCGAAACCAAGATCAACGAGCTCTGCCAGCATGGACTCCGCCTTACCCCGCTCACCAGCAGCAGTACGCCATTCGGCATCATGAGTCATCTGATGCAAGTCACCAAGTTCATCACGCGATCCACTAACCACGCTTCGCAGTCCACCAACTTTGGAGGTGAGATGTGCTGCCGCGGTAAAAGCCGGGTCTCCGTCAGTTTCGCATCGTTAATATCGCCGCCTGCTGTAACCCCTGTAACCAGGCATGACTCTCGACCCGCTGCGTTTTTAACGCATGTTTCAACCCACGACGCAGCACTTCCTCTCTGGGTCGTTCCGTAATTAGACTCTCAACGTCCACCGGTTCATGGTGCATCAACCTGACGCAAGACAAAATCAGCATCGAACTCAGGAACCTCATCGCCTGCTTGCCACAAAAGCTATCGAAGTCCAACGAAGGCGGCCCCGGCGAAGCATGCTGCAGCTCTGGAGTTGAAGGCACCACATGTTCGTTCTGTACCGTATCGAACCACTAGAGCGCGATTGTCGTTCCCAGCGCGCACACCAGCGAAGCCTTCCACACTACGGACGGGGACGAGCTCGGGAACAACAACAAGATGCTCCCGGCCCCTGGGAGGGAGGGTCCACCATTTCACACCATGCAGGAATGTCTTCGCCTTCTTCAAGAGGCACTCTGACCTCATCGATGTAGCGCAACCCCGACTCGCTCGACGCCCGCAGGAGGACTTGCAACGGCGAGCGCCCTTCAAACGAGCTCAAGCAACCCTCAGTTTTTCGTAGCTTCCCGTGGTAAAGTTGTCTCAAGCACAAGGCTGTCGTGACGTACGGTCAGCGCCGTCCGCTGTTACAGCTCGTCCACCTGGGCCACGTACTGGCAGTGATCTGCGACGGCATTGGGAAACTGCTCGCTGACTGGACAACAACCGGGGACTTCGTCAGTCTCTCCGGCAACGGCAGCGGCTTCTTGATTCGAGGCTGACAACTCCGCACTAGCGATCAAAGGGGCTCCACACGCAGGATAGCGCACCTCAACCGCCACCAGCACACGATCGGCGCGTTCGGATGGGCTTTCATCGCCCAGCACCCCAGGATGATACAGTAAAAAATAACAAAACAGCAACCGTTAGGCCAGGCCCATCACGAGCGGGAGCAGAGCGGCTGCATCCGATCTTGCAGGGGGCGCTCCGCTTTCTGGCGCCATATCCACTCGGAAGCGAGAACGTTGACGATGCTCAACACAAAGAACCCGTTCAAACCAGGTCTAACACCACGGTGAGGCAGCGATTCCACGGTAACCAGCGCTTTCCGGAAACCTTAATTCACCTTGAGCACGGACAGACGGCTCACGCTGTACAGAGCTCTGCAACTACCTCGCCGTCGTGCTCCCTCGATATGCTCTTCCCCAACCGATGTCAAAAGGAACCAACGATGGGTGAGTTGCTGCCGGGGCCCCGCAGGCGCAGCGTCTGCGCGAGGGCATCCTGGACTATCTCACAACCACCTTCGCGCTCGCTGAACCTGCTGCCGCAGTGCTCTGCGGGCGTTCCTCTGATGAGGACTCGGGCATGTTCAGGGGCCCGTATCTCAAGACCGGGATGCCCTTCCGGGCTGATCCGCGGCGGGCGGCGCTCGGCTGGCTGCCGCCTGGCTTCAGGCCCTACGCCCACCAGGCCGAGGCCTTCACCCGTCTCAGCAGCCGCGACGGACGGCCGCCCACCCTGGTGACCACCGGCACTCGCTCCGGGAAAACCGAGGCCTTCCTCTACCCCATCATCGACCATTGCCTGCGGGCCCGCCGCGCTACGGCGTCCCCGGCGTCAAAGCCCTCATCCTTTACCCGATGAATGCCCTCGCCAGCGACCAGGCCGCTCGCCTCGCCAGTTGCTGTGCCCCGCTGACGCCGGACAGCGCACTTCGGCGGCATCACCGCCGCCATCTCACACCGGAGAGCAGGAGGAGAGCCGCCCGGGTCACGCCGGAAGGGCTCATCACCGACCGCTCCGTCATCCGCGACTGACCACCGGACATTCTGCTGACCAACTACAAGATGCTCGACCACGCTGCTCGCGCCGAGGACCAGGCCCTGTGGCGGGACTCCAGCCGACTCGCTCACCCACCTCGTCCTCGACTGAGTTCCACACCCACGACGGGCGCAGGAACGGACGTTGCCATGCTGCTGCGGCGTCTCGGCCTGCGCTCAAGTCTCACTGGCCGGCCCGCGCAGCCTCGCGACAACCACAGCCCCGCGGAGTGGGCGACCCCTCGGGAAGATCACCCCGGGTCGGCACCTCGGCCACACTCCGGACCGAGCGGCGACGCTGCGACCCCACCGCCAGCATCATCGACTTCCGCCACCAGGTCTTCGGCGAGAGGGTTCGATACCGGCAGCGTCGTCAAAGAGCAGCGCATGAGCGCCGAAGACTGGCAGTCGCGGTCCGGCACCGGCGAGAAGACGCCCGCGGAACTCCGCTGAAAATCACCCCGGACGTGGCGCAGCTCCTGCGCGACCTGGACGGCACGCCGAGCGGGAGCGCGCTGCCGTCCTGCTGCGGGGAATGTTCGAGTTCCCGGCCGGAAACGTCACCGGCGTATCCGGGGAGGACGTACGACAGCTGGCCCGAAGCCACCCTTCATTCAGGATTTTCTGGAGGAGACGCGCCAGGCCACCCACCTCACCGAGCTAACCGAAACCCTCCTGCCCGGTGACCTGGCGACCCTGAAGGATCGCCGCGCCTTCCTCATCGAGCTGCACGCGGCACTCGGGCAGCTGGTGCGCTGCAGGTCCGGACGGCCGCCCGGACCGGGGCATGCCGACCACGGAGGTCCATCTCTGGATCCGCGAGTGACGCGGCTGGACCGCTGCGGGAGGTCGCCGCCCGGTTCCGCTGGTACGACGACGGGCCCGCCGCACCGGCCGACGAGACCCAGGACTCGGGCATCGCGTTTCCGGCCATCTACTGCCGGATGTGCGGGCGCTCGGGCTGGGGCGTCTCACTGGCCCCCGTCGGGTCGTCCCTGGCGGCCAGCGACGAGGGCATCCGCCGCGCGACCACGCGGCCCGGGAGCGTCGGTTTCCGCGCGCTCCTGCACGCCCCCGCCGAGACGCTCGGAGATGCCGCCGGGGGTGGTCTCGGTTTCGATCCTGGGAAACCGTGAGCTCACCTCCCGCGTCCCCGAGCGACCAGGCCCGGCGCGAAGGCCGGGTGCTGCGGGTCCAGACCCATACCGGCCCCGACGCCGACCAGCTCTCCGCGAGGACACCTGCGGATGCCAGCAAAGCGACGCCATCCGTTTCTGCGGGCAGCGCCGTCGCCACCCTGCTGTCGGTGTGCCTGTCATCCCTTGTTCACCGAGGGAGCCATCTCCTCTAGGGAGAAGAAGGCCCTGGTCTTCACCGACCTGCGTGCAGGACGCCGCCCACCGGGCCGGATTCTGTCACGGCCCGCTCCCCACCACCCTGACGCTGCGGTGCACTGGCCGAGGGCCACCGACCAGCCCCGCACCCTGCCGGAGCTCGTGGAGCGGGTCATCGAGATCGCAGGCACAGACCCGGTCCGCCGGTATCGCCCTGCTGCCGCCGGACCTCGCGCATCGCGACGACCTGCGGTCCTTCTGGCAGCTGGACGCCACCCGCCGGGTCCCGTCCCTGATCACGCGGCGTCTCCTTTTGATGCCGCTCTCGAATTCGGCCTGGTCAGCGGCTATGGCCGCACGCTGGAGCGCACCGGCACCAGCAGCGCACACATCGAGGCGGGCGCGCCGGAGGAGCTCGCCGCCCCTGGCGGGAGACGTGGTCAAAGAGCCCTCGACCAGGCACTGTTCGAGGCAGACATCACCCGGCGCGGCTCGTCGCGTGGGTCCGGGGTGTGCTGGAGCGGATGCGCACCCGGGGCGCCATCGCCCATCCCTGGCTCCGGCGCTATGTCAAGCGCGACGGCAATCGCTGGGACATCTGGGGCGGGCGTCCCACAGGCATGCCGGCTTTCCCCAAGGCCGCACCGCTCCGGCCTTCCCGCGGGCCGGAGGGTCGCGCATCGACCCGGACCGTACGCTCCTGGATCCCGTCACGTCACCCCAGTCGTGGTGCGCCACCTGGACCAGGCGCTGCCTGGGCATCACCGCGGGCGCCCCGGTGCTGGCGCGGGCGCTGCTGGACGAGCTCACCAAACACGAGGTCACTGCAGGCGAGCGCCACCGACTCCGGCAGCCGGGCCTCACGCCCACCCGGCGAGCGTGTCGTCGTGACCCGGATCGACGATGACGGACCTGGCCGAG
>BNJV01000337.1_pt1 | contig 149437 bp, 157 predicted proteins | sample 8540591 | NCBI WGS metagenome assembly BNJV01 (sample SAMD00202457, study PRJDB9452) | human saliva metagenome | host: Homo sapiens
TCTTCTATCGGCTCTCTACCAATATAAATGCGTGAGATGACAGCCCAAAGCCACAATAATCCTCACTGTCATGATGAATCAAAACAACGCTTTTCAATTCAATATCACGATGATGGTCAGCCCCTATTATCAGTGGGGCTAAAGCTATACTACAATCATTTGGAAAGCGGGGTTTCTGATAAAGATGAAAACAAAAAGAAGTTTCGCCTGTTAAATGGGTAAGACCATTTGAGAAATAAGAATAGTTAGAACATTTATCGATTTTTCATCACAGACACCGCTTGCAAGCGGTCTTTTTCTTCAGTCTGACTAAATCCAGCCAACCTGTTTTTAAAAGGAATAATCCCACATTAGTACTAATGACTGAACCAATAGTAGTGAGTCCAATTAAATTCGCTGCGCCAGTACCATTGCCGCCATAGGCACGAGTCATCGCATAAACAGCTGCAGCAACTGGTGCGGATGCCGTTAAGAAAATAATACCTAACTGAATCTGGGAAAGTTGGAAAATCCATTTTGCCCAGTGCAAAAAGAAATATTGGCGCGAACACAAGGCGAATGGCTGCCGAATAAAGTACGACACGATTAAGTTCTTGTTCAGCTTTATCTTCACTTTTCAGGCGTACTACGCTTTCAAAGTCAATACTCGCCCCGATACAAATGAGTGCTAATGCGTAAGGTTACTTGGGCAAGCGCAGTTGCAACGATTTCATCACTGGCGTTTGGAATACGAATTTCAAAATAGTTAAAGACCATGCTCAATAATGGCTAAAATCAGAGGATTTTTAATCGCCGCTTGCAATAGTTCATTGCATTCGGTTTTCATTACTCAACGAATTAAGAATTGTTCAGCACACCAAGGCTATTAAAAATAAAGTACTAAAAATGCTGATATAAAGTGAAACAGGCGCAATGCAGCATCGCCATAAGCATTGATGACTGAGAGCCAAACCTAAAATCGCAGCATTTGTACGGAAAGTGCCTTGCGTGAAAATACAACGATATTCGCGCGTTTGAATATTTCGTGCTGCCCACCACCTGCCCAAAGGTAAATGATCAAGGTGCCGACTAAAACCCGTTAGAATCAAATTGATTTCTTGTGCAAAAATTCAGCGGGCTTTTAATGACATTTAAAACAACATCGGTGGCAAGGTGAAAATTAAAGACCAGCTTAGATGCCGTATGACAAAAAGCATCATCTACAAATTTTCGACGACGTAAAAATACGCCCACGAACATAAGAAAAATAATCGGAAAGTAACTACTATATTTGCAACGATTCCCAAAACATACTGTTTACCTAATGTGATTATTTGGCATAATGAGAAGTAAAATAGCACGAACAAAATACAAATAGAAATAATTTTTGAAAGCAGCATTATTTTCACTATACATAGCCCGAAATTCGGGCTATGTTTTTGATAGGATAACTTAAAGTCCGGCTTTAAGACTGGCTTCGATAAATTTATCTCAAATCACATCTAAAACGGCTTGAGTATTACGGTTTTCTACGCCTGTTCGTAAATCTTTAATGCGAGAATCATCTAACACATAAGAACGAATTTGGCTTCCCCAACCAATATCAGATTTACTCTCTCTCCATTGCTTGTTTTTCCGCATTCTTTTTTCATCATTTCCATTTCAAAACAATTTTGCTTTTGTAACTGCTTCATCCTTCGATCTTTTATTTTGATGTTGAGAACGACCGTTTTGGCATTGCACCACATGTGCCGACGGCATATGGGTAATCACGCACTGCAGATTCAGTTTTGATTGACGTGCTGACCGCCCGCACCAGAAGCACGGTAAGCATCAATCCGTAAATCTGCTGGATTGATTTCAATATCAATATCATCATCGATTTCTGGATAAACAAAAGCCGCAGCAAACGAAGTATGGCGACGATTATTTGAGTCAAACGGGCTCTTACGGACTAAACGATGAATGCCTGTTTCAGTGCGTAGCCAGCCAAAAAGCATATTCGCCAGAAATCTTAATGGTTGCAGATTTCAGACCAGCTACGATCACCATCAGAAACCTCAATCAGTTCGGTTTTAAAACCTTTACTTTCCGCCCAACGTAAATACATTCTGAGCAACATTTCTGTCCAGTCTTGCGCTTCTGTTCCGCCTGATCCTGCCTGTAAATCAACATAGCAATCTGCCGCATCATGCGCACCACTAAACATTCTTTTGGAATTCTAATTTCGCTAATTTTTCTTCTAGCTGATCAGCTTCGGCTTGCGCTTCTTGGAAAGTATCTATGTCTTCTGCTTCAACCGCTAATTCAATTAAGCCTTCAACATCTTCAATCCCTTGATCTGAAAGGCTTTTAATGGTAGTGACCACCAATTCTAAGCTCGCACGCTCTTTTTCCTAGCGCTTGCGCTTTTTCAGGTGCTATTCCAAATTTCAGGTTGCTCCTAATTCATGCATTCACTTCTTTCTAAACGTTCAACTTTCAGATCAAAGTCAAAGATACCCCCGAAGCAAATTTGTGCGTTCAGCCAAATCCGCTAATTGAGGTTTTAATGGGATTTAATTCCAAACATGATTTTTCCTTCTAAATAATTCGGCGCGTATTATAACGTAAGCGGTTAAATTGTTGGAAAAGTTTTGCAAATCAGAAAAGGCAGAGAACCCTACGGAAAACCCGCAGACGCAAATCTTTTGTTCTAATTCTGAGGTATGAATCAACTGTTTTATAAAAGGAGACAAATAAAACAAAGAACAAAAAGTAAAACTAAAGGGAAATTAGTTGGCTCCTCCTGCGGGACTCGAACCTGCGACATATGGATTAACAGTCCACCGTTCTACCGACTGAACTAGGGAGGAACAAAACAAGGTTATAATAGGCGAATTTATCAAATGAGTCAAATGCTCCGTTTAAAACTCACTTTTTATTGCATTTACAATTAAGGCTGGCAAATTACACAATTTGACATTTGAGGTAGCTTCATTTCGCGTACAGAAAAATGTAAGCCATCTATCAATAATAATTTCCCAGCTAAACTTTTCCCAATATTCAATAAGAGTTTAATCGCTTCTAATGTAGCAAGCTCCCAATTACTCCCACAATGGCGCTATCGCCTGCTTCTACACAACTTAGAGTTTGCTCGCCGAATAATTGACTTAAACATTGATAACAAGGCTCTCCTTGTTGATACGTAAAGACTGAAACTTGCCCTTCAAAACGAATAGCAGAACCAGATACAAGCGGTCGTTTTTGTGCAAAACATTGCAAATTGAGCTGATTTCTCCCTATAACATTATCTGTACAATCTAATACTAAATCACAGTTCGCAATCAATTCTGCCCAAGTTGCCTCATCGCAATGCTGATTAAGCGCTTCAATCTGAATATAGGGGTTAATCGCTTCCAATCTTGCTTTTGCCGGAAAATACTTTCACTGTCCAATGTTAGCATCTGTATGCAAAATTTGACGTTGCAAATTAGAGAGCGAAACCGTATCAAAATCGACCAACGTTAAATGCCCTACTCCAGCTGAAGCTAAATATTGTGAAGCAGCACAACCTAACCCACCTAAACCAACAATTAACACGCGTGCTGCTTTGAGTTTTCTTGCCCTTCAAAATCGACGCTTTTTAATGCAATTTGGCGGTTATAACGCAGCATTTCTTGATCGGAGAGTTCCATAACGTTTGAGTCTCTTTATTGATAACAATGGGCGCACAAAGTACGCCCTAAAATATTCGTGAAAAGGTTTAACTTAATAACGCATTAAACGGTTGAATTGTCACTTTTTCGCCTGCGGCTACATTGCCACGTTCAGCCTCTAACACGATAAAACAGTTACTTTCATAAAATGCGCTAAAGATATGTGAACCTTGCATCCCAACGGCTTTTCTCACATCAAGTTGCCTTGTTCATCTAAATAATAAAATCCGCGTTGGAAATCTTGTCGCTTAACCGCTTTTTTCAGATTTGTTGCCGCGCAAACGGTTAAATTTGTCGTTAAATTTGCAATTCCTTGAACATTCAAGCCTGATAATTTAGCTAATGCTGGTTGTACTAATTGGTAAAAATGTACTAACGCCGAAACTGGATTGCCGGTAATCCAAAAGAACCATGTTTTGCCTAACTGACCAAAAGCAAAAGGTTTGCCCGGCTTCATCGCAATTTTCAGAAATTTACTTTTGCCTAATTTTTCTAACACCGCTTTAGTGAAATCAGCTTCCAACAGAAACACCGCCGCTTGTAATCAAAACATCGCTAGCTGCTACGTGCTTCACTAAACGTTTTTCAAAAAGCGCTGGATCATCAGATAAAATGCCATAATCTAGAATTTCTGAATTTAATTTTTCTAGGAGTAAGCGTACAGTAAAAGCGGGTTAGTATCATAAATTTTGCCAGCTTCTAATGGTTCACTCAACACTGGTTAACTCATCTCCCGTTGAAAAGAATGGCAACTTTTAAACGGGAAAAACAGAAACATGCACAATACCTAATGAAGCCAATAACGGTAAGCTAGCCACGTTAAGTTTGCTGCCTTTCGCTAACACTAAAGCGCCTTGTTTCACATCTTCCCCAACTCGGCGAATGTTCGCACCGAACTTCGGTTGCGCGTTAAAACGAATACGATCATCGGCAACCGTTTCTGCCTGTTCTTGCATAATCACAACATCTGCGCCAGCTGGAATCATTGCCCCTGTCATAATCCGTACACATTCGCCAGCTTGAATTTGTCCAGTGAATGGATTGCCTGCAAAACTTTTCCCAATAACGCGAAAATCAGCAAATTTTTCTAAATCTTCAAAACGAAGCGCATAACCATCCATCGCTGAATTATCAAAACTTGGCACATCAATCGGGGAAAAATATCTTCTGCCAGAATGCGATTTGCACGATGATTTAATGGCAACGTTTCCGTTGAGCTTGGTGCAGGTAATTGACCTAGCATTTCTTCTAACGCTTGATTTAATGGAAGCATTACGTTCTCCTTTTACGTTTTTATGACTACTGTGGCACATCAATCTATATAAAGAGAAAGAATACCGACCAGTAAATGATTCATCGCCACAGAGGCTAAATTCATTGTGTAAATCTTATCATAGCCAAAGTATGAATTTAATTCAGCAAGCAAATTTATTTGCTTTCGGCTTTGTAATAACTTATCAATCACGCGACCTACTGCAGCGAACGTCGCAGTCACTATAGTTACCGCACCAAAGCCATTCGCACAATTCATTGTGGCTGAGATTTCACAACCTTCGCCCATCTTAGGGAAAAATCAGGGGCTGGGTAGAAAACACACAATCTACGCCAAATTTGCGTTTTGGATTTTGGCTAAAATGATATTCCTTGCGCAGCAGCGAGCGAACTTTTGAGGCAAGTGGGTCTTGAATCGTCCTGCTTTAAATCCGCAATTTGAATTTGACTCGGATCAGTCTCGCCCACCGAAGCGCCACCTGTAGTAATGAGGCGAATTTTATTGCGTTTACAATAAGCAATCAGTGCTGCTTTTGTTTCACCGAATCAATCGCGTCAATCACATAATCGTAACCACGGTTTAAATAATCCGCCAGATTATCTGGGCTAATGAAATCATCAATAATTTCAACCTGACATTCTGGGTTAATTTCCGCAATTCGTGTTTTCATGGCTTCCGTTTTAAGGTTGCCACCGTGCTCGTTAAGGCATGAATTTGGCGATTGATATTGCCACACAAACATCATCCATATCAATCATGGTAATTTTTCCGATACCAGAACGTGCCAGCGCTTCGACCGCCAAGAGCCCACGCCGCCAATGCCAATCACACAAATATGCGATTGGCGTAATTTGGCTAAACCTTCTGGCGTATAAAAGGCGACCAATGCCGACAAACGTTGTTCAAAAGTTATCTACCTCGCCATTATAGATTTCCGTTTTTGATATTTTCTAATTGCTCCAGCGCTCGAAGGCTTGTTCTAATGCCATTTCTGCCTCAGCGAGTTTTTGCAGTTGTGCTTGTATGCTAGCTGGCTTTACTAAAGAACTCGCAGAGTTCACTTCTGTTTGTAAAGCTTCCATTTCAGCTTCCAATGCTTCCATTTGTGCTGGCAATGCCTCTAACTCACGCTGTTCTTTATAGGAAAAGTTTTACTTTCTTTTGCTCTGCTTTTGGCTTTTTTCAGCTTTCACTGGTTCGATTGCAAGCGGTTCATTTTTCTTCCACATTTTGCGAATTGGCTGTAAGGCTTGCGTGATATTGGATTTGTTGCTGTTTCGCATCAAAATATCCGCCAATATATTTATTCACTACGCCATCGCCTTCACACTCTTCCACCGTATTATCAATGAATTCGACGATCGTGACTCACAATAATCAAAAGTGTACTTTGGTAATCTGTTAACAGCTCTTCTAACAATTCTAAAGTCTCAACATCCAAATCATTGGTCGGTCTCATCAAGAATTAACAGGTTATTCGGTTTGAGCAATAATTTAGCTAATAATAAACGATTACGTCTACTCCCCGAAAGTGCTTTAACTGGCGTCATTGCACGCCTTTATGGCGGAAATAAGAAAATCTTGCAATAACCTAAAACATGGCGTTTTACCCGTTGACTTCAATATCTTGTTTACCGTCAGCAAACGTTATCCATCACGTTTTTCTAAATCTAATTCTGCACGATATTGGTCGAAAATAAGCGACCTCTAGCTTGTGTGCCACAATGAATGGTGCCCGAAGTTGGTTGTAACTCGCCTAGTAATAATTTAATAAATGTTGTTTTACCACAACCGTTTGCCCACAAGGTGCAATTTTATCGCCACGTTGAATCGTTGGCGCTAAAGTTTTTCAGCAAGGTTTTTCCTGCCACTTCGTAGCTTGCATTTTCAATGTCAAAAACGATTTTGCCTCGAACGCGGTGCTTTGATCGACTGAATTTTAGCACTACCCTGTACTTCTCGGCGGTTACGGCGCTCTTCACGTAATTTTTCAGAGCTACGCACACGCCCCTTCATTTCGGTACGGCGCTTTAATGCCTTGACGAATCCAAACTGTCTTCTTGCGCTAATATCAAAAGAGGGCATTTTGCAACTCTTCTACACGCAAATCTTCCGCTTTGGTTTCTAAATAAAGATCATAATTGTCTCGGATAGAGACACCACTCCCCGATCTAAATCCACAATTCGCGTTGCCATTTTGCCGGATAAAAAGCACGGTCATGCGAAATAAAAATAATTGAGCCTTTGAAATTAAGCAGTAAATCTTCTAAACCGCAGTAATGGCTTCCACATCTAAATGGTTGGTCGGCTCGTCTAATACTAGAGAATATCGATCAGCAACTAACGCTCGCGCTAATGCCGCACGGCGTACCCAACCGCCTGACAGTTCACACAGTTTTTATCTGGGTCTAATTCTAATAATTTCAGTGTATCTTGAATGCGATTCTCAAATTGCCAACCATTATTATGTTCGAGCTGTGCTTGAATATGCGAAAGTTTTGTTAATAACTCATCGCTATAATCTGTCTGCATTTGTTGTGAAATGTGAGTGATATTGCTTTAATAAGTCGCTTAAATGTGCAATCCCTTCCGCCACATAATCAAATACGCTTTTCTTGAACATGTCTTGGTGGATCTTGCTCAAGACGGGTTACCACGATATCTTTTTCAAGCGTGAGCTTACCATCATCTAACTGAATTTCTCCGGCTAATACTTTCATTAAAGTCGATTTGCCAGCGCCATTGCGTCCAACTAAACAGACCTCGTTCATTCGGTTCAATATGTAATTCGGTATGATCTAATAAAGGATGATCACCAAAACCTAAATAGGCATTGATAAATTTAAATAGTGCCATTTTTCTAATTGCTCTCTTTATAGCAAGCGGTCGCTTTTCCCAAATTTTTGCAAAAGGTTTGGAAAAACGACCGCTTGTTATGCTGTCATTATGCTTCGCTTGAGGTTTCTACTGAAGTGTCATGATTTTCTGCACCATCGACAGACTCTTCATCTTCTTCAGGTTTGGCACACGCGTTCAAGGGCTTTACCACGCTTTCATCTGCAGTACGGATAATTCGTACCCCTTGCGTGTTACGTCCAACTAAGCTCACTTCTGCAACGCGAGTACGCACTAAGGTACCAGCATCAGTAATCAACATAATTTGGTCTGCTTCTTCAACTGCACTGCCGCAACCACTTTACCGTTACGCTCATTTACTTTGATTGAAACAACCCCTTTCGTTGCACGAGATTTTAATTGGATATTCACTTAATGCTGTTCGTTTACAAAAGCCATTTTGGGTCACAGTCAGGATTTCGCCTTCATTATGCTGGAATTACCAGTGAAACCACTTTTGTCAGTATTAAGATTTACTGCGCTCTCTTCGCTTCTTCGTTTTCAAGATCAACAATTTCTGCTTCTTCGATCTCTTCTCGATGAAATCTCTGTAGTACGTAGGTTTAATACCGCGCACCCCAGTTGCAGTACGTCCCATTGCACGAACCGCTTTTTCTTCAAATCCGAACCACGCGACCTTGTGCAGAGAACAACATACTTTCGCTCGCCGTTGGTAATATCTACACCAATTAGCTCATCGCCTTCACGAAGTTTTTAACGCAATCAGACCGCTTGAGCGAACATTGCTGAACGCATCTAACGTTACTCTTCACCACCACTTGCGGTAGCCATAAAGATGAATTTATTCAGCTAAACTCACCGTTTGAATTGCGGAATCGCGGTAATACGTCACGTTTTTTCTTTCACTAACGGCAGAATATTCACAATTGGTGTTCCACGCGCACCACGACTTGCTTGCGGTAATTGATATACTTTCAATTGATATAAACGACCACGGCTTGAGAAGCAAAGAATCCGGTCGTGAGTATTCGCCACATAATAATTTTTCGATGAAATCATCTTCTTTCATCTTAGTAGCAGATTTGTTTTTACCACCACGGCGCTGCGCTTCGTAGTCTGAAAGTGGTTGATATTTCACTAACCCGTATGAGAAAGTGTTACAACCACATCTTCTTGTGCGATTAAATCTTCAATATTGATATCGCCGAAGCCGCGGTAATTTCAGTACGGCGCTCATCACCAAATTCTGCTTTTTACACGCTCTAATTCTTCACGAATCACTTCCATTAAGCGGTCTGCGCTATTTAGAATATGAAGAAGTTCCGCAATTTCGGTTTAATAACCTTTATACTCTTCAACGATTTTTCGTGTTCTAAACCAGTTAAACGGTGTAAACGTAATTTAGAAATCGCAGAGCTTGCGCTTCAGAGAGATAATACACCATCACGAATACCGAAGCTCAGGTAAATCTTCAGGACGAGAAGCATCTACGCCTGCTGCTTCAAGCATCGCAGCCACATTACCTAACGACCAGCTACGAGAGAAAGCAAACCTTCACGTGCCTCTTCAGCGTTTTCGATTGACGAATTAACCGCACCGGATCAATGTTAGCTAACGCAATCGCTAAACCTTCTAAAATATGCGCGTCGTCACGAGCTTTACGCAATTCAAAAATTGTACGGCGAGTAACCACTTCACGACGGTGTTTTAACGAATGCTTCGATAATCTGTTTTAAAATTCAAGACTTTTTGGTTGGCCATTATCTAACGCCACCATGTTGATCCCGAAAGTGACCTGCATTTGAGTTAATGCATAAAGGTGGTTTAAAACAACTCCACCTACGGCATCACGCTTAATTTCGATAACAATCGCAATCCTTTTTATCTGAGTGATCTTGAATGCCGCTGATGCCTTCAATTTTTATCTTTTTACCAATTCCGCAATTTTTCGATAAGCTTTAGCTTTATTCACTTGGTATGGTAACTCAGTGACCACAACGCTGGTCGCGACCTTTGTCAGTAGTTTCTACGCTTGCTTTTTGCGCGCACATAAACTTTACCACGGCCTGAACGATAAGCTTCTTCGATCCCTCGTACGATTGATAATTGCTCCAGTTGAAATCTGGGCCTGGAATAAAATGCATCAACTCTTCTAAGCTGATTTGTTCATTTTCATCGTAGGCTAAACAACCATCTAAAACTTCGCCAAGATTATGTGGCGGAATATTCGTTGCCATCCCTACCGCAATCCCCGATGAACCATTTTACTCAATAATGCAGGAATTTTAGTTGGCGCAAGACATCCGGAATCATCTCTTTGCCATCATAGTTTGGCGAGTAATCAACTGTTTCTTTTATCTAAATCAGTGAGCAACTCTGCGTGATTTTTGCATCCGTACTTCGGTATAACGCATTGCCGCAGGTGCATCACCATCAATGGAACCAAAGTTACCCTGCCCGTCTACAAGCATATAACGTAAAGAGAAGGTTGCGTCACATGCACACTAGTGTCATACACCGCAAAATCGCCGTGTGGGTGGTATTTACCGATTACGTGCACCAACGACACGTGCCGATTTTACGTGGACGGGTTGAAAGTATTGCTATTTTGATCCATCGAGAACAATACGCGACGCGAACCGGTTTTAAGCCATCCGCGCATCTGGCAATGCACGTCCAACAATCACAGACATCCATAATCGAGATAAGACGTTTTAGCTCGTCTTCAATACTGACGGGGTAATATCTTTGGCTAATTCGCTCATTGATTTCCTAATCAAGTTTATTATTGCCCAATCTGGCTTGGGCGAAAAGATTGCAGAAGTATAGCATAAAAAGCATGGCGTAAAAGAGACACAACTGCGCATCTACAAGCGGTCAACTTTTTGCGTTTGTTTTTCCCCAAAATTAAACCGCTTGCTTTTTCACATGAAAAATAATGCCCAATTTTGCCTTGAAAATAGTAAAATACAATGCTTATAAAACGCCTTTCGGCAAAGAAAAGCTGTACAAAGCAAACAAAGGCGATATTTTCTACTCGTTAAATGACGCAAACTATGCTATTTTATCGCCCAATTTTCTCGGATTTTTCTGATGAATCTGAGTAAACTCCGTTTTTATATTCACTTATTGATTACAAGGAGCTCTTATGCAAACAAGGTGGCGGTTTAGAGATGATTATTCTTCTCGTCGTATTTGGTTTAATTTTTATTTCTTCGTGATTCGCCCACAATCAAAAGCGATCAAAAGAACAACGTGATTTACTTTTCAACTTAGCAAGGCGATGAAAATCATGACCAATGGTGGTCTTATCGGCAAAATCACCAAAGTGAGCAACGATAACGAAATATCATCATTGCATTAAACGATAGCACTGAAGCTCATGATTTCACGTAACTCGGTAGCAACTACAAAAGGCACCATGAAAAGCATTAAGAGATCAACAATAATTTTAATTATTCGGGAGAACTATTTTGTTCGACCGTTTCATCGTGGAAGAACTTAATGGTCATCATCATCGTCCTGATTGGTGGTCTTATGCGCTTCCTAACTTATAGTGGAGAAGACCCTTCCGTCCAAATTTCTGGCACCGTGGTCAAGAAGTCAATACGGAAACGCTTTCTAAGTTGAGCATGCTTTAGCCGGTGCGAATATTTCACTCAAAAATCTACATTGTTAGAAAACAATGCGATTTTAGTGCGTTTAAATAGCGATGAGCAGCAACTTCCAGCAAAAAGGAAAAATCGCAGAGGCACTTGGTAGTACATATTCTGTGGCACTTAACCTTGCGCCAGCAACCCCTTCTTGGTTAACCGATATTGGTGGTGGCCCAATGAAACGTGGTTTAGACTTGCGTGGTGGTGTGCGCTTTTAATGGAAGTTGACATGAATACTGCCTTGCAAAAACAACAAGACTTCTTTGCAAGACAGCCTTCGAGGTGAATTCCGTCGTGAAAAACTGCAGTATAAATCGGCGAAAAAGGCGAAAATTTTGCCGTAGAAATCGAATTTCACCGATGAGATAACGCAGATAAAAGCCGTACGTTACATTAAACGTAACCACCCAACATCAGGCATTACCCGTTTCGACAAATACCGTCAATTTCTTATTGTCAGATCAAAAGGGTTAACTGAGGCACGCGATAAAGCAATCGAGCAAAACTTATCAATTTTACGTAAGCGTGTTGAAGAATGAGTCTCTGGAACCAACCATTCAACGTCAAGGTGCAGATCGTATTGCTGTTGAATTGCGGGTATTCAAAGATACTGCTCGCGCAAAAAGAGCTATTAGGGTGCAAACAGCAACACTAGAATTCCGTTTAGTCAATGATAGCGTTGCCCCAGATGCGGTAGCACGAGGCATTATTCCCGCAAACTCTGAGTGAAATATAACAACATGCGTATCCAGTTGTGTTATTACGCTAGCCCTAAAATTAGGCGGAAGTAGCATATTATTGATGCTAAAAGCTGAGGCGAAGGTGGCTTTACCACAAGTAAGTATCACTTTAGATTCAGAAGGTGGTAATCAAATGTCTGAGATTACTAAAAGCCTTCTATAGGAATGGCTACACTTTTATCGTGAATTTAAAGATTCTGGTCGCCGCGATGAAAATGGCAAAAGTTATCTTTAAGAAAAACACGAAGAAATCATTAGCGTAGCAAACCATTCAAGCTCGTTTTTCTAATAGATTCCAAGTTTCGGTAGCTGAGCCGAGCGGGAGCTTACAGAACTTTTGCTGTGTTACTACGTTCTGGTGCCTTAATTGCGCCTATCGTAATTATCGAAGAGCGTATCTATCGGTGCATCTCTTTGGTGCAGATAACGTTGAAAAAGGGATGACGGCAGGGATGCTGGTTTAATCCCTAACCATCTTCTGTCTGTTTGGTTTACTATAAAGTCTTCGGTGTATTTGCTTCAGTTGCTTTGACCGTAAACATGGTATTAACCATTGGTTTAATGTCAGTCACTGGCGCAACCGAGCTATGCCAGGTATTGCGGGTATTGTGACTACGCCCGTAGGGATGTCGGTCGATGCCAACGCTGCTGTTGACGGCTGAGCGGATTAAAGAAAGAGCTTCTGCAATGGACGCTCTATTCAACAAAGGACGTCTGAAGAGCTATAACGGTGCCTTTACCTCTATTTTCGAGCTCTAACTTAACCACGGTATTAACCCGCATTAGTACTATATGCTGCGGGTGCTGGGTCCAGTAAAGCGCTTCGCAATTACACTTGCTCTTTAGGAGTTATGATCCCAGTGCTTTACTGCAATTACAGGAACACGTATGTTAGTAAACTGGGTATATGGCGGAAACTAAACGTGCGTGAAAAACTTTGTGGATGTAAAGGTGGAATCACCGACCGTTAATGTTAAAGAGATGTTATTGCAGAAGTAAAACCTGCCTTATAAACTCATACCGTTTATGAAGTACCGCTTCATCGGTTATGCCTTTTCATTGCTAGTAACTGCATTTTGTATTTTTACCTAACACGGCAACCAGGTGTTTAACTGTTAGATTTTACTGGTGGTACGGTAATTGGAAAACGTGACCTCTCACCACAACCAGCAGTAGAGAAAGTTCGTATTTCGTTAGAAAAAGAAGGCTATGGCAGTGCATTAGCACAAACAACCGGTAGCCCACAAAGATTTAATGAGTCTAGCTTACCTAGCTGTCAGCCAGCGACATAAAGACCCTCGGTAATAAAATTATCCAATCATGGTACACCGGGATCGCTCGACAAAAAGTGCCACCATTGGGTAAAAGTGTGTTGAGTCTGCACGTGGGTCCAAACGTAGGTGAAAGGAACTGACTCAAGGGCTAACTGCTGCCACTCTAGCAACTGGCGATGCATACTGCTATGTTGGTAGCCGATTTGAGATTCGTTTGGCAGTCGGTGCGTGTGCATCTCCACGATGACTAGGTCGCAAACTTGGGATGTCCTTCTCTCTCAAATTGAAGTAGATTTAACCTCTGTGGCAACAATTTTGTCTGCTGTGCTGCTCGTTAAATGACCACCATGTATTATTTGACCGTGTGCGTGACTTCAGTAAAATCCGCCGTGTAAGCTTCAAAAGAAATTATTGATATTTCATTAAAGCGAGACGCTTTCCATCGAAACATTGATGACCTCAAGTCACAACATTATTCGTGGTTGCAGCATTATTCTGGTTTGCGGCCTCAAACCATCGCAGCTTCTCATTAGCACTATTGATTGGTATTGGGTTTTCCGGGACTTACTCTTCAATCTATATTGCTATCGGCGTATGCAGTATATGTGAACGAGGTTTAAACCCGTGAACACACATGAATAAACCAGTAGTGGAAAAAGAAGGGCAAATACAGATTCCTTTATCGATTACTAATTTAGAATCCTGTTTAATCCATCGGCGGCGTGCTAATTGGCACGCCTTTTTCATCTGTATTGCACATTTTCTCAAAAATTACTTTACTATCTTAACGTGGATTAAATTCATATCTCCATTTTAAAGCTCGTAAATGAATACTTTTATTTAAACTCGTTTAAACTTATCAAAAATCTAAAATTTAATGAAAAGACCTATCTAAATACTTTGATTAGTTTTTCTTCCTTTACTATAATGGTTGTGTTTTGCGGCAGATTGATTCTGTCCCTTGCTATATTAAAATTTAGAAATGAGATTGGCTCTCACTTTCCATTAACGATTATCTTTCACATGGTAAAATGTTACAACAATCTATTGATTAGACAAGCTCAATGAGCAAACCAACTCCAGAGTTCTACTCTTCAAATGTTTATCTTCAAATGTGCAACGTGTTCAAAGATATGGTTTTACTGGTGCGAGCAGACTTCTTGCTAAATCACGCGGATGAAGAATTAGAGCACATGCATTGCTTTGACTATGTTTGCGAAACTGGTGCAACACCATTATTAGGCAAAATTGGAAGCGACCTCGTAAAGAATATGCTTCATTAGAGAGCTATTTGATGTTGTGTCTAGCCACGAAAAACACGTTACTGCAAAATCAGCAGAAATTAGTTGAAGTAACATTTGCAGCAAAAGATTACTCAGCACTTCAACTTCCTACAATGGTATGTGTGCTGAGCTGAGCAACATGAAGAAGAGAAATTATTTCAAAGTGAAATCTTAGACAAATTCGCAGTTGCAGGTGGAAAACCAATGAAAATCGCTTTACTTCGCCGATAAAGACTTAGAAACTTTAGACCAAGGAGCTGAATAATAATGTTATCTCAAAACATCGTAAAATAGCTTAAAACGACCAATCAAACTTAGAATTCTATTCTTCAAATGTGTACCTTCAAATGTCTGCTTGGGCAGATAACAATGGTTTCCAGGTGCAGCGAAATTCTCAAAAAGCGTCACGCGACTGAAGAGAGAATGGGTCTATATGCGTCGTTTGTTACTTTACTTTAAATGAAACTGGTGCATTAGCGAGAAATCTATGCGAATTGAAGCACCAAAAGCAAAATATGATTCTTTAAAAATCATTATTTGAAACCGTGGGTTTTCGAGCTTCCGAAAAACACGCGTTACTGCAAAAATCAACGAGATTAACAGTTGCGAAGTTGCATTTGTGATGCAAAAGACTCTCAAACCTTCAACTCCTTACAATGGTATGTTGCAGAACGAACACGACGAAGAGAGTTCTTGGCCCAACCCCATCTCAAAACAAATTCCGTTTATTAGGCGAAGATGGTAAAAGCGCTATACTATATCGATATAAAGATTTAGATGGCAGCAGTACTACACTAATTTTAGTTTAACTTAGTACACAAGCGGTTGATTTTCTTACAAAGTTTTGCAAACTGCACCGTCAGGTATAAAATCAACCGCTTGTTTTACTATTACGTCAAGCAAACGTTTTGCTTATTAAAAATCGGATTCTGTAAAAATCTGTACCTCATTTTTCCTTTGGGGTCTGCTCTTTGCGTTATTCGATTTTTGAAGGGCGGAAGCTCTAATGTCCGCCAAGAAGTTATCGCTGGATTAACCACCCTTTTGCGCCAATGGTTTACTCGGTCATTGTTATTGTTGGGTGGTACAGTTAAGCCAAGCTGGCTCCAGCTGAATTCAATGTCTTTATTGCTACCCGTTTGAGTTTCAGGCGTGGCTCGATTATCATTGGTTTATGGGCGTGCGCCACTGGCAATTGCTGTGCGATTTCTCTTACAGCCTTTACTGCATTTAGTTTAGTGTTGGGTCAAAGAGTCGATCCCTGTTGCACTTGGTGCGATTTTCTTTAATGGGTGCTGCTTTTTACCTCACTTTCACGTTACTGGTATTCGTTCCCGGATCATGCAATCTTCCATCTAGCATCGCACATGGTGCAGGTATCGGGATTGGGCTGTTCTATTATTGATTGCTGCAGCCAACGTAAAATTAGTGATCAACGGTGGTTTAGCGATTCCAGTTAAAAATGCGACCTTACTTCATTCCCAGTCATGATGTCGTTAATTGGCTTAGCTGCTATCATCGGTTTAGAACGCTTAAAAAGTGAAGGGTTCGATTTATGGGTAATTATTGCAATACGATCATCGGCTTAATCTTTCGATCCTTCTGTAAAAATATAGTGGTTTTTATTAAACTGCCTACTTTTGGTGAAGTAAACTCTCAATTCTTAAGCCTAGACATCATGGTGCACTGAATGCCGCTGTATTGCCAATTGCTATTTGCCTTAGTGATGACGGCTATCGATGCAGCGGCACTATCGCGCGGTAGCTGGACAAAGCAAATTTATTAGATAAAGATGGACAAATCATCAGCAGTGGGCGCGCTTTAACCTCTGACTCATTAAGCTCTATTCTCTCAGGTTTATTTGGTACAGCCCCTGCTGCCGTTTATATTGAATCTGCTGCAGGTACCGCAGTTGGTGGTAAAACGAGCTTAACTGCTGTGGTAGTTGGTGTTGGTTTCTATTGATGCTCTTTTTTCAACCGCTTGCATTTTTAGTACCACCTTATGCGACAGCACCAGCATTGATGTATGTTGGCTTATTGATGTTGAGCAACGTATCTAAATTAGATTTCAACGACTTTATTGGCGCAATGGCAGGTTTAATTTGTGCGGTATTTATCGTATTAACCAGCAACATCGTTACTGGCATTATGCTAGGCTTTGCTAGCCTTGTAATTGGTCGTGTAATTGCTGGAGAATTCAAAAATTAAATCTCGGTACGGTTATTATTGCCGTTGTATTAGTTGCCTTCTATGCATTTAATTTCTTGATTTAATTCTTCTTTCGCACAAAAGCGGTGGATTTTGCAGGGTTTCGTCAAAATCCACCGCTTGTATCTTATTAAATGAACTATTTTACCTCAGGTTCAGATTGATTTCCCGCAGGTTTAGTGCCTAGAACTATCAGTACACACTTTGCCTAAATCAGATTGATTCAACGCTTCCAACGCTGCTAGTTTTCGTACCACCTGTAGGCTAAATAATTCCCCTACACGGCTAAGCCCTTTATCGACTTTTCATCATTGATGATAAATTTCATGTCAGAATGAAAGCGCTTTCGCTTGTTCAATACCAATTAGCGATTTGCTTCAATTTGGCGAATGCTAATCAAATAATGTTGATAACCTTCATTTCACCAATCTCTTTTGCCAACTCATTTGACATGACACCATAGAAACTTCCAATTTTTGTTTCGCTTCTGCTTCTGCCGCACCAATTTTAGTAATACCTTGCAGCTTCTTTATCTTTAGTTTCTAATAAAGCTTCTGCGACTAAGAAGGCTTTTTGTTTTCCCCTTCTGCCACTAAAATTTGATGTTGACGTTCTGCCTCAGAATCGATCAAATTAACGCATTTTTATTCGCTTCTGCTTTAATTTCTTGCGTACGTTTTTCTTGATCAGCTTTCACACTCAACATCTTTTGCAATGTCAGCTTGTTTTACTTCTGCAACACGTTTAACGTCCATTTCACGTTCTTTGGTGATTTTTCTTGTTCTTTCCACCAATTGTTGCGCTTGCTCATTAGAAACAGCAACCTCACGTTGATTTTCAACCGTTTTTCCAACCCTACCGCTTTTCTGCTTCTGTTGTTTTACATCGGCTTCTTTTTCGCTTCAATTTCTGCAATTTGCTTCTTTTTGGTTGCGCGCAACTTCAACACGGCTCTCTTTTTCAATAAGATTTTTAATTTCCATAATATTGAAAATCACTTTAGAGTTGCCGCTGTCACGAATATCCATCAGCTCAATATTCTTAACTGGCTCAATCCCCAGCTTTTAAGCTGTTCTTTAACCGCTATCGTAAAATCATCGCCCAGTTCAGAACGGACTTGCAAACATGTCGTTTAAATTACGACTAGAGAGAATCGAACGCACCGACCTGAATAATATCCACCAACTGCATTCATATCATGAAAATCTGATACGCGTTGCGCTGCTAAATTAAGAATCAGATACACGGAAAAATGCACGGTGATATCTACAACAAAGATGAAACGCTCTAAATCAGTAGGCTTCATAGTTATCAATTTTAATTGAGAATCTGACACCGAGTAGCACAATCGTACTCACCCCCGATTAGCGGTAACCAAGACGGGAAACGCATAATAAACGTTACCATTACCGGTATCTTTACCGTATGAGGTTGTTTTTGCCGCCAGACTGCACAATATGCACTTCATTGGTTTTACGCCACCCGACGAAATAATAATGCCACTACTAAAAAATATAGCGAGTAGCGCAATAACAGCAATGACTGGAATGATAATTTCCATGATGACTCCTTGTTGATAGAATTGCCGAAAAGATAGCTCAAATATAGAAACCAAGCGGTCAAAAATGCAAGATGCTTTTTGCAAAAAGCCTAAAAATGATAGGAATTTGTGTTTTTTAGTTATAGCGTATCGCTTTTTATCTAATAACTACTGCGCTAAACGGTTTGTAAATCTTTAGCTATCGCCTATGATAGGCACATCATTTATATAGGAGAAACAATATGTCAACATTCCAAATTCATACCATCGAAACCGCACCAGCTGAAGCAAAAGAAGCTTTACAAGCCGTACAAAATGCGAACGGTTTTATTCCTAACTTAATCGGTGTTTTAGCCATGCACCACAGCGCTGAAACTTACCGCACCGTAGGCGGCATTGAACAATCGCAACAGTTTAACTGCCATTGAACGCGAAGTAGTGCAAATTACCGCAGCCGTCGTTAATGGTTGTGGTTTCTGTGTTGCAGGCCATACTAAAATTGCTTAAAAGCCTGTAAAAGCCCAGAAGAATTAATCAAAGCAATCCGTGAAACAGCACGTATTGAAGATGAAAAATTAGATGCCCTGTGCACGTTTTACCTTGCCGTTATCTTACAAAAGCTCAATTAACCGAAGCGCAATTAGCAGCCTTCTTCAAAGTTGGCTACAACCAACAAAATGCAATTGATGTCATTCTCGGTGTTAGCCTTGCTACCCTTTGCAACTATGTAAATAACATCGCAAAAACCCCAATCAACCCAGAATTACAAGATTTTTGCCATATGTTGTAAAAATATAACGCTTGTTAGACAAAAAGGACTGAAATTGATTATAAAATCAAAATCAGTCCTTTTTGGTTTATCAGGCTCAGCCCTTAATTCCACGCTATCGGCGAGGTAAACACCGATAACACATTCGGGTGGCTTCGTTGATTTTTACTTCACCAGTAATGCTTAATTCATAAAAATTACCCCCTACGCTTGCGGAGTATATTGAATTTTCTTGCGCTTTTCTTGCGGTATTGCACGGTAAAAGTCACTTTTTCTTCAACATCAAATTGTTTAGCATTTTCAACTTTTTCTACATCAAAATTTTTAGCCAATTCAACGCCTTTTTCTTCATAAAATGGCCATAAAATGGATTCACAGAACCATATTTAAAGGCAAATTCTGTCTCAAGCACTTTTTCTGTTCTTCTGTTAGCGAACAAGCACCGCCTCGAGGCCAACTTACTTCAGAAATACAAATTGAGTAAGCTCAGTAGTTGGATCAGGAAATGACAAAACGTCGTCACTAACTCTCTAAGGCGTGCTTCATTATATGCTGGCGTTTTTATCGCTTTTACGATCTTCATATTGCTTACGCACCTTTTCAAATTCTTCCGCAGGAATAACTGCAATCTCATCTAATCTAGAGCTCAGAGCCAAATCTTTGGCGCAATTGGAGTCGTTTTACTATGGCAAACAACATTAACTTTTATTGAATCACTAACATCACCGCCTCTTTGCCACGTGATTTCATTCGATTCTTGCGACCATGTTGGATTATTACAACGGCCACTTTGTGCCAAAAGTTCAGCATAAGTGATTTCTTTACCATTGTGTTCTGTAACGTACGATTGAACTGTAATAATTGGATCTAAGGTTTCGATTACAACTGCTGACAGCGAGCAAAATTGCTGTTGTGAAAGCATCAATAATGGTTTCTTCATTCGAACCCTGTTTTTAGCTTCATTTAAAAGAAATTTAATGCGCTTCATCCAGTTATCGCTCACGCCTACTTCTGCAATGAGTGGCACTTTCATATCAATGGCTTTTTCCATTTCAGCTTTAATAATTTTGCTGTAATGTTCAACCTGATCTGCTTTAACTTCAAACACTAACTCATCGTCACCTGCATAATTAGTTTAATGTTTTCATCTTGTGCAATCGCTTTATCAATGCCAATCATCGCAACTTTAATAATATCTGCCGCTCGTCCCTTGCATCGGTGCGTTGATTGCAAACACGCTCAGCAGCTTTTCGGCGATGCCATTGCTTGATTTGATTTCTGGTAAATATAAGCGACGACCAAAATAAGGTTTCAACATAGCCTTTTTCTGCTGCAGAAACTCGAATATCCTGCATAAATTGTTGCACACCTGGGTAACGGTGGAAATAACGTTCCATATAATGTTTGGCATCTGCACGAGAAATGCCTAGCTGGTTTGATAAGCCAAACTCGGACATGCCATAAATCAAGCCAAAGTTAATTGCTTTTTAGCACTACGGCGCTGCTCGCTGCGACTTCTTCAAGTGCTATGCCGAAATTTCCGCTGCCGTTGCGCGCGTGGAATATCTTTGCCCTTGCGCAAAAGCGGTAATCATGCCTTCATCATTAGATAAATGCGCCATAATGCGTAACTCAATTTGAGAATAGTCCGCCGCGACAATTTTATAGCCTTCACGCGCAATAAAGGCTTGGCGAATGCGTCTGCCCTCTTCATTTCGAATTGGAATGTTCTGTAAATTTGGATCACTCGAAGAAAAGTCTACCTGTTGCAGTCACAGCATGATGATAAGATGTATGCACTCGTCCTGTTTTTGGGTTGATCATGTGGCAACTTATCGGTATAAGTTGATTTCAATTTACTCAATCCACGATGTTCCATTAAAAAGCTTTTGGCACGATATGCCCTTTTTGTGCCAACCTTCTAACACTTCTTCATTAGTAGAAGGTGCACCTTTGGGAGTTTTCTTCAAAATCAGCAAGCCTAGCTTTTCAAACAGAATTTCTTGCAATTGTTTAGTTGATGCTAAATTAAATACAGTACCCGCTTCACTGCACCATCGTTTCTAACTCAGTAGTCTCGCTTCAATTTCTGCAGATTGAGCTGATAATTTTTGCGGGTCGATCAATCCCCATTTCGTTCAATATGTGAAAGCACTGAAAACTAACGGCATCTCAATTTCATTGAATAATTTATGCAAACTTGGAATCTTTTTCTAACGTTGAGAAAAGAGTTTGATGTAACTTCATCGTCACATCTGCATCTTCTGCGGCATATTCACTGGCTTTTTCAGTGCTGATTTGATCAAAAGTGAGTTGATTTTTACCTTTACCGGCAATCTCTTCAAAACGAAAATCGTTTTGGTGGTTGAGATAACGGTTGGCTAACCTCATCCATAGTATGTCTGCACACTATTGAGCGTGTAAGATTCTAACATCGTATCAAATGCCACGCCTTGAACTGAAATACCATGGTTAGCCAACACCGTTAAAATCATATTTCAAATTTTGCCCCACTTTTAACAGCCGGATTTTCCAAAATCGGTTTAAGTTGCGTTAAACAAAGGTCAAAATTTTGGCTGATCTTTTACTAATGTCACACCCTGAGCCCTCCTCCTCTTCTTCAGTCGCAAATAAATCGCTCTGAACAGGCGCACTTTTCGCTTTATGCGCCAGCGAGATATAACAAGCTTGACCGTCAGGAAGTGCAAACGAAACCCCCAACCAAATTGGCACATCGCATCTAAATTATCGTTTCAGTATCAAAAGGCTATCAATGGTGAGCAAGCCATTAGCTCAATCCATTTCAAGCTAATTGTGATTCAGTAGTAATGGTTTCATAACGACTACGATCAATCGTAATCGGATTGACTGCGGGTTCTGCAAAATTTTCCGCATTTTTCGACCGCTTGTAAGATGCAGCCGCTTGATAAGCGCCTAATGTTTGGATTTTTCTCGACTTTCCGTGACGGGATTAGCATCGTTCATCCTTCATTTAGCCAACGTTTGAATTCATAGCGACCATCAAATGAGCCAGTTCATCTTGATTCTGAGGCTGCATAACAAGCTCATCAAGGCTTAAATCTCTAGCGGTACATGGTCCGCTCACGTCGCCAATAATATACAAGACAGATCCGCTACTTTCTTTTCTGCCAGTAATTTCGTTGGCGCCATCGTTTTTGCCCCACGAAAAGAGAGAGCGAGAGCAGCTTGATCTCAGAATTTTCATAAAAATCGTTTTAAGGTAGCGATCTCGCTTTTGAAACAAAGCAAGCAAGTGCGGTTTTCTCGCCACCCTTTTGCACACACCGATGTCGTCGATATGAATCGCCTTACAGCGCCAAATAATCAATAATTAGCTCAGGCGGAATGCCATATTTTCTACCAACACCCTTCACGATCCAGCAAGGCATTATTCATAGTGTTAATCAGCATAATATGCTCATTCACCAACGCGCCATATCTTTATCGCTCGTGCTAATCAGCACATTTTGCCACATCACGAGCAGCTTGAACTGCAAAGGGTGCCGATAACATCATCCGCTTCAACCCTTCAGTGAAATCAATGGAATCCCGAGCACTTTCGCCGGATAATTGCGCGGAGAGGCTGAATTGCGCACGTAAATCATCTGGCATTGGAGGACGATACGAGATTTATGTGCTCCAGATAATTCATACGCAGGTTTTGTACCTTTAGCATCAAACACCGCTGCAATATGACTTGCGAAACTTGCGTGCTCAGGCTTTAAGCATATTGATTACGCCGCTAAACGGCGCCGCTGGCTGCGCCGTCTCGGTTGATCCAACGGAGGGAATGCGTGGAATGCGCGCATAGCTAGGAAAGAGGCCATCGACAAGCACAAGTGGGTCTGAAGCGATTGTCGCCATACGTATGTAAACCTTTTAATGAGTAGCGCGACTGGATTTTGGCAAATGTTATTGACCTTTAGCCGTCCTGACCGCTCGTCTAATTCATCAGCCACTGCAGCCAGCGCTTCACGGGTTAGGTTGCGCTAATGCGCGATAAAATGCAGAATCTTGCGCTTTCCGTCTTCTTTACCTATTTGCTCGTCACCGGGTAATATCCGCAACAATGCTTGCTGAGCCGCGGTCGAATCAAGGCTATCTTCAATCCAAGAAGCGGTCGTAATAATAGTGCGACATGATCGTAAATCACTTACTGCCAGCGATATCGCGCATTGAAAGCGCGAGAGGCTTCAAACTCAGCGACGCTGATTTGATAATCAGAAATTTTTGTTGTTACATGACCTGAATCGGCAAAATGAAGCTTGATAAGTAGCACTTTAATTCCGTGGGGTGCTGCGTGTTTTCTCATCAACGTTAGCGCTAATTCGCTCTGCGCATCGGTGTTAAGCGCCCATTGCCTGGCGTAATCCGCTTGTGGGCTAACCGCACTGGAAAGCACCTGCTAATCAAAAGAATCATCAGCTCGGCCGGCGGTAGAAAAGATTCCCCAAATAAACGACATAATAGGGAAAATCGTTAATCATTGTTTCGTGCATCTCAAATGAAAGCAAAGTGCAGCGAGTTATTTACATGAAATTCAGTTAATAGGACACAAAACGAAAATATGTCGGCGCACATGTGAGTGCTTCTGGCGGCGTAGAAAATGCCGTGTTACGCGCAATGCAGAAATTGAGGCAAAATGCTCTTGCACTATTTACTAAAACCACAGCGCCAATGGCAAGCACCTGCACTAAAGCCAGAAACCATTGAAAAATTCTAAACGTGCAAGTCCATGGGTTTTTCTTCACGCCTGTACTGCCACATGACAGCTATTTAATTAACCCTACAAGTCGTAGAAACTGAAGGCTTAGAAAATCTCTCGCGCCGCTTTTATTATTGATGAAATGCACCGTGTACCAATCAGTGGGTTTAACCTTGGTAGTGTTCCACCCTGGCTCACACTTAACAATAAAATTAGCGTGAAAGTGACTGTTTAGTCACGTATTGCCGAATGGACGTTAACATCGCTACTGATGCAGTACCGAATGCGTGCGCGTATTGATTACGCTATACGGCAGGATGAGCTCAAATTTAGGTTATCGCTTTGAACATTTAGCTGAAATTATTGGAACAAGTTGAAAAATAAAAAGCGTGTTGTGTTTATTGATACTTTGTCATACACGCTTTCCGGCTGGCTATAACATCCAGCAGCTCATTAGCAGGCTGCCAAAGTGTATTACAGAATTTTGAGCAAGTTGTCGGTTTGAGTATTTGCAGGGAATGCACTTAAACGGTTCTAAAAACGCCATTAGGTAGCCGAAAAGACCGTCACGATACCTTGCGTGAAGGAACCATTGGTACCGAATTTTGCAAATTTATTATGAAAGATTGACCGCTTTAATGGCACTCCATTGATCTGAAACCATCAATCCAGATATTTGGGTGAAGAGATTGCCTGCTGATGCAGCGCCTAGAAAAAGCATAAAGAGATGAAATAATAATCTGCCGCCAAGCGTTAGATCAACGTTTGGCAGCACAGATCTTTTTATCTATCAAACTAGATTTTACGGCAAAGTAGCGTGCAAGTAAACCATTGTTAAGTAAGCCGAGTGAGAAACCACCGGCCCACGGCGCGGTTCACTGCTAATCACTATTTGAACGCTGAGTCGTAATCACTTTCTCATCATGGAAACCACTTAAAATTTCCGTATGCTGACCATCCGCCAAACCAACTCTCGACTCTCTCTCAATCGGCTGCTGATTTTCTAACACTCTGCGACGTAGTTTTCGCCATTACGTTTTGTTAATGCCGCACTGGCACCTGCTAACACATTTTCTACTGCTTTCGCGATATCGACTCTGCCCTTGCACGGTCGTCCAACACGTAACCGTTGCTCACTATTATCTACCAATGCATTGGCATAGTGACATGTTCGCTTCCGTCTGCCCTGATTGCTCCACGCATTTATTCGATGAATTATCATCACTTAATGTCGTAAGTGCTGGATCAATGCTTTCAATTTGACTTTGAACTCCTAATTTGGCTCAGCTAAAGCGGTAAAACCCATCGCGCCCGTAGTACTGCCCTAACCTGAGCAACATCCTCGCTCTCTGAAATTTCTAACTTAATCAAACATTTTTAGAAGAGATCGGCGACATGCACAATGGCGTAGTGAACTTTAATGCTGCAGAGTTTTACCGTTTGTCCAATCGAAACTTAGGAATAGAAACAATCACACCATCCATTAAGCGCAAAATTTGAGTGTAATTTGTAAGTTAGTCGCGCGCTATTTACCGAGTGTGAGATTGCTTAATCTGTGCGACCACCCTCATTCATCGCTGCTCGCTTTGGCTGAAGCTAAAGTACTGCGGTTTCAACTCTCTGCTCAGATGCACTATTTTGCTATGCAATTTGCTTAATCGGTCATAGTTGGCTTGCCGCCCGCTTCTAACGCCACTTTTGCTGAAGCCAGTTGGGCTTGATAGCTAGTGCGCCTTCTGCAGTACTTTAAACTATTGCTTTAGCTACTTGAACCAATTTCGGCAATTAAATCGCCTTTTTGACCTCGTGTCGCCCAAGCTTTGCATACAGAGATTAATAATGCGTCCAGATACCTGCTGCACCAACTTCTGTTTGCTGACTCGCTCGTACAGAACCTGCTGCTAGCGCGCTTTCTAAAGTTAAAGTGCAGAAACTAGCTTTGCAATAATGTAATGGACTTATGAAGCGTCATCTTCCCTTTGCTGTAGTAAACATAGCCTGCGACACCCTAAAGCGGCAATACCAAGCAACACAGCAAAAGATTTGAATTTCATAGTATTTCTCCCAAAAGAAAGATAGCGGTTAAAATTGACCACTGGCCTTTACAAAATAGCTCCAAAAGTTAACCGCCAAGTGTCCTTCCTTTTCGAGTCAACTCGCTAAATTAAATAGCTTACACGTAAAATAGCAAGCGACTGGCTTCCATCTTTATTCTACTTCAATCACACTTCATGCTCAGGTAATGGGCTTTTCAGAGCTCGCTGGTCAGCGTTTCCATTACACAGCCTTTTTCCAGCGCGAGCCAGCATCTCTTTATCATTTAATAACCCATCCCACAAAAAGCAATGCAATCGCTTCAGTTGATTAGCCCTCGATGTGTGACAAGTTCATCTAAAGGCGTCGCTTTTGACACATTTATTCATCACTTCTAGGCTCTGTAGAGGTGGAATAGGTCAATATAAACATGTGTCACCGAATTTAGCTTGGATATAAAGCCTCAATCGGGGTGAGGATCTGCAGTGCGCCACCGACATAAAGCTCGGTTTTCTCTACCGTGATGATTCTGAAAATCAACCACTTTGCTTAGCAATATCCTGAATCTTGATGATATCTCAACGCTTCAATATCCACATTGATAAACCAACTCATCGCCTTGATAGCTATTTAAACAAACGTTCAGTGGGTCCAAACGGCACTGACATTAAAGCTTTGGCTAAATTTTCTGGTAAATAGTGATTCAATACCGTTTTACCCGATATTCGCTCGTGCCCCATTTGAGGTGACTAACTAGCCTCATCAACGGGCACTTTTTGAACTGTGTCACATCCGGATAATTACGCCCCATGTGAAATAAATATCAACCCCTAGCAAGCTGACTAAGAGTTTTGAATCATAAATTCTCCGATTCGATGCTCCCCGTTAAGCAATGTGCCATCCAAATCTGAAATAATGGCTTGTAAACGGCATGGTCATAAGACTCATGATTAAAAATTATCAAAATAGCCCTATCAAATTCTCTAGGTTTGTTCAAGAGAATCCTTTCATTTGATAGCTCATTTCAAATTGATGAAATCATCAAACACTCCTTAAGATTAAATTACTTTAATTTTCAATAATTATTTAACATTATTTGATCTGCCATCTAAACTTGACACATTCATCTATAAATCAACATATCTTTAGCATTTGCTATTTGAAATCACAATTTAATCTAGTAAACGTTTGCACAAAGTGAAATACACTATTGACAATACTCCAAATGAGTTTAATATACACAGCAAACAAATTACAAATACAAACACAAACACATTAACAATGGAAAAACAACTCTCACTCCGATTATCTCTGTTATCGTATTTTTGATGCGAGGATAAAAAGATTGTCTGAGAAAATGAGTTCACTATCCCCAACTTTCGCCCGCATCTCCATGCGGGCTTTTTCTATCTCTAAAAGAGAATACAATCAAAAGCGTTTGTGGCAAAACCATTCCCCACACAACGCATACAGAGGACGATTATGAGCAATAACAACATTATTATTTTTGATACAACTCTTCATGATGGTGAACAAGCATTAAAAGCGAGCTTAACCGTAAAAAAGAAAAATTACAAATTGCTGGCGCTTGAACGTTTAGGTGTGGATGTGATGGAAGTGGGTTTTCCAGTATCTTCTCGAGGGGATTTTTGAATCTAGCCAAACGATTGCGTCATATCAAAATAGTCGTGTAGCCGCACTTTTCTCGCGCAGTCGATAAAGATATTGATGCAACTTATGAGGCGTTAAAAGTGGCTGGAAGCTTTTCGTATTCATACCTTTTATGCCAGCTCAGCATTACATGTTGAGGCTAAATTAAAACGTTCTTTCGATGATGTGGTAGAAATGGCTGTGGCTGCGGTAAAACGCGCACGCAACCATACCGATGATGTGGAATTCTCTTGTGAAGATGCAGGCCGTACCGAATTGATATATCTGCCAATTTGTAGAAGCTGCCATTGACGCTGGCGCAACAACGGTTAATATTCCAGATACAGTAGGTTTCTGCTTACCAAATGAATATGGCAACATCATGCTCAAGTGCGCAACCGCGTACCAAATATTGATAAAGCGATTCTTCCCGTTGCATTGCCACAATGACTTAGGTATGCAACTGCAAACTCTTTAACCGCAGTCCAAAATGGTGCACGCCAAATTGAATGTACTATCAACGGCATTGGTAGAACGTGCGGGTAATACCTCGCGGAAGAAGTGGTAATGGCAATGAAAAGTGCGTCAAGAATTCATGGGCGTGGATCACGTATCAACACACAAGAAATTCATCGTGTCAGCCAAATGGTGCGGCCAACTTTGTATCACAATCCAACCGAATAAAGCGATTGTAGGTTCAAATGCTTTCGCACATTCATCCGGTATTCGACCAAGATGGCATGTTGAAAAACAAAAATACCTACGAAATCATGTCGCCAGAAACGATTGGCTTGAGAGAGAAAATTAAACTTAACCGCACGTTCTGGTCACCGCGCAGCTGTGAGAGAAAGGGTCATATGGCAGATATGGGTTACACCGAGCAAGATTATGATTTAGATAAATTATATGATGCTCTTGAAATTAGCCGATAGGCCAAGTGTTTGATTATGACTTGGAAGCCTTGGCGTTCATTGATATGCAAACTACAGCGATGAAAGATCGTTTTTGCATTAGATAAACTTTCTGCACACCGCACTAAAGAACATCCAGCTACAACTTTTGTTCAAAGTCGAACTAGATGGTGCGAGAAATTAAGTACTTCTTCAATCGGTGGTAACGGCCCAGTAGATGCCGTTTATAATGCGATTTTGAACTTAATCCATGAGCTCAGGATCAAAATGTCTCACTATAACCTAACCGCGCTAAAGGCGAAGGCGCTGAAGCCTTAGGGTCAGGTGAATATTGTGTTGAACACGAAGGCCGTCATTCCACGGTGCAGGTTTGGCGATGGCAGGCATTGTTGAATCTTCATAGCACTCGCCTTTAGTCTTTCACGCCATCAATGCGATTTATCGTGCGCATAGCAGCGTGGCGGATTTGAAAAGTCAAAGGCACTCAACCTAAAACTAAAGCTTGGTAGCGAGTGGCATGATTTGTCCACTCGCTTTTATTTCTCTAGAATTAACTAACTTCGCGTTACCGCTTTCATTTTCACTAACAAAAGCCGATAATTCTCGAATTAAATCGCTTGATTATCTAAATTACGTTCAATAATTTTCACAATCGCTGCTGAGCCTGAAATCGCGCCATCACAAACTTAGCGCTAGTGCGTCTTCAACTGCGCTGGTTTGGCAATGCCGAAGCCTTGCAAAATTCGTGCCTGAATTCGACCGCTTGAGGGCTTTCAACTAATGCGGTATTCTAAATTGCGGCATGAGATTTGGTTTCTGCGCTGGTTACGCCTGCACGAGGAAACTGAACATGTATAACCTTCGTTAAAGCGCGATCTACGAGAAATTGCGGCTTCATCTGCATTTGGCGGGCAACAAACACAGGTTGAATCCACGTGCTTTTGCAGTTGGTAACAAACCCTTCTGCGGCTAGGTTGATCGTACTAACAGTGCTTCAACATCAACGCCAGCCTTTTGGCGGCGTTTAAAGAAAGCTTCTTGCGTCGGTACGAAAACCAAATTAGCACACAACAGCAAACCAGACGGCATTTTGTGCTATTTCTGCGCGATTTCTCTCCAATCCAATGCACGGCAACTATCTGTGCTAAAACCGCCATCTCATGCCCGTTTATTGGCATGCCCTGAATGCGCACCGGCCCATCTAGCGGTGGATCATGAGGAAACGGAAAACCTAGCTCATGCATCACCAAAGTCGTCAAATTAAAGTTTCAATAATTTCAAATGAACGGTCCAAAATCTGAATCGCAAAGGGTCACAAATGGCACAATAAACGCCCCTTCATTTTGCTTTTAAACTGAAACAAAGTGTCAAAACGGCTCGTTAGTTTTGCCCCTCCATTTAAAAATTTTATCTACAGTCAAAAATGTCTTTATCGCCACGTCTGATAGTTACACCAATAATTGTTCTTTTCTGGTTGTTGTTTAACTCAGTTTTAACGCATAGCCAAAGCGTGAGGAAGATTCTGTAATCCCGTAATGTAATCCCTTCATGTCTGCTGGCTTGGAATGCCTCTAAAAGCCTCATCATCAGTATTAGAAACGATATTCTGCTCGACCCAGTCGCATCTCAAATAAGCATGCTGTGGCGCTCACTGATGGGAAAAATCTGGTCAGCTTGAAATTGAATAGGATTCTTCACTTTGTCCATCTTTATCTGGTATAATTGGCGATTTCATACCGAAATAGATACCCGTTGTGCCATGTTTGGGCGGTGCGCCATGCTCGCCTGTTTCAACTCCTTTTTCACCAGCTGGCTCAACACCAATTAACCCAACACCGCAGTTTCATCAATAAAATCGGCAAACATACCAATCGCATTTGAAACTGCCACCGACGGCGGCACCATCGCGCATCTGGTGCAGCGCCCTTCTCTTTCAAGTGACGTTTGGTTTCAATGCGCAATCGTTTTCTGAAATTCTCTTACCATTGTTGGGAGTGGATGTGGCTCTGCAGCCGTGCCAATTAAGTAATGAGTGGTTTCATAATTAGCAGCCCAATCTCCGCATTGCTTCACAGCAAGCATCTCTTTTAACGAACAAAACGCTTTTGCACTGGAATAATCTCGCCCCCATTAAACGCATTACATGATACACGTTTGGAGATTGGCGTTCCACATCTTGCGCCCATATAAACCACACAGGGCATATCTAACATAGCGCACGCTAAGGCAGTCGCGACACGTGCTGACCTGCGCCAGTTTCAGCACTACTCTCGTTTTCCCATGCGTTTTGCCAATAAAATTTGGGCCTAAAACTTGGTTAGTTTTATGTGCACCACCATGCCAATAAATCTTCTCGTTTAAGGTAGTTTGGTTTTACTGCGTTTCGTTAAGTTACGACAAAGCGTTAAAGCGGTTTGGGCGACCTGCATAATTTTTCAGTAAATCGGCAATCGGCTTGAAATGTAGGATCGTTTTGCGCTTCAACAGTTTCGCTCAAGCTGTTTTTAGTACAGGCACTAAAATTTCCGGTACATACATTCCCCCAAATTCAGCGAAATAAGGGTTTAAAAGTGTGTCTGACATGATTTTGTTATTTCCTTTTTAATGTTCGATTGCTTTTTATAAAGGAATGGCTTTAAAAGCGGCGTACTCAGCACGCCCTTAAGGTACCCATCTATTATTTTCGGCATGACTGACATACCCGCAAAACTTTTGTGCAGTTGGCATAACTTCAATGCGGTTAATATTGACATGCTCTGGTTGTTGATTTAGCCATAACAATATTAGCAATATCCTCTGAGCTAACATACTCAACATTTTCATAAACCTTCGCTGCTTTTCATCATCGCCATGGAAGCGCACATTTGAAAATTCTGTACCACCATAAGCCCGGCTCAACGACTGGGTTACTCGTACATTGGTGCGCTAAATCTGTCTCGCCAAGATTCAAAGCCAAAGTGCTTCTGGCAAACGTCGTCCCACCATGCTGCTACCCGCGCAGAAAAGAATTTCCTGCAATTGAGCCTAAATTGATAAACGTACGCCCCGTATTACGCGCTACCATTTCAGGTAAACTGAAACGGCAACCGTAATCGACCTTTAATGCGCATCAATCATCTGATACCAATCTGCTAAATTTGCTTGATGCTGCTGCTTCAAGCCTAAAGCAGTCTCTGCATTGTTACTAATAAATCAACATAAGCTTCCAACCTTGGACGTATTTAACGCCTGTTCAGTCGCTTTGTCATCGCTCCACGTCAAAATGCAAGCGGTAAGAGTATTGCCCTAATTGCCGAATGTAACCTCATGTTCAAAGCGCTGCGCGTCTGCGGATCCAATCACTTTATAACTCACAAGACAATCCAGCCACTACAAAATAGCTGTACCAAAATCCTGCTGTCGCACAGTCACCAATGCGGTTCTCATGGCCTCCTTCTTTCCAACCAGGCCTATTAAAGTAGTACATTTTGTATGATGCAAGTAGAAGCGGTGTGATTTTGCAAAAATTCACAAATCACACCAAGCTAAATTAAAGCTCGTGATCGCTAAACTCAAACCCACCTCACTCACATCCTTCTCATGAACGCTAGAAGTGGCAGTCAGAATTTGCGCTTGTTTAACGGAGTCGGGTTGTTGGGAAATGAGCGGGTGCCAATCAAACAAAGGCTTGCCGCATAGTGAGCGAGTGAGGCACAAGTTTTAGGCAACCAGCCGAAATCAGGTCAAATCTCTAGTGCAGCTAGTGCACCCGGTGGCTCGATTTTAAAACGGTTCGGATAGTACGTGCATCGTCCAGTTTCCACATCCAGTGCACGCCACGCGCGTATAATAAAGTCGCTCTCGCTTTCTGCCTCCTGCTATTTTAAAATAACATTTACTGATAGCGTATCGCCGCAGCCATCGCCCAGCACTCCACTCGCATCGTCCACTTTCAAGCAGACTTTATGCTTCAAAAGATCTCAGGAGTAATTTGTACTGTTAGTCGTTTTGTTTCATACCGCAGATTCTAACATATTAGCCCTTGCATCACGCTGAGTTAAACGCGCCATGATTTTGTGCAAAATAGGTTTGAGCCTTTTAAATACGCTTTGCATTTGCGCCCAACCAAACTCGTTTTCAACTGTTGATTTAGTGTGGCTAAATCAGCGCTATATTTCTGGATGGTTCGAATATAATCTGCCAACAGCGCTTTCCTTGTTTTAGCAAAGAACTCGGCTTTGAGGATTTTGCAATTTCTTCTGGAAAATTTAACCGCTTGTCCCAGAATAACATCACTGCCACGTTTGTGCTGCCGTCAAGGCTAAACCATATACCTTGCATGATAGCATTTGGGCAATTAACGCCAAAACACCTCAACTGCCTGTTTTTAATTCAAAACTCAAGCTCGCAACGCATGTACATTCTCCCAAATGGTTCAGTGTACACCTGATCTAGCAACCACCTCGTTGTGATTGCTGACAGTGGAACCAGCCAGTATGTCGAGTAAAATCAGTACTGAAGAAGTCGGTAACAATTCGCATTGATTTGAGCTGCATTTTCAAACCCTAACTGAAATGTGTGTCCAACTTAGCAAAATCAGGTTTAGGTTCATTTAACAGCAGCAACGAGTATTCAGGGCGGATGTGCACGCCATCAACGACTTTTCCCGCCGTTTTAAAGTGTCATTTCATAGCGGGTATTTTCAGTATGCAGACGCAATCCCATTTGTTCAGCGGTGGGCAGCGATCCGTGTCGTAATAGCGTATTTACCTAAAACCGCTTGATGATGCGCTGCATTCGGTAGGCCATTTTACACGCCGTTCGCCACATTTTCTGATGCTAATCTGATTTTCAATTCAATTTCTGCGGTTTCTGCCAGCTTTGCCATACCCTCGCTGTTTTGCTATTATTTGGCTAATTTTCGCTTTGCTGCATTGTAACAATGTTTCATCAACGGATCAGCAAATAGCTCCATCAAATTCAGTCCAACGTGGTTTGAGATAATCATATTCGCTTAGCCGTGACTGGATTAAGCCGTAGTGGCAGGACCGCATTTATTACCAGTCTTGTCGATCATCAGCTCGCATATTCGCAAAGATGAGCATTCGATCTTTTGCGCCAGCACGCCATCATCAAATTCTTTCCAGTTAAGCGTATTGAACACGAATCATCCACTGTTCCTCGTTTTGATCTACGATAGACCGCCAATGTTTAGAAAGCCAACCGCCGATTTGGGCGCCATCCACACGGTAGCAGATTCGCCTCTGCCGCATTCGCTATCAGCGGCAAAATGGGCTACTCAAACGCACTTTAAAGAAACAGGCACGCTCTATTTCATATTTTGATTATCGGCCAATGGTTTGCTTGATTTCTCACGCTTTTCGCAAGACATGGTCGCAAAGCCACGCAAGTGCACGTTGGTCAACGGGCAGAATTAGCACTAAGATCACTGCATCAAAGCGGTCGAAAATCTGATCTTTTAGCAAAACCAATGAAAACCAACTCGCTGAGATTAGCGAACAATACACTCATTACCTGTTTGCTTGTAAAGATGCTGCGTATGCAACATTCCAACTGGGGCGACTTGAAGCGCTAACAGAAACTCACAAAGGAGCACCGATTTATCAATTTTTCCCGTTATTAAATCAAACTGAAGTGACCATTAGAAAATAGCCGGCAAATAGTGCTTACCATACATTGACGCTATCAGGCTTATCAAGATTGGGAAACCATTTTACCGAGATTATTTTTCACAATTTGACGCTGTCATTTAGTGGACTGCTTTAACACCGCTAAATCATGGTTACAGTGGAAATGAGTCATTTACAACAACTGTTTTAAGCATTTCATTATGGCAATCGTTTCATGTTTCATCGCCTATTTCGGCTCAAATTGATAAACTCCTGTTGGCAACCAAAGTTGACCACATTACGAGCGACCAGCTGCAACTTGAAAGTTTTATGCGTCAGTTGGTACAAGAATGGGCGTCATGCCGGAATGATGATTGAAACGGGTTATCACGCAATTTCGCGTGCAAACCGATCCTGATATGTATCAAACAAAATGATGGGCTATAGTTCAGGGATTGTGCAAGACCGCAAACTGATTACGCTGTATGCTGAATCGTCTACTTCCCTCAAAAAGTTAGCTGGCAATTTAACCGATTTGAGTTCGACCCAATTCAGACCGAAAGCGGTCGAATTTGACCAAAGCCGATTGCACATTTTACGAATGGATGCCTGCCCAGTCCTATTGGCTGATTCTGCTAGACGGTGCAAATTTGCGTTATTTTTATTAAGTTTGAATATTGGCTAAAAACCTGAAAGTTGCTTCAAATACCATTACAGCTAACAAAACGCGCACGACATGAATATTTATTGAAGAAGAAATTGAAGCCGGCAGAACCCAAGGTTGGAGCGCAACCGCGCGCCGGTAAAGCTATTATTGTGGATAGCTATGTTACTTTTAGAAATGAAGCCTTTTCTGTTCAGACAACCACCACCCTTGCTGAATATGGCGTCAACACATATCGTTGCCGACCCAACTAGAACCAGAAAATTATTACTCAATAAATCGAGAAACTGATTCACTCTTTGGTAAAAGTGAACCGAGATGGATGATTGTTGCTCTTTCCTTATTGGAAAGCCGCTTGGGCAAAAAGTAAAAATTGGTGTAGCAAAAAGGCAAAAATTACACGATAAACGTGAAGATATTAAAGACCGCGAATGGCAAGTTGCTAAACAACGTATTATGAAAACGCGAACCGTGGTTAACGATTAAATTACATAATTAAGGAAACATTATGATCGACCAAAATTTATTAAGAACGCACTAGATCAAGTAGCTCAAGCGCTAAAAATTAGCGTAACTTTATTTTTAGATATTGAACAAGTTAAGGCATTAGAAGAACAACGTAAAAGCGCTACAGTTAAAAACAGAAACCCTACAAGCAGAACGCAACGCACTGTTCTAAAAACATTGGTGCAGCAAAAGCTCGTAGTGAAAGATATTTCTGCATTATTGGCGAAGTGGATAACATGGGCAATGAATTAAATGAAGCAAAAAGTGGCATTAGACCAAGTTCAAGCTGAAATTAAAGCCTTATTGTTATCTGTACCAAATTTACCTGCAGAAGAAGTGCCTCTTGGTAAAGATGATTCAGAAAACTTAGAAGTTTTACGTTGGGGAACGCCTCGCCAATTTGATTTTGAAGTGAAAGATCTGCGGCATTAGGCGAAACATTAAAACGGATTAGATTTTTGGTAGGGGCAAATTAACTGCAAGCCGCTTTGTCGTGAAGGGTAAAAGGTGAAATTACACCGTGCATTATCTCAATTCATGTTAGATTTACACACCGAACAACATGGTTATTTATGAAACCAACGTACCATTTTAGTAAACCATGACTCTTTTATTCGGTACCGGTCAATTACCAAAATTTTAAGGAAGATTTATTCCACACTCAACCATTAACTGACAAGACCCAAATGAAGTTCAACGTTCATTTAGCTTAATTCCAACAAGCTGAAGTCAGTAACTAATCTTAGCGTGATGAAATTATTGATGAAGAATCAGCACCTCTAAAACTCACGGCGCATACACCATGTTTCCGTTCAGAAGCAGGTTCTTACGGTCGTGATACTCGTGGCTTTAATTCGATGCACCAATTCGAAAAAGTAGAAAATGGTACAAATCGTTGCGCCAGAAAAATCTATGGAAGCGTTAGAAGAACTGACTGGACACGCAGAAAAAGTATTACAATTATTAAACTTACCTTATCGTAGTGCTCCTTTGCACAGCGAGTATGGGCTTTGGTTCTTGCAAAACTTACGACTTAGAAGTGTGGTCTACCGGCACAAAAATACTTACCGTGAAATCTCTTCTTGTTCTAAATATGTGGGATTTGCAAGCGTCGTATGAAGCACGTTGCAAAATCTCGTGCGCGATAAGAAAACCTCGCTTGTTCACACAGCTAAATGGTTCTGGTTTCATGGTTGGTCGTACCCTTGTTGCTGTGTTAGAAAACTACCAAAAATGCAGACGGCTCAATTACCGTACCAGAAGTATTAGCGTCCATATAGCAGGTCTTAGAAGTCATTAGTGCTTAATCAGCCGCACTTAACAGCATCATTCATTGCAAGGCGTGCAATGCACGCCCTTTTTAACATCATTATTTTTGTGATAATTTTGCAAAATACCGCTCAAATTGAACTGCTTTCACTATGATATTTTTACCGATTTAACCCTCAAAAGAGGGCTTTCTGTTTTATTAGACAAAACCTCAGCAACTATTCATACCGGTCGTGCGGATTAGTCGGCAAAACGGCTGGGAAATCCTCGCTTTTGCCCTCATTAAAAACGAACGTCGCCTGAAGGCGGCGTAAGTTTCACTTCCTAAAACTGGTCAATTTCGTGGGTAAATCAAGAAACGCCCGCGCTAGATTGCAGTGCGATTGATTATAGTTATTTTAGCTACTGGAGAATATACCGCGTTAAATGAGCAACAACTTTGAGATTGCAAACCATGAAAATGATGGGAAATAAAATCGCCACACTTCATGCCCAACTAGATACCATTGATGCTTGACAATTCAAGCGCGTGCAGCAACATTATTAAACGGCTTAGGCTTCTCTACTGAACAACTCTCATTACTGGTAAAATCATTTTCTGGTGGTTGGCGAATGCGCTTAAATTTAGCTACAGCGTTGATTTGCCGTTCAGACTTATTGTTATTAGATGAGCCGACTAACTACTTGGATTTAGATACGTCATTTGTTGGAAAAATGGCTAACTAATTATCGGGGTACTTTTAATTTTAATTTCACACGACGGATTTCCTTGACCCCATTATTGATCGCGTCATTCATATTGAACATCAACAACTTCACGAATACACAGGAATTACACCTCGTTTGAAATTCAGCGTGCGACCAAAATTGCCCAGCAAAATGCCTGCTTTTCCAACAACAGCAACGCAAAGTTGCCCATTTACCAAAGCTTTTATTGATCGCTTTAAAAGTTAAAAGCGACTAAAGCTAAACAGGCACAAAGCCGTATAAAAGCTTTAGAAAAAATGGAATTGATTGCGCCTGCTTATGCGGATTCTCCGTTTGAATTTGAATTTAAACCACCATTTTCACTGCCTAGCCCTGCTGCTCATGATGGAAAAGTTAGTGCAGGCTATGCGGATAAAATCGTATTAGAGTCAGTAAAACTAAAACCTTGTTCCTGGCTCGTATTGGTTTCGCTCGGACGAAACGGCGCAGGAAATCAACGTTAATTAAATTATTAGCAGGAGAAATCCCACCATTAAGCGGTAACATTCAATTAGCTAAAGGCGTTCAATTAGGCATAGCTATTTTGCACAACATCAAGTCGATACCCTGCGTTTTTGATGAAAGTTCCATTGTGGCATTTACAAAAATTAGCACCTGAAAAACTGAACAAGAATTACGCAACTATTTAGGGTGGCTTTGATTTTAAAAGGAGATAAAGTCAATCGCCGTTGCCTCTTTTCTCTGTGGTACAAAAAGCGCGTTTAGTATTAGCTTTAATTGTATGGCAACGACCAAACCTGCTGTTATTAGATGAGCCAACCAACCATTTAGACTTAGAAATGCCAAGCCCCAACCGATGCGCTGACTTATTATGAAGGTTCATTAGTGGTGGTTTCACACGATCGTCATTTACTCCGCTCAACTGTCAATGTAAATTCTACTGGTGCACGATCACAAAAGTCGAAGAGTTTAAAGGCGACCTAGAGGATTATCAAAAATGGCTGAATGAACAAAATGCCCTATTATGGCGACAAAACCAGCTGAAACTAGCGAAATAGCAGGAACATAAGCGGTAGTATTTCTGCGCAAGATCGCAAAGAACAAAAAGACAGGAAGCAGAACTGCGTCAACAAACAGCACCATTGGTGTAAAACGATTAGCCAATTGGATTTAGAAAAAGCGACCGCTTGTTTAGCCGAATTAGAAGCCTTACTAGCATCTAGCGAAATCATGAAGCGGAAAATAAAGCGAAACTAACTGAAACATTCAAAACAGGTTGAGGCGACAAGTCGAAGAAATTGAAATACAATGGTTTGAAGCGCAAGAAATCTGTAAACAATGCTAAATGCACAGCAAAATAATGGCTAGGATTTCCAGCCATTTTATGGGCGATTAGTTGCACTTCAATTAACGGTTTACCACTATCAGCTGCCACTAATTTACCAACAGGAATCAATGGCGTATTGGCTAATTTTTGCACCACCTTTTTCTTTTCGCACCGCTTGCGGTTGAACCGCAATCAATAATCCTCCCGAGTTTGCGGGTCACACAAAAGTGGCTTTTTGCTCATCGCGTGATTGGAGAAAGTAAATGCCCGTAACTGTCAAAATTACATGTTGCGTACCGCCAGGCACGGCACTCTGCGCAATATACGCTTTTACCCCATCTAAGGTTTGAATATGCGCAAAATCAACCACTGCACGCACATTCGAGCTCTCACAAATCTCTTTGAGATGCCCTAATAAACCAAAGCCCGTGATATCAGTCATTGCGGTTACTTTCTTCCAGTTGCGAAAATTTGCACCGATTAGGTTCATTTGACACATCACATCACGCGCTAAGCCTCGATGTTCTACTTTCAATAAACCTTTTCAGCTGTCGTCACACACCAATCCCTAATGGTTTGGTTAAGAATAATTGACAGCCTGCTTCAGCACTCGCATTTCGCTTAATTTTTCTCAGTTGGGATGATACCCGTTACCGCTAAACCAAAAATAGGCTCAGGAGAGTCAATAGAATGCCCTCCCGCCAAAGCAATGCCCGCTTGTCGGCAAGCAAAACGACCACCTTCAACAATTTTTGTGCCACTTCCGCCGGTAATTTATTCACGGGGAAACCTAAAATAGCAATCGCCATAATAGGTTTACTCGCCCATTGCAAAAATATCACTAATCGCATTTGTTGCAGCAATGCGCCCAAAATCAAAAAGGGTCATCGACAATAGGCATAAAGAATCAGTCGCTGATAATCGCCGTTCCGTTTCCAATATCATAAACGGCAGCATCATCAGCGGTTCACTTTGCTCACTAATAAATTTGGATCGATAAAATTTTCAGTTCACTGTGTAAAATAGTCCCCTAAAACCCAGGGCGAAATTTATAACCTCAACCAGCGCCATGGCTAAATTGTGTTAAACGAACAATTTCTGACATTTTACCCTTTGATAATACGTTTAAACTTTGCCTATGCCGCTTTCACAAAAACAGAAATAGACTCCGTGTCCCGTTTGCGGGAACATATCAATCATCGCCACTTTTTCAAGGCGATAACCTTGCTCAATGAGCTTTTGTGCATCACGCACTAGCGTTGCAGGATTACAAGAAACATAGACAATCCGCTCGGGCGCCAAAGCACAAAGATGATCTAAACAAAACCATGCCCCATTTCGGGCTGGATCTAATAACACTTTATTAAAGGGTTCTTTGCCCAAGGCTGCTCAATAAACGGCTCATCTAAATTGTTTGATAAAAAGCCACATTCGCTAATTGATTAAATTCAGCATTTTGTTTGGCCTGCTGCACCATCTCAATTACGCCTTCTACACCAACGACTTGCCCCGCCATTTTAGCAAGTGGCAAAGTAAAATTACCCACGCCACAGAATAAATCTAGAATTCGGTCATTTTTGCTCGGCTCCAGCCATGCTAGTGCTTGAGACACCATTTTTGCATTCAACTCAGCATTTACTTGAATGAAATCTCATCGAAAAACCGATCTGACAACCTTCACCACATAATAAGGAGCTTGCCCGCACCAATGCTCAATCCGTTGTTCGCTGCTCATCACGAAAAAGGCTTAACTCTTCGCGCGCTGCGAAAAATCTTTTAAGGCTGTCGCATCTTTTTCAGAAAGCGCCCCAACATGACGAAATAGCATTGCGATGGTGTTATCTGCTTGAACTAATTCAATATGACCTAACGCCTTTTTATTTTGCCAAGCAGTTAAAAGTTCACTTAATTTCAGCAAAAAGCGCAGAAAGGCTAGGCAATAACACTTCGCATTCCGTTAATGGAATAATATGATTCGAACCTTGTTGGCGAACCCCATCACCACTTTCCCAGCTTGCAGGCAATACTTAACCGAGTGCGGCGGCGATAACCTTTCGGTTTACCGACGATCATCGGTTGAAAAATTAATTGGCGTATTTTTGAAGTTTTTGAAGCCGTTGAAATAGAGCTTTTTGCTTAGTTTCGCGTTGTAGATGCCAAAAGGAATGTGTTGCATTTGGCAAACCACCACATTCACGATATACCGCACAACTTGGTAATTGGCGTTCACTGGATTTTTGAGAATTTTTACCGCCTTTCCATGTCCATATTGGCGTTTTTTCATCAATAGGGCGCATCTCACTCTTCACCAGGCAACGCATTTTCAATAAACCACGTTTTGCCTTCAATTTTTGCCACGCCTAAACCTTGATAATCTAATGATTGGATTTTTACTTGGCGACAAGCGGTCGTTTTCGATTTTTTTGTAAATTTTTCAGAATAAAATTGTGCCATTTTTCTTAATTCGAAACTCTTTTACTAGGTATTATAGCGAAAAGCTGAGTAAATATAAAAAGGAAAACACCACGCTCTCGATGAGCATTGCTGAACTTTATTATTTTTACTTAGTCTTACTTTTTGACGGTTATTGTTAAATAACTTTAAAGACTTTATTTTTGTTCATTTAATTTTCATAAAGAAGGATTTCTATGAAAATTTTGTCTAAAAAGTAACCTTAGTTACAGAACGTAATGATGCTGATTTAAAATTCTCTCGCGGTAACCAAGAACTTGATATTTCTATCGAAGTGAAAGGTAAAAATCGAATTGAATACAAAGCTGATTTAGACAAACACTAATTTTTGCATTTTAGACTCGGAAAGCAACCGCTTGTAACGTTGTATAAACAACATTACAAGCGGTTTTTCTTCGGTTTTCTGGCAGAAAAATAGTGTTGGATTTGCTAAAACAGCTAGCTTACTTACTGGAAGAACCCATACTTTAATTTTATATATAAAAAGGAGAATATCATGTTTGTCGTTGGACAACGCTGGCTTTCTTCAGCAGAAAAACCAATTAGGGTTAGGCATTATTCAAGCCGTAGATAATCGCAGTGTGACTATTGCTTTTCCAGCCGCTGAAGAAGAACGAATTTATGCACTGAATGCCCTCACCGCTCGTCCGTGTACAATTTCAAGTAGGTGATCGCATCCGTAGCAGCGAGGGCTGGCAGTTAGTTGTTGAGCAAGTTATCGACAATCAAGGTTTTAGTATCTATTTAGGAAAAACGACTCGATACTGAAGAAGAAGCCGTGCTACCTGAAATGCAGCTTGATCACAGAATCACTTTCAGTAAACCACAAGATCGCCTCTTTCTGCTCAAATTGATCGTGCTGACCGTTTTGCCCTACGCTATCAGCACCACAACATCAGCAAGCGCAGTCTTTTATCACCGCATCGTGGTATGCGTGGTATTCGAAAAAGTCTCATTCCGCATCAATTACACATTGCCAAAGAAGTTGGGCAACGCTAGCTCCTCGCGTGCTACTTGCTGATGAAGTTGGTTTAGGTAAAACCATCGAGGCTGGAATGATTTTGCAACAACAGCTTTTTCGCTGGGCGAGCTGAACGCGTGCTGATTTTGGTGCCAGAAAGCCTACAGCATCAATGGCTGGTTGAAATGTTGCGCCGTTTTAATCTTAAATTCTCTTTATTTGATGAAGAACGCTGTGCTGATTTTGATAGAAGCGAAGATGATGCAACCCCAGCAGATAATCCATTTGAAAGCGAATCTTTGAGTGATTGCCTCAATTCAATGGTTAGCAACTCATCCCCATCGAGCAGCACAACTTCTCGGCTGCGAATGGGATATGGCTAATTGTGGATGAAGCGCACCATCTTGCTGGTCGTTGATGCGCCAAGTGAGGCTTATCTATTGGTGGAAAAACTTGCGCAAACAGATTCTCTGTTTTGTTACCGACAGCTACACCAAGAACAACTTGGGCGAAAGCCATTTTGCTCGCTTTGGCATTAATAGATCCAGACAGATTCTACGATTACCAAGCCTTTGTCGCGGAACAACAAGCCTATAAACCGTTGCCGATGCGGTCGCCACTTTATTAAACGATAAAACCACTCGACTGCGGCAGAGCAAAAGTAGTGTGCTGAACTTTTAAGCGAAGAAGATACTGAGCCAATGTTTAAGGTTATCAATGGTAAAATATTGCAGAATCTGACCGCTTCAGCGCGTCAATCGCTCATTAGCGGAGCTTATCGATCGCCACGGAACAAGCCGAGTATTATTCAGAACACCCGTCAAGGTGTGAAGGGTTCCCTCACCGCATTTATCATCAAATTACCTTAGAAATGCCTTCGCAATATGCTAATGCTTTGAAAGTAATGAATATGATGGGCGACTTAACCATCGCAGAACAGCTTTATCAGAAAGTCTCTTCCAACGTATGAATCCTGCGGCAAAATGGACGGAATTTGATCCACGCGTTGAATGGTTAATCAGCTTTCTTAAAAATCACCGTGAAGAGAAAAATTCTACGATTTGTAAACAAGCACAAACTGCGATTTCATAGAACAAGCGCTTCGTGAGCGCGAAGGAATTCGCTCTGCGGTATTCCATGAAAAAATGTCCATTGTGGAGCGCGATAAAGCGGCCGCTTACTTTGCCCAACAAGAAGATGGCGCGCAAGTGTTAATCAGTTCTAACATCGGTTCTGAAGGACGTAACTTCCAATTTGCAAGTCAGTTAATTTCTTTAACTTACCAGATAACCCTGATCTGCTAGAACAAAGTATTGGGCGATTAGATCGTATTGAGCAAAAACAGGATGATTCAAACTTTATGTCCTTGGCTTTTGAGAACACGATGCAAATGGTTCTCGCCAGCTGGTATCATCAAGGTTTAAATGCTTCGAAGAGACCCGCCCGATGGGCTCAACCTTATTCAGTGAATTTGGGGAAACGTTACAAAGCTATTTACGCACCACCATGCTAGTTGGATTTTGAAGATTTCTTGCAAAAGCCCGTGCTCGCCACAACAGTTGAAAATCGCTTTAGAGCAAGCGCGCGATCGTTTATTGAACTCAACTCAAATGGTGGGAAGCAGCACAAACCTTAGCAGCGCAAGCTATTCAGGCAGAAGATAATAATCCATTTGAGTGAATTTTGCCCTAAATCTGTTTTGATGTGATTGGAGCTTTGAACAAGAAAGACTTAGGTAGCAATCTATTGTATTACTCCAACTGGGCATATGCTTGTTCCCGATTCCCGAATCAAGAAGATGGAACAACCGTCACCTTCGATCGCGAACTGGCCTTGACGCGAGAAGAATTGGCATTCTTAACCTGGGATCACAATGATTCGCGAAACGGAATTGGTTGATTGTTTCAGGCGATATTGGCAAATGTGCCGTATCATTGATTGATCAATACTGACTACCACCAGGCACCTTGTACATGAAACCATCTAGGTCGAAAACGCAAAGCCCTAAAGGACTAAATCTAAGCCGCTTACCTCCAACCCCACTGTGTGTGTTACTCGATAACAAAGGTAATAATATGGCTACACAGGTTTCTTTTTACTGGGCTTAGAAAACAGTTAAAAACCGATAACTAAACAAATGGCAAATCAAATTGTAACGATGGCAAAAATGATATTCATAGCTTATTACATCGGTGAACAACGTGTTCAACCACAGCATGATTATGCAAGAAGCGCAACAACTTGATAATGCATTAAGGCGAATTACACCGCTTACTGTCTTCATAAGCGGTTAATAAAAATATCCGTAGCTGAGTAAATTGCATTGCTTTGAGGACAAAAATCGCAAACATCGCATCATCTAAACTCAAGCCACTTGCAGTGCCTAGATACTTGAAACGTAGATATTGTATACAAATCTATGATGAGTAAAGAAATTGCCCCAATCTCATTGATTGGGGCACTGATTTGTATTATTCGAACAATCTCTTCTGCTTGTTCACGATTCTTGTACAAAAACCATCTCTACGCTAGTAAGCAGTTGCGCACGAATGGTTGATATTTTAGGTTTCTCATTCTCTTGAAAAGCAATCGGGCGGGCAAAACGTCATCGCTTTTACGCGCCTAATCTCGACTGTTAAACACCCCACACCAATGCCCTTGGGTGGCGCACGCGATAATTTTGCCAGCATATTTTGAGACAGAAAATCAGCAGCTGCATCGCTTTGTAATCTCGCTTTGCCCGCAGCAAAAACCATATTTGGTAGAGCACTAATTTAAATAATTTTCAAACGGCTAATATAGCCTAATTCCATGCCACAAATTTTGTAATTTTGTTCACCAGCAAAATTTCGCCAAGCAATCAATAAATACATCCAATTATGGCTAATGGGCTAACCGCCACCAGTAACGCATTTTCCGTTGCATTACGAGAAATCAGCTTTTTCACTGTTTTATCTAACGGCGTGAGCACGTCACTGAATAAGAAAAAGCACTTCTTTTGGCATCATAAGCTTGTTTAGCTGAGATTGCCAACGCTGCTCTGCTTTGTGCAATTTGCAAACGGTGATATTCTCTAACACTGCAAATGTTTTGAGCATTTCTTCACCGCTTGTAGAGCCAATGACTCAAGAAGGATTTGCTCACCATTGCCTGTTGCTGTTGATAGGACGCAGGTAAACCAACCTGCGCCATTCACGAATCTACTACCAACACCTGTTAACTCAATAAAAAAGACGATGCCAAATGCTAAAAGCAATCAAGCATGGCTTTGATAACTATCCCAAAGCCACTGCAGACCTCTGTGCACTCACAGCAACACAAAAGCACCAAACGCACTTAATAGCACGCGAACTAAAAGCGATTTGGGCTGAACCGCTCCTTCAAATGATAACTGCCTCTAACTTCTTCTAGTTTCAGTATCTTCAAAAACCTCAAACGCTTTCCGCTGAGAATTCCTGTTTAGGTTTGAGGGTTGCTGAAATCTGTCTGTTTCTTCAAAATACGTTTAGTCATCTTTTCTCGCCCAATGTCAATCGCCGTCATGATATGTTGCTTTAAGCCTTCATAGCCATGTTCAGTTTTGAGCATCTGAAATAGTGTCTGCCTCGTGATATTCTTTTATCTAAATAATGTCCATGCTTGATATTCGAGCAACATGGTAAAAACCAGAATCTTTGGCTATTTTCCATCTGCACATATTGAAAAAGCAGTGTTAATACAGTTGCCAGGCATCTTTCGGTTATTAAATTTCACGACACGACTAAGATTCGAGCATCAGCGCCCAATCATCAGCTGATTACAAGCGGTTATTTCTTGGCATGCAGAATCATAATCCCAAATCCTCACCATTGGCGATAACTGGAATTGAGAGTCGTTGTTGTATTTCACCAATTGCTTTCCAGTGATCCCGTCTCGGCACTGATAACCACTCAATCTCGTTCTACCATGCACGGTGATTTCATTTGCGCCACTCTTGTGCTACTGCATCGGCAATTTCAAAACAGTGATTCACAGAATCCCAACCTAAAACGAACTTTTAACCGACACAATCTGTTCAGCTGAGCAGCTTCACGTCATTGCTTTTCGTTGCCCGATAAATTAACGGTGATCTTTTAATAATGAAGCGCCACCATGACTGCTACATTAACGGTTTTAGATGGACATCCGCAGTTTAAATCAACACCATGCGATCCTAATTCAATCGCAAGCTGGGCATTTTCTGCAACCATTGTGGATGTTGCCCTAATAACTGTACGCGTACTGGTGTACCAGAAGGCGTTTCTCCGCCTTGATGCAATTCTGGGCAAAGGCGATAGAATGCTTTTTTAGGTAATTTTTGATCAACTACGCGTACAAATTCAGAAATACAGAGATCATAATCATTCACCGCTGTAAGCAACTGACGCACAAAAGGGTCTAAAACCCTGCATTGGTGCAGAATCACTTTAGGGATAACGTTATTATGCATCTTCATCTCAGCGGCTAGATCTGGACGTGCAATCAAATAAATCACTAATGCCGTTAACGCCCCTAAAGTATCAGCAAGCATATCTTTTTGTGCATCCCAAATATCTCCTTGGGAACCTAAAAATTGACACCCGCATTCCGCCTTCAATCACCGCATATTGCCATTCAATAACTCTAGCAACTTGCTGCAACAGCCATAATGAAAAATAGGGCAAAACATGCCACACCTAATCCGCATTTACGATTTTCGTAATAGCCATTCAGCCATCGGAAAACCATATAAAACCCACTAACATAATGCGCTACTCGGTCAAGTCGGTTGCGATTTTTCACCTAATAATGGGCTTAATAAGTCACTTCCCCATCAGTGACATTAGCAAAGGTATATTTTGCACCAATACAGATGTAAAAATCATCAAAAACGACATCAAAATATACGCTAAACCACTAAACTGAAATTTTCGGTAAGTCAGCACCAATAACGCAAAATGATAAAAATTGGCACGACTTCAAGCATACCATACAGCTCTATCCGTTGGTGTTAATCCGACCAAAACGCAATCAGCGTAATCAATATTGCTAGGCTTAACGAGATCAGATGTCGCTTTTAACATACCTTATTTCCATCCTTTTGATTTACAAATTAAATCATAAGCCGCTTGAATTTGTTGGGCTTTTTCTTTCGCTAATTCCATCATCATCTGGTAAAACCTTTAGCAGCGTCAAATTATATCTGGGTGGTGTTCATTCATCAGTTTACGGTAAGCGCGTTTGACCGTAGTGACTGATCATCAGCACTCACGCCCAATACTTTATGAGCTGCATCAATGCTTGGCGCACTATTAGAGTGAATTGATTTTTGACCACATAATAACCGTCCTGAGATTGCTGCTGATAACCACCTTGATGATATTCATACTGGAATCCACCTGAACGGAATTGTTGTGCTGCCATTACCATTGCAATCATCTGTTCAAATTGGAAAACGAGAGATTCCCATTGTTTCGCAATAGTGAAAAGAATTTGCTGCGTCGTTAGCATCTAATTCGCCATCTTGTAAAGCGGCTTGCATTTGAACTTCCACGAAAAGCGTAAAGATCCACTCGTTGCCCACAGGCTTCTCCGAATTCTTGAATCACTAAACGTAGCGGGAAAACTGGATTCTTTACCAAAGAAAAAGGCTTTTTGCGATTGTTTTTTGTGCAGTTTCATCGATCTCAAACGCGCCATCAATTGACGCGCGAGGATGTATCATCTTCAGTTACACGCCCTTTAGCTTTAGCAATATGCCCCTAGTACAGCAAATGTTGTTTGAGTAAAAATAGACTGATGAGTCAAATCCACTTCCAAGACACTTGAGCTGACTGAACCAAGCTCATAGACTGTATCTGCAAGATGCCCTCAAGAAAGCACCAAAGTAAAGCACCAAAAAGCTATGGAAGATTTGATAACCTAAAATAAATCCACAAATTTTTCCAATATATTTCATAAGGTTTCCTGTTTTGTAATGTGATATTTTAACGTAATTTTCTTAAAATCGCTTAAATATTCAGATTAAACATTATACAAATACAGGGATTATCATCAATTTTAGAAATCTGAAATATCTATTAAATAATAGTTATCTTATATAAGTATAAAGCCCTGAGTAACTCAGGGCTTATCTATCCTACTAAAATAATAGCTTTAAGCTTTAAATTAGTCTTCCCAACACTGCACGACGGTTTTTCGCGTGAGTCTGCTTCAGTGTGACCTAAAACAGCTGGTTTTTCTTCACCGTAAAGATACAGTTGAAACGTTTAGCTAACCTTTTGTTGTGCTAAGTGGCTCTACCGCATCCGCATCGACGTTGACCTAACGCGATGTTGTACCTGGAGTACCACGTTCATCAGCGCGACCAGCAACAGTTACGCTGCTGTATGAATTTAACTACGCATGCATGTGCATCTAATAATTGACGATATTCTCCTTCAACTGCATAGCTGTCGAAACCGAAGTACACAGTGTTGTAACGAGTTTGTAAAATCTTGAGCAGACATACCGCCGAATTGCCCCAGCTGCGTTTGCGTTTGCACCTGCGTTTGCTGCTGCGTTGTCTGAAGATGCTACATGCAGCTAATACGAAAGCTGGTGTGCTACCATTAAAAACTTTAGCTAGTCATTTTTACTCCTAAGAGAAAGATTATTGTTTTAGTTAAATACATGAGCAGGGAACTTATATTGCCCTCCTGCACCAGGCAGATTAGCTTTTAAAACGACCGTCTGCGGACACCAATTGTAGCACTTGCTCGTACTTTGGTAGAGCTATAAACAACCATAATGCCATTTAGTGAAAATACTTGGACTCTTTCATCTAAGAACGTAGAACTTAAAACTTCTGTGCCACCCAGTCATATCACGTTTTACAACTTTATCACCTGCAATCAGATTAAATTTCTTTGCCATCTGATGAAAGTTTCGCGTTGTAGGTTCTTCCTCCACCTACTGCGCTTACACCCACCACCTGATGCATCATTCTATATCTGTGGCGAACCTGAGCGGTCTGCAGGTGAAAGTAAATTGTACTACCATCTGGAGACCAGCTTGGCTCGGTATTATTACCTGCATTTTGCAGTTAATTTATCAGCGTAGCCACCACCTGCACTAACAACATAAATGTCTAATTGGCCATCTTGGTTAGACGCAAAAGCAATTCTTTGAACCATCTGGGCTGAAAATGCCGGCGCACCGTTATGTCCTTTAAAGCCCCCACAACACGACGACTACCTGAACGCAAAATCGTGTACCACAACTTGTGCTATTCTCAAAAGGTTACGATAAGCAGTCGGCTACCATCTGGCGACCACTCTGGTGATATCAATGGCTCTTTACTTTTTACAACAGTAAATGCATTGAATCCATCATAATCAGATACGCGTAATCGTAGACGATACGCGTTGCGTTTAACAAAGCGGTTATGTTCTGAAAGCACCGCGGATTTGAGTAATTTTCTGATCATCTCACAGTGTGTGCACTTGGCGAATAGCTGCAGGAACATTAAATGAACCTTGAGCTAACACAGCTGCTGGATTACTTAATGCATCAACCTAATTGATAAGCAACATTATAGCCACCACCGGCAGGACCAACTTGTCCAACCACAACCATATCTACGCCAATATCTGTCCATTGTTGAGAAACAACTTCAGCTGCAGAACTTGGCTGAGCTGGTAAATTTTTGAACGTTCAATTGGAGCAAATTTACCATCATTGCGTAAATCATCCGCCACATTTGTGCAACATCCGCAGAACCTGAACCACCAGCAAATGGAACAACCGCAAATGGGTTGCGCCATGCTTACGCCTTCATCAACGGAGATAACCACATCAGATTCAGCAACAACAACGTTGCTAAATAAATGCTTATCGCACCAAATAGCACTCGCTAAACGAGATTTTTAATTTCATTTTTCAACCTCTTGCATTATAAAACTTTAAAGCCCAAACTTAATCGTTGGCGATTTATAGGTGTTATAGGTTGCATCATCCCTTCGCTCTTGGCACACTCTGTGCTTGAACAATCGCCGCAACCGCCGCGACGTATTATCTGGCCCTGAAAGCACTTGATGGCTGAGATTCTGCCATCCCGATCAATATTAATTTTTACCTACATTCTGACCAGCAAAACTAGGATCAGCTCATATGTTCCACTTTCAATTTTGTTTTAATTAAGCGCTCATATCCGCGATCTGCAGTTCCTTGCCCATCTCCTACCAGCTTTTACCATTGCTGTTGCCAGCTAAGCCTGCAGAATGATTTCCGCCGTTACTTGAACCGCCACCACCAATATTGCCACCGGATAAGAAATCATCAGATCTGATTTCTTTTACTGAGGCTGCTGCTGCATCTGCCTTCGCTTTAGCTTCTGCATCTGCTTTCGCTTGGCTTTTTCAGCTTTTGCTTTTGGCTTCTGCTGCCGCTTTCTTTTGCTTCTTTTTCAGCTTTTCTGCCGGCTTTCGCTTTTTCTTTTAGCTTCTTTTCTCAGCTTTCGCTTTAGCTTCTGCGTCGCTTTTTCTTTTCTCTTTTTCAGCTTTTAATTTTGCTTCTTTTTCGCTTTTTCTTTTGGCTTCTTTTCTCAGCTTTCGCTTTAACCTCAGCAGCTTTTTGTTGCTCTAATCTGTTCTTCAAGTTTGTTGTTCAGCTTTTTCTTTAGCTTTTACGCTCTTCCTCTGCTTGTTTTGCTGCAGCTTCTAAACGTTTTGCCTCTGCTTCTGCTTTTAAATCTACTCAGCTGTTTTTACGCGTAGCCTCTTCTTTTTCCTTTTCAAGCTGCTCTTGTTTTAATTCGCTCTTGTTTTTAACTGCTCTTCTTTTTCTTTCAGCTGTTCTTGTTTAGCAATCTCTTGCCTGCGCTTCGCTTTTTAGCTTCTTCTTGTTTTTCTGTGTTCAATCATCTGAACACGCTGTTGTTCTTTGGCTTTCTCAGCAATTTCTTCTGGGTGTTGGCTCAGTTTTGTTTCTCTTCCACAACTTTTCTTTAGGTTGCTCTTTAGGCTCAACTTTCGTTGCTACCTTGTCCTTTCGATTTTAAACTAGCTACTCAGCTGCCATTGCCCAGTATCTACCATGACAGCTTCAAATTCTTCACCACCAGCCACGGCGATTCAGAGTAATTTTGTATTATAAAATGAGCCTAAAAAGCAACAACCCAATCAATAAAAAGCGTGAATAATAGGGAAGCTATAATGGCAAGCTCAAATTTATCATTTTGCTGTGATTTCACACCTTATCCGTGCTTAATTATTTTGCACTGAGTCATTAAAACCGGCTTTTCGATGCCTGCATCTTTCAGTAATACAATTCCTTTAATCACTTCTTCATACGGAACTGTTGTATCACCAGCAACGAGGAATATAGTGTTTGGATCTTTTTGAATTCTTGACCTGCAAAAGCGACAACTTCTTGCTCAGCTAATTCTTCCCATTAGCACCCGTCATGATCTCGCCAACTTTGAGTTTATAATCCATCTCGAAACTTGTAAAATTACTGGCGTTCTATCTTCATTGGGTCATGATTGACTATGTTTATCTTCAGGTAAATTAACTTCCACACTCTGGCTAATAACCGGTGCAGTTGCCATAAAATTAATAATAAAACCAACAATACACTCTAAGAAAGGGATGATGTTAATTTCAGATTTAATGTCCTTGCGTTATGACGATAAGACATATTTTTCCTCTTTATTCGTTATTGAAAATCTGACCGCAAGCGGTCAGATTTTTATTTAATTTACAAAATTCCTAAAACGCTATTATGAGAATGCTTGACGATGTAAGATTGTCGTAAACTCATCAATAAAGTTAGCGTAGTTTTGCTCTAATTTATGCGCACGTAAACTTTAAACGGTTTATAAGCCATTACCGCAGGAATTGCTGCAAATAGACCGATTGCTGTTGCGATCAAATGCTTCTGCAATACCCGGTGCTACTAGATTGAAGGCTTGCTTGTTTTACTGCACTTTAATCCCATAAATGAGTGCATGATCCCCAAACAGTACCAAATAAGCCGATATATGGGCAATTTGTAGGGCTACTGTTCCTAAAAATGGAATGTAGTTTTCAATGTTTCCACTTCACGATTTAACGCCAAGTTCATTGCACGGCTTGTACTTGAATATTCGCTGCTGGTGCATCTGGCTTACTTGTTGTAAACGCACAAACTTTGAAACCAACGAAAAATTTGTTTGAACCGCTTAAGCCATCACGACGATTTTCTAAACCTTCATGTAAACGATGCAAATCTTCGCCCTGACCAGAATTTATTTTCAAACTAAAGAATCTTGCTCGCTTGCCCAAATAACGGCTACGTTGAATGATTACCGCCCAAGATAACACCGAGAAAGTAATAAGAATAAGCATCACGATCTTAACTACACTACTTGCTTGAGCAAATAATGAGATCAAGTCAAAGCTAGTTGCTCCATTTAAAAACTCCAAATTTGTAATATTTTACTGATTATCACCGCTTGCAACGCATCTAAAATGGCTTGAGGTATTGCTTTCGGTTTCGATTTTAATTAAGTCAACGCTGGCAACTGTTACTCAGCTGAACATAAACATATGTCCGCTTTTAAAACAAATTTTGTTCATAATTGTTGCTTTCTTTACAGCTTTTAACTCGCTGTCTGAACACTAAGAGGTCGTCTAAACGTGCCGGCAACTTTGAGAAATCTATCGTCAGCTTTTTAAAGTCCACAAAAGCAAAATTTTCTGCTAATAATGCCTGTTGTGAAAAATCCACCTGCGGGTGTAAAGTACGTTCTCGCCCGCTCACAGATGTAGTTCGCATGGTAAACTACGCCACCTGCATCTGTATCTTCATATATAAACTCGGACAGAAAATGCATTTCGCTCCCAATATCAAGCGCCCCCAAATTTGCGCGAAAACAATCTCTTAGTTTTAGTGAGATAAGAATTGTTCTGCAATAAGATTTTACTTTTCTTTTAAAAACTAAAAAGCACCAAAGTGCTTTTAGAAGAATTGGAGGTAGATCTACGCAGTAATCACGATAATGTAGCCCATTAATGGTAAAAGATTGCTCGCCAGACAGAACTCTTGATTTCAAATCCAATGCCATGAATCCATAAAATGGCCATACATGTAAAAAGCTAATAAAGGCTAATACGGCACTTTGCCACCAAAAATGTGAGGCAAAAGCGGTCGAATTGTGATAAACATTACAACAATGCACTGGCTAAAAAAGAAAGAGCTTTAACAAGCCGCTTTGCTGGAATATAACGTACTAATCATAGATTGTTCGTCAAATTTCCCTGTTTTCTCAATTTTTGCCGCAACAAATACCGCAAAAATAGATGGCGAGAAACATACCAAAAAACCAAGTTAAATAAAACATATTTGCTCATAGTATGCAGTAGTGGTTGTTATCTTCAATAAATTTCGCATCAAGACGACCGAACATTTTGAAGTATGACCAAAGGGTATAGAGTAAAACAATTGGTACAAAGAAACATGCTGCATAGAACATAATTGTTAATGTATTTTCACTCGCTGTTGCATCCCATACTGTTAAGACTCATTTTCAGTAGAAATTGAAGGCATAATGAATGGGAACATTGAAACTGCTGCAGTTGAGATCACACCAATTTGCAGTAATGATGAACCAAAGAATGCAGTACCTGAACGATTTGCTTTAGAAGCTAAAATCGTTAACAACGCACCTAATACCGCAACGCCAGGAACAATCCAAAGCACTGGCATTTCTTGGTAATTTTTAAACCAAGCGCCAGACTCTAAAGCGACCGTTTTCTTCATCAATAATGATTGAGCATTATGATCTAATGCGCTAGTTACTACATAACCATCTTTAAAATATAAGAATACGCCTGCTACAATAAATGCAACAAGTGTAACTGCGCCCCTGATTGACAATACCGCGTGCGCAGTTACGTAAATCTGCAGTGGTTTCATTTGTAACCAAGTTGCGCCTGAGTAGTTAACATAAATAAGCTAACCACACCAGCTAATAAAGCAAACGGATTTAGTAGGCTCAGAATGCACCAGTATATTGCGCTGATGGAATTGGTTTAAACTCAAATGGTAAACCTTGTAATAAGTTACCAAATGCTACATCAAAAATAAGTAGGTACAAAACCACGCAACAAACAACGCCCAGTCCCAAGCATTACGCCATTTTTGGAGAATCAATTTTCGCATCGATACTCGAAAACCTACTGGACGGAAAAATAATGCGGCTAATACGAGAATCATCGCAAGGAAGAAACTTGAAGAGGTCGCATAAACGGTTGGCCACGCTGCGAAGATCGCACCACCACCAGTTAATAACCAAACTTGGTTACCATCCCAGTGCGAGACAATTGAGTTTATCACATCACACGGCGTTCAGTATTGCTTTTTACCGATAACCGGTAATGGGTTTAATACACCCATATCAAAACCATCAGTAATTGCAAAACCAATCAATAAAACTGCACTTTAGAATCCACCAAACAGCGGAGAACTCATAATCTAACATTATCTACTCCTTATTTCGCAGATTGCTCAAAGTAGTATTTACCTGTTTTTAATGCACTTAGGCCAAGACTGACCAAATTTGAACATTAAATACATTTCTACTACGAGGAAAATAGTATATAAGCTACATAATAAGCCAATTGCTGTCCAAAGTTCTGCACGCGTGTGTGATGCTGAAATACCGGTTGGCAATAACTCATACCGCCCAAGGTTGGCGCGCATATTCTGCTAAGAACCAGCCTGATTCAATCGCAATCCATGGTAATGGCATAGACCATAATACTGCTTTTAAGAACAGTTTATTTTTGCCTACTGTACCACGGAAGTTGAATAAGAAGCTAAACCAATAATCACTGACATTAACATACCAGAGCCAACCATCGCACGGAATGCCCAGAAGTTAGGACCTGCACTTTTCGGAATAGTTGCATCTGCAGCTTTTAAAATTTGCTCTTCAGTTGCATTAGCAACATCTGGCGCATATTGTTTTAATAATAAGCCAAAACCAAGATCTTTTTGTACTGCTTTGAAGGCTGCTTTATCTTCTTCGCTATAGTTACCTGAAGTTGATTTTTCCTAATAAAAACAACCGCTCGCCCCCTTCACGTACACGCTCAATATTCTCTTTACGAATATCGTTTAAACCTTTGATTTGTGTATCTAAAGAACGTGTTGCAAATTAAACCACCTAAATAAGGAATTTGAGTGCAAAATCGTTTTTGGCGAGCTTGTGAATTTGGAATTGCAATCGCATTTGACTGCCGCTGGCGCAGGATGAGTTCTCATTCAGCTCTCCATTGCAGCTAATTTAACTGGTTGAGCTTTACCGATTTCATAACCTGATTCATCACCCATTGCTAAAAACTATGGCAATAATAGCAAACAAACCGAAGCTTGACGCCTACTGAGAATGAACGTTTAGTGCCTGGTACGACCTTTCAAAATATAATAAGCGCTAATGCTTAATACAAAAATTGCGCCACAGCATAACCTGCTGTTGCGGTATGTAGGAATTTACTTTGTGTTACCGGATTTAATAATAATTCGCTGAAGCTTGTCATTTCCATTCGCATAGTTTCAAAAATTAAATTCTGAACCTACCGGGTTTTGCATCCAGCCATTTGCAGCAAGAATCCACATCGCAGAGAAGTTTGAACCAAAATGCGACGCAATATGTTGCTAATAAATGTTTTTCTTAGTAAGACGATCCCATCCAAGAAGAATAAACCAACAAAGGTTGATTCTAAGAAGAATGCCATTAAACCTCTAATGCTAAAGGTGCAAACTGAAAGATATCACTCAACATAGAGAATAATATGACCAGTTAGTTCGAACTGAATTCCATCGTAAGACCAGTTGTTACCCCTAGAGCAAAGTTAATACCAAATAACTTACCCCAGAATTTAGTCATATCTTTACAAACTTTACCGTAGGTTTAGCAAAAGTGTTTCCATCACAACGAGGACGAAAAAGAAAGACCTAATGTAAGTGCACAAATAAGAAGTGATAGAGTGCAGTTAAAGCAAACTGCAAACGAGAGAGTTCAACAAAAGTCTAACATCTCCAACCCCTTCTTATAAAAAGAAATGAACGATTAATTATTTGAAAAGTCAAATAACTACCCATAAAACACAATAAAAGAAACCAGAATACTGCATGAAATATGGAGTATTTAAAAAGTTTCATTGGATATTCTACTCGAAATAGGCAAAGAAAGAATAGCTGCACTGACCACTTTTTATCTTTTTGAGATCTTTCTCACAAAATTGTCGTTTTTCAGGCTAAAATATACCTTACTAATTTTCTTTGTGTTTTTATTTTCTTGGGATTAAAAAGATCCGAAAATTTACATATATTTTTAATGACAAGTTGTTTAGTTTTTGTTAATCTCGTTCCGTTTTCTTGCTAATGAGAAGAAAACAAATATTTTTAGCTATAATTATAAAAAGGTAAAGCCTAATGTTTTAAAAATTTATCTTCTCTGTTTTTGCAAGCTCTTGTTTGTTTAGTTTGGCACATGCAGAAGTAAAAACTTCTTCATTAACAATGAGTAAACCAGCTGTTAGCGCAAAACTTCCAGCACAATGTCAACAAATGTTTAACATTGCAGATAGTTTAGTGCGTGAAGCTGAAAGACAGCCCTGGTACGCACACGCAAGTGGCAAAAATGAAAAACAAACTTTCTGCAACCAAAAACAAATTTTTAGCGATGGAATCTGATTTTACAACAAAAAGCTGTGATAAAGGATTAACCACGTTAAATACCTTAAAGCAAAAACACTAATTACCTAATCCTTTATATAAAAACCAAGCTTTATGCTTGGTTTTTATTTTTAATTGCGCTCTTCTTTATTACACTTTATTACTGGTGAGCCATTCTAAATTTTTGGTAAATCTTCAAAATTAGAACGGAATGGGTTTGATATCTAATCCACCACGTCTAGTATAACGAGCATAAACGGTCAGCTTTTTCTGGTTTGGCAAATTGCATTAAATCGGTAAAAATACGCTCTACGCACTGTTCATGAAATTCATTATGTTCACGGAAAGAAACTAAATAACGAAGTAATTTTTCACGATTTAAACGCTTGCCTTGATAATGAATTTGCACACCTCCCCCAGTCTGGTTGGCTCGTAATTAAGCAATTAGATTTAAGCAAATGGCTGACTAACGTTTCTTCCATCACCTCGCCTTCAGCAACATCTGATAAATAGTCATTAGAGAAGCTTTACAATCGCTAATTGTAATATCTTGTTCATCAATGCATCCACCAGCAAAATCAGCAATTTGCTGTCCACGGTAATCAGCTAATTTGCAAATTCTTTACTGAAACTTGACCGCTTGCACACTGACTTAAATCTTGCGTAAGCGTTTGTTGAACCTGTCATGGATTCAAAATTTGGTTTGCTGAAACTGTTTAAATAAAGCTTAAAGCTCTTTGATTCAATTAAATTTTCACCACGAAAATCTACTCGCTAGCATCTGCAATCGCCACTTGTGGTAAGCCATTTGAATTGAGCCAAGAAAGCTCATAACAAGTCCAAATATCGGCACCACGATCAAACGGTTGGTGTTCAGTAATGCCTAACCCATCACGATTTAATTTTTTCTTTGGCACACCTTGTAATAAACTTGGATCATAGGTTGTTTTATAGTCAGTTTTTGTCCTAATTTTAAACCTAATAAACTTTTTATCTTCGTAATTCACACTCTTTCCTTTTTATTTTGAATCTTTTTCTGAATTATTTGATATAGCGAACTAAATCAACCACGCTATCTAACACTAAATCTGCTTTCGCCTCACCTTCAGCTGTCACAGGCTTACCTGTTTTAACCAATACTTTAGTTTTCACGTCCGCAGCTTCTGCAGCTAATAAATCTTCAATTTATCGCCCACCATATAAGATTGCGTAGATCGATATTTAAATCTCTAATCGCTTCTAAAAACATTCCTGCTTTCGGCTTTGCGACAATCGCACATCTGCTTTAAACTCGCCTTTTTCCTTCAGGATGATGCGACAATAATAAATACCATCTAACACTACACCACAATCTTCATCTAAAGACCAATCCATCCATTCAGTCAGTTGATGAAATTGTGCTTCTGAAAAATAACCACGCGCAATACCAGATTGATTAGTTACCAACACCAATAAATAACCTTTATCTTGTAGTTGTTTTTAATGCTTTTACCTACGCCTTCAATAAATTGAAAGTCATCAATTTTATGTACATAGCCGTGATCGATCTAATGGTGCCATCTCGATCTAAAAATTGCCTTGTTAGCCAGTGCTGTTTTTCCCTTTTAAGAAATCCACCACAATTTGATGATGCTCGCTGGTTTTAAATTTATCAAATACTGCTTCCAATCACGCCTTTTTCATCAACTAAAAACTGATGCGATGAATACCATCACAGGTTTTTCCCATAAATTTCTTTCCCCCAGACACCAAAAAGCCTCTGCGACTTGATGATCAGGATCAGAAAGCAGAGTAAAATTCAACGCTTTTTCTCTGCAAATTGGGCTAATCGGTAAATCAGGGCTAATACCTCAAAAACTTCTACATTTAATGCTTTTTAATTCAGATTGGCTATCGCGCAAACCACAGGCTTGTGTAGTACATCCCGGCGTTAAGGCTTTTCGGACAGAAATAAACCAATACTTTACCTGTAAACTCTGCAAGACTAACTTTTGTTCTGCTTGATTTAATAAACTAAATTCTGGCGCTTTTGCACCTACCGTTAATCGATTCATTTTCTCTCCACACTATTGCACTATTTTTAGCTTAATCCGCCAAAAAGGCCTCTAATAATTCATTTAAAAAGAGCTTACCATGCTCAGTAATTTGCCAATGGCTCGCATTTTCGTGATGTAATTCTGTGTTAATGCCCAATCCATTGTAGGGCGAACAACCGTTTCGTTTAAGCGCAGTATAAGCCTCAAACTCCGATTTTGGCACAGCTTCTAACAAACGAAAAACGATTCATGAAAAATTCAAAAAGGACGATCTCGCAAATTCAATTTGTTCTTGGTGGTAACGATATTCGCCACGCATATAACCTTTAGGATGCTTCGTTTTTACTAAAACGATAAATTTCGCCAGTTGGAAAAGTAATTTTCCGTGTCGCTCCACAGCCAATGGCTAAATAATCACCAAAAACGCCAATAATTTAAATTGTGTTGGCATTGAAAACCTCGCATAAGCAGAAGTTTCATATTGTTCGTAGCCTGCGCGAGTCAGCAATTGATGTCCTTGTTCGAAAAATTTCCCACAATGCATCATCATCCGGCAAAGTCGGTTTACGGTAACAAAAACATCGTATTCGGTTCAATGAGTAGCTGATACCACGAAAGATGTGGCGGATTTAACGCAATGCCTGTTTCTAAATCTGCTAACGCTTGTTGCACGATTGATTTGGCAAACCGTGCATTAAATCAATATTAAAACTCTTAGCCCTGATTTTTGCAGAATCTTGCGCAAATTTTGACCGCTTGTATCGCTTCTTGGCCATCGTGAATACGTCCTAACTTCAATAATTTTTCGGTTCAAAACTTTGAATCCCCATTGAACATGGGCGACGCCCCCTTCTGCATATCCTAAAAACGCGCTGCTTCTGCCGTTCCTGGGTCTTTGCTTCTAGCGTGATTTCAATATTCGGTTCAAAAGCAATGCGTTTTTCCACTCTCTTTAATAAATAGGCGATGCCTTCTGCCGAAAAAGGCCGGGTGTTCCGCCACCAATAAAAATAGAGTGGATTTTTCGATGCCGAATTGCCGCTTGGTCAGCGGTTAAAATCTGCGATAAATCTGCAAGTACATGTTGAATATATTCCGCCTCAGGAATCAGCCCTTTTTGCGCGTGCGAGTTAAAAATCGCAGTAGGGCATTTTGCACACACCAAAGGAATATGAATATAAAGGCTAAGTGATGGCGGAGTTAATTGCACAATATGTTCCTAATTAAACGTTATAGAAGAGAAAAAGGCGTATTTGTTACGCCTTTTTAAACAGAGAGCTAATTTGCCCTAAATTCCTTGCTTGATTTTTAGCAAAATCTCTCTAGCACAGAATAAAAACCTACGTATTTTTCTTCTGCATAAAATAGAAATTTGCAGTAAAATACCGCCCTTTGTTTGTCTTCACTCTTTTAAATGGATGTCTATGATTAGTGTTTTTGATATGTTTAGCGGGCACTGGCCTTCTAGTTCCCATACTGTCGGCCCAATGAAAGCCGCAAAAGCGTTTATTGATGAACTTGCCGCTTGCAAATTATTAGCCAAAACTGACCGCTTGTTGGTGGATGTTTACGGTCTCGCTTTCGCTGACTGGGCGCGGACATAACACAGATACGGCTATCATTATGGGCTTAATGGGCTATTTACCGCATGATGTGGAAATTGATCGTATCGACCAAGTGATAAACACTTAAAGTGTAATCACCAGTAACCTCAATGAAGCAACCTGAACAAGCAAAAATCTATCGCTTTTTGATTTTGTATGCAGATATGCTGTTCATTATGAATTTTTACCTCGTCATGAAAATGCAATGAAAATCAGTGCTTTTGCTGAGGTCAATTATTACCAGAAAAACCTACTATTCGATTGGTGGTGGCTTTATCGTTGATGATGAAATATTTTAATCAAAGCGACACAATCCGACATCCAAGCACTCCTTTCCATATAAGCACGCTGAAAGATTTGTTAAAACATTGCCAAAAATGAAGGATTACCACTCAAGTTTAATGTGGCGTAACGAAATAGCGCTACGCCCAAAAGAAGAGGTTTCAGCTTATTTAGCGCATATTTGGCAAAACGATGGAAGCCTGTATTCAACGTGGATTACATACAGAAGGTTTATTGCGAGCAACTTAAAAGTCGTGCGTCGCCCCTTCTTTTACGTCGTACATTAGAGGCAACCAGTAGAATTTAACCAAGATCCAATGCAAATTATCGACTGGGTAAATATGTTTGCTCTCGCAGTCAACGAAGAGAATGCCGCTGGGGCGTCGTACAGCCCCAACCAATGGCGCGTGCGGGATTGTGCCAGCACTTGCCTACTATCATCAATCTATTGTGCGCCACTCAATGCGAAAATTGAACGCCACCTTCGCAACCAGTGCTATCGGTCGCTTTTATCAAAAATGAACGCCCCAATTTCTGGCGCTGAGTTGGCTGCCAAGGCGAAGTTGGTGTGGCTTGTTCTATCGCCGCTGCGGCTTAACTGAAATTATGGGAGGCACAACAGATCAAGTTTGTATTGCGGCAGAAAATTGCCGCTGGAACATAACTTGGGCTTAACTTGCGATCCTGTTGGGTGCTCAAGTGCAAGTGCCATGTATTGTGTGCAATGCTATTGCCTCTGTCAAAGCAATCAACCCTAGCCGCATGGCGCCACGCCCAATTTCTCAGCCTCCTCGCGACTTTGTAGATAAAAGTCATTGAAAACCATGTATGAAACGGTAAAGATATGAATGCAAAATACCGCGAAACTTCAACCGGTGGTCTAGCTATCAAAATCTTACCTTTCATGACTAAATGGAAAAAGTCTGAAGTACTCTTCCACATTCGGGGCTTTTATGTTACAAGCGGTCTGTTTTGCCAGATATTTGCAAATGACTACTTAATACTACCGCTTACCTTTCATCAAATGTTCACTTTTCCAACCTCACTAGTTAGAATCAATGCCATTCTTTGTTGACCTTCAACTCTATATAGCGCTACGACCTTTAAATAGTCTGAGAAAAGTATCTTTGGATCAGCAGCCCAGTCTGCTAAATCGCCTACTTTAACTGTATAATCCACACGAGAAAATTTCATTCCCATTGCTTCAGCTGGTTCTGTGAATATCCCACTATGGTCTAAAGTCACTTTCCTGTGCAAGTTTATTTCAAAAATCTGTCTTTTTTCATCACCAACAACTTTTTAATTTCTCTGTTGGCGAATAAACTTTTGCACTTTCGAGTAGATGATCCACCCAATATATCTTTACACTAATTGATTGTGCTTTCCTCTGTAAAACAACTTTCCGCCAAATAAGTTGTTTGCTTAACACTATCTTCATATAACGATTTAAATTGGCCTGATATAGGATAAAATCGACTTGTTCCTCGTTATTTAATGATGACTCTATTGGTAATTTAAAACTTGATCTTTTGGATAAGCAATACAAACTGCTGGTTGTGTATCAAGGTATTCTGGAAATCGCTGCCACAAAGTTTCTTTGATTAGCATCTTTTGGCTCATTACATGCTGTTAAGACTCAAACTCAATGCCGCAGTTGAGGCCAACAATGTTTGGAACATTTAAATCTCCTTGTGAAATTGGAATATCCTGATCATTATTGAATAAAATCATCATATCTGCCAAGCTATAGAAAATCGCCCTAAATTTTCATTTAGGCGATAAGCGATCATAAGCTTTATTATTTGCTGCCCAATTGTGGCACAACTGGTTATTCGCTGAAAGTAAACCTGCATCAGTATAAACAGCAAGCTTGTTGCGTGTATCTACGATATCTGAAGTTACGCATAGTTAACTGACCGATACGATCACTTGGGGCAAAACGGCGCATCTTCCACTTTTCCATCTAGACGTTCTGCAACATAAGTTAAGTTTTGAGCGATTCAGTATTAAGAATCGTGAAGTTGCGTTACCACGGCGAAGTTCAAGGTCACCGTACCTGTAATATTGCTACCCAGCGTTGTGCGGTTTCGCGCAACATTAACGCTTGCGGATCAAACCAACGACCTTGGTATGACAAACGACCTAAACGTAAACCGTTAATACGATATTGTTCAATCGTATCTTCGTTATGTAATACCCGTCACTAAACGCTCGTAAGCAATGTGACATAATGCCATTCCTGCTTCGTAAATACCGTGAGATTTTCGCTTCAATAATGCTGGTTCTCGATTTGGTCTGACATACCTAAAACCATGGCGACCACCAATGCGGTTTAGCTTCAAGAATCAATTCAACCGGATCATCAATACGCTTACCGTTTAATGCTACCGGAACCCCTTCTTCAAAGGTAACAGATACGGTTTCAGGTTTAATTTCAACTTTCTCATCCCAGAAAGCAACACCCATAATTGGTTTCACGATTTTCATGCCGGTGCTTAATTCTTCTAAAATCTTTTGCTTCGTGAGTTGCGCCAGCATAAGTTTGAACTCAGTTGGAGTAAGCTTTTTCGACAGACATTTTATAATCGAAGCCATTTTCGATTAAGAATTGTGACATCTCAAAACGTCCACCAAGCTCATCAATAAATTGATTATCTAACCAAGGTTTATAGATTTTTAATTTTGGATTGGTTAACAAGCCATAGCGATAGAAACGTTCGATATCATTACGCTGTTGAACCATCACCCCAAATGTTAACATCATCTTCTTTCATTGCTGCAACCAACATGGTTCCAGTTACCGCACGCCTAATGGCGTCTGTATTGAAATAAGGAATACCACCCGTTGAAAATATGGAATGCACCACATTGAATTGCGGCAATCCCTTCATGGGCTAATTGATGAGCGACAGTCAATTAAACGCGCATTTTTTCTGCACTCATATTCCATCTGCCTTTTCGGAATTGCGTTGTAATCATCTTCATCTGGCTGACCTAAATTTGCCGTGTATAAGCATAAGGCACAGCACCTACGCATCCAGAGCAATGCTGCTGAAGTATCTAAACCACCTGGAGAATGCGATACCCACTTTTTGACCTAATGGGAGAGATTCTAAAATTGTTGCTGACATACGAATTCCTATATATATGATGAATGAAAAGTCATCCGCAAACGTTTATGAATGGCAAAACTGGCTATTCTATTAGAGAGAGAAATTTCATCTAAAATTTGAGCTATTCTGGATTTGGCAAATCCATTTTAAAAATCTGACCGCTTGTTAAACGACTTTAAGCGAACAAAATTGCTTTATAAATTTAGATATCCACCATTGCTTTCGCCATTTGGCCAGGCGCGCATCACTTACGCCACCATCGAGCGGTTTAACTGATCGCCAAACCAATGCTGATGTAGCCATTGTGTTTTGGCAGTAAAGTCAATGAAGACGGAACGCTCTCATCTGCTTACGCGTCTTGATCAAGCCGTTGCTAATATACCAAGCCAAACGTGTCCTGTGATTATTGTCAGTGGTGGTTTTGGCAAAGAAGGTTTTGTAGAAGTGATAAAATGCAGGAATACTTGCTTTCACAAGGCATTCCTCAGTCAGCAATTATTGTGGATAATTAGCAATGACACAGAATTGACCGTCCAAAAATAGCTTAGCCATTATGCAACAAAAGGGCTGGTATCGGCTATTTCCGTGTCACAATTCTTTTCATCAAACCCGAATTAAATGCTCTATCGCAAAGCAGGTTTCAGCAACTGGAAAGTAGCAGCCTTATTTTTCGCTTTGGCGATGGCTATTCCAGCTTACGCGAATTTATCGGCTTTTATGTTGAATGGTTGAAATAATTTAGAAGAAAAGATAACGAAAATGAATAATATGAAAAATTCTTGTCGTCCGTAACGATAAAATCGAGCGATTTTATGTGTGTTTTCAGCATTTGCAATGCTTAAACACTCTCTGCCAGATGTTGAAATTACTGCGCTTGTACCAAACTATACGGAGCCACTCGCAAGGCTTTGTCCATCTATTGATCGCGTCATTGTAGATTGTGCTGATAAAAAGATTCCGCAGTATTTCTAAGCAACTTCTTAATACCATCTTCAAGCAGAGAAATTTGATGCAATGATTTCTTTTTGTCTCTGACTGGTATAATGCGAAATTAGCTTGGCAAAGTGGCATTAAATCTCCGTTTAGCACCGGCAAACTAAAATTTTCAATTTTTATACAACTACCGCTTAACTCAACGTCGCTCACAATCTGCGAAAGCTGAACTGAATATAATTTAGATTTAGGCGCGCATTTCTGATCGAAGAAAAGGCATTCAAGTCATTGAACCAACCCCACCCCTATTTACAATTTAGTGCAGATGAAATTGAAGCGCAAAAAGCCAAATAGCAAAAATCTGCAAATTTCTACCGCTGCAAATGGCTTTTTCGTGCATAGTTCGACTGGTGGTTCTGCAAGCAGCCTGAACCTTGGAAACAATATGCTGAATTGATCAATAAAATGGCAGCAACATCCGTGTGAAGTCATATTAACGGCAGGAAAAGGCGAAAGTGAACGCACAACAATTGCGGCTAAACTTCATCAAAAAGCGGCAATTTATGATAAAAATGAAGGTTTAGCAGATTTTAGTCTTCTGCTTGCTTGTGCAGATCTGTTTATTGCTAGCTCAACAGGGCCCACTCCATATTGCGGGTGCCTTGAATGTGCAACTATCGCTTTTTATCCGCGCCTTTCTGCTCAACCACAACGTTGGCGACCAATTAACGCAGAAGATCGCTCATTTGGGCATTTATGCCACCGCTAGCAAAACCGTGGAGCAAAACTGAATTTATCTGTTAATTTCGATTTCGATGCTTTTAAAAACGGTTTTGCTGCTTGTTGCCAAATATTGGCAAATGTAAAGCAAAAACTAAACGTAAATCCCCTTATGGTACATGGAATATGGCGCTATTTTGATTCAGAATAGCGCCTTTTATTTTGCTCAACGAAAAAGAATTATGTTTAAAAATTACTGTGCGCTACAGTATTCCCGTCAGTTTTGCATGGCGCAATCTTATGTCTCGTTTATGACTTTACTCACGATCGAATCTTAGAAAGCCGCGCCAAATAACTGTACAGCCCATTGCATCAGCAACACTGATGACCGCCAATGTGTTTTTAGAAAATAATAAGAATCCGAATTGCTCTGGCTCTATTTCTGATGAAGATTTTGATTACATCAAAGGCACAGGAAACAAAATTACCAAAACACACCCCTATTTCGTGTCAAATGAATTGTTAAAAAGCCATGCTTGCACATTCTGATAACTACGCAGCCTGCATGCGTTTCACGTTCTGCAGGTATGAGTCGCACATACAGTTCATCCATGAACCAAAAAGCAAAACAACTAGGGATGAACCTACTGTTATGATAGTTCTGGTTTATCAAGTGCCAATATTTCAGCGCATCGGATTTAGTTTAAATTAGCTAAATACTCTATGAATAAAACTGGCAAATTCCAAAATGCTTAATACAAAAAGCAACTTATGTTAGAGCGCGTCAGAACGTATTTATGCAAAAATACTAAATCGCTTTAGTTCGTGAAGAAATGTTTGATGCTGCAATTAACAAAACTGGTTGTATCCGTAATCGGGTTATAACTTAGTCTCTTTGTAAATAAACATCAGTGCAATAAAGCAACGATTGGCGTGATTAGCTTAAATAACGCTAGTTTGTAGGCGCACGTTCTAACTCTTTACCAAAAATAAATTAGAACAATATGGCTGTGACAGATTCTATGCCCAGATATGCATGTAGGCTGAAGAAGACGAGGAAAGTTAATGTACAAACTTTGTAAGTTGCTTACAAGGATTTTTCTTTGATTAGTAATCAGTTGATCTTTATATAATTCATAATCCGCTTTCAATGCATGGAATCAGTTCGACAAAACATCTCTCGTGGCACACGATCGCCACTCCATCATTCACCTGTAAATACGGGCTAATCTGATCATAACGTTTCTGGCGTTGAGCGGCGTGGTCGTCGCCGTAGAGTTGGTCGCCAACGATGTTGGCGCTGATATGACACATGCCAGCGCGTTTCACTCGGACGTGTCTACGAAACGTGCGTGATTCGATAATGAGCACGCAGGTTTTCCATTACGAACCGCCATTGCCGTCTTTTGGTGGGTGCGCCATCGGCCCATCGACTTTCCCACCTGTGTCATAATACCACTTGCTGCCCGTCATACCCGGGTAATTCGTGCAATGCTGCACCAGTCTGTGCAGCGCTTTGCAACAATCGCAGTGTATCCTTTTATCAAAACGGGCCACCCTGCATGGTACCTCTGCAATCGGTGGATAATGACGAGGTGCATTTAACACTGTTCCGTCAGGATTACCTGCGCTAGCGAACCACTAAATTTTTCGGTTTATTGATACAATAATATCCTCATCCTCATAAACTATATTTAGTGGAATATTTTGTAATCAAAAACGAATCTCTTCTTCAATTTCTGCGTTTACTTCAATTTGCTCTGCCACCGAAAAACTTTCTGACGTGCTTTATTTACTATTTTTCCATTCACTTTTACTCGAGAATCATCAATCCACACCTTCAAACGTGAACGAGAATAATCTGGAAAAGCTGCGCCAAAGCCTGATCTAAAACGGAAAAGTGCCTAATAAATCAAGGTGAGAAACCCTCTGTTAAAATCATTTGTTGGGTATTTACTGATAAATCCGATTTGTCTGTTGCTTTATTTTGAATAGCTTCTATAAAATAAAGCGCTATTCGTATGAACTGCAAAGTGCCATGAGTCAAACTTGACCATTGTACATTAACTTTTGATCATAGACACTTTTTATAGGTAAAATTACTAGTGTAAATTGACATCTCTTGCCACTTTTAGTTTTAGCAGGACTTTGTAGTTGTTCTGAAATGAGGCAAATAAATGAATTAGAAGAAGCTTCGCTCAAACCCTTACACCAAAGGGCAAACTTACAGAAGAAGGACTGACTAATTCAGCACAATTGCCACTTAGAAGCAACTGGTTCAAAACAATCAGAATATGTGTGAACAAACTCACTCTGCTTTAATTTACAGTATAAAGTTGGCGAATACTATGAAAGCTAGATGCCGCAGAACGTTTCTGTCTGTACTTATCCAGATAGCCCAAGCTTAGATTATGTGGGTATCAGCTGCGCTTTCAAAATGCTCGTTTAGGCGATAACTTTCATCCAAAACTTCTGGTAAAACCCAGCTGCGCGTGCAGAAAATGTCCCGTAATGCTAGGTAGCTCGAAACTATCGTCACAACGTTTCAAACAGTAAATATGTACCAGATGCACAAAACTGATGGCTTATTTAAAAGATCGTCCCGCAGAACATGAACTATTTATCGTTAAATTTATGATGATCGTGATGCTTTCTGTAGCGTAGTAAACCGCGTAGAAGAAATGTTGCGCTACTCATCCAGATAGTCAACCAACGTTAGAAGTATTACCGCTGATGAAAAAGCCTTTGAAAAATGAATATGGCAGATTCAGCAGAAAAACTGAAGGGTTAACTTCAAGTATAAAGATAAAACTTTCTCAAGGCGACCTGAATACAGTTGGCACAATTCTAGTGAAAGTTAATTGTTATAGGGGCGATGATACTCGCCCCTTTCCGCTTTTTTAATGAGTCATAATATGAAAATCCTTGGTATTGAAAACCTCTGTGATGAAACCGGTGTTGGATCTTTGATGAAGAAAAAGGCTTAATCGCCAACCAACTTTACAGTCAAATAGAGATGCACGCTGATTACGGTAGTGTTGTACCAGAACTTGCTCTCATGACCATATTCGCAAAAACCTGCCATTAATTGATACCGCATTAAAAGAGGCCAACTTAACTGCCAAAAGATATTGATGGCATTGCCTATACTGCTGGCCCCGCTGGTTAGTTGGCGCATTAGTTGGTGCCACTATTGCTCGTTCATTTGCTTATGCTTCGGGCAAGTACCAGCGCTAGGTTCATCACATGGAAGGGCACTTACCAGCACCAATGCTAGAAGATAACCACCGCCATTTCCATTCGTGGCATTACTTATCTCAGGCGGTCATACTCAATTAGTCAAAGTTGAGGTGGAAAGGGCACATGAATTACTTGGAGAGTCTATTGATGATGCGGCAGAAGAGGCTTTTTGATAAACAGGAAAGCTTTGGGATTAGACCACCCTGTTGGTGTTGGTGGTTTCAAAACTTGCTGAACAAGGTACGCCAAATCGCTTTATAGTTTCCACGCCCAATGACTGACAGACCAGGACTTGATTTTAGCTTCTCTGGTTTAAAAACTTTGCAGCAAATACTATCACTAAATTTAAATGCCGAAGGCAAAACTTGATGAGCAAACCGTTGTGATATTGCTCCATGCTCGTAACAAGAGGTAGATACCATTATCATTAAATGTAAACGAGCTGCCAAACAAACGGTAGCTTATAAACGTTTAGTCACGCTGGTGCAAGTGCAAACAAACAACCCGCAGATCGGGCTGAAAATGATGACAGTATCTCGTAAAGTTTTCACCCGCGCCCACAGTCTGATATCACCGACGAATGGCGCAATGACTGCTCTGGCTATAGGTTTTGGCCCACGCTGTAAATACTATGGAGAACATACTGACGTAAGCGTGCGTTAAACTCGTCTGAAGGCAACGACCGACCTCCAAAATTGACTCACAAGGGTGGAGTAGATGCAGGTAAACAGATGAGACTTCCTCAACATAATTATGTTATCAGCTAATCCAACGCACATTCACGTAGAGCCCACATTGCACAAGAATTTGGCAAACACAGGTATCTCATTTTTGATGCACTACGCCAGATAACATGGAAGAAACAGCAAAATTGCATAGGCATTGATATTTCACAAAGTCCATTAACTAGAGGAGAAACGCTTTGCACTAAGTCATTGTGCTCTATTCCCACTTAGCTAAAATCACAAAAACTTAAAACTACATTTGTATTTTTGAAGATGATGTTCATCTAGGGCGAAATGCGTGTCAATCTAAAACTTTGGATTATGTCAATACTACGGTTGGATATTGTTAAAATTGAGAGAAACTGAAACCATTCTGCCAATGTCCATTTCCAAGCCAGACTCGTGCGAAGAAATTTTATCGTCTCTACCGCAGTAGTAACCGGAACCGGCGGTTATATTGTGACTAGTGGGACTACTTTGTCAGCAACATTACAATCAATTACTGATATTGCAAAATTGGATAACTTATTATTTAAAAACGCTATTAGTCATCTAGCCTGATTACTAGGGTCTGGCAAATGCAACCTTGCTATTTGTATTCAGTAGGACTGCCTGCTCAATCCACACAAAATTATACATTAGGTATGATGAATAGAGAGGGCGGACAATGGTGCCTGCAAATGCCATGTGCTTTCAAAAGCGCAGCCTATTATCAAAAATAATAAGAGAATATAAACGCCCACTAAGCCAATTGTGTTATATTTGAAAAATCTGATTTTAAATGAAAGGAACCTCACATGAACGTAGCACAATTCCATCAATTAGTTGAACAAACTTGGCAAGAAATTGACGATTGATGATGAAGGATTATCTGTAGATGCTGGTAAAATTCAAGGCTCCAGTATGTACTTTTAACTCTTTTGATGATCACTGCAAAATCATCATCAATAAACAAGAAGCAATGCTAGATCCTATGGCTAAGGCACCTCGGTGGCTTCCCATTTCTGGGACTATATCGATAATGAGTGGAAAATCACGGTGAGGGCGCTCATTCTGACGCATTTAGGTTAGAAGCCTTCTCTGCAAGACACGGAGAAGAAGTTACAAATTACTATCAGTCTAATATTATTGAAAAGGGTGTGTTAGGTCATTCATTATTATCAGCTCTTAATATTAGCTTGTTGAAATAAGCAAGAGTTCAGCACAGTTTTAATAAACTCATCGAATCTGTCTCAATACTAGCTGAATTTCCAAACAGAACAACCTACCTATTTTAGCTCAGTCGCAAACATCCTCCACGCCACGTAAAACCGTACCACAAAATGTATTGGTTATCGCTACTCCGCCAAGGTCAACAAGTAGTCATTGATGCTGCCCTCATGTTGGTCGGGACTGCTCGTCATTAGACAACTGCGGAGGAAAATCATCACTTTGCTACCAAGTCCCCGTTTCGTGCCTAGAGGGGATAACCTTTGGTCATTTCTCTTATTTCCTGATGAAAGCACTGCTGATCACAGTTGTTTACCAATGGTATTGAAGCTGCCCATTTAAACTCTACGCAAACGCAAGAAGAACATGCTGTTGAACAAAAAGCGCTTTGTGGTCAGCTAAACCACTCTATTTATCTCCAGAAAAGGTCATGACGCAGGGTCGTTTAGCTTCCTATTGAGCCATTGCTTTATTGCTGTTGACGAAGCTTCACTGTGGCGCCTACAATGGGGGCATGATTTCCGCCTGAATATACTTTATTAGGTAATTCTTACGCAAACTTTCTCCTCAAATATTCCGCTGATGGTGCCCAACAGCGACGGCTGATCCAACTACACGTGCGGATACTTTCGCACCATCTTCGCCTTAACGATCCTCATACTTACTTTAGCAGCCTTGACCGCCCAAATATTCGTTATACCGTGCAAGAAAATTTAACCCATGGAACAGTTGGCAAAATTTATTAACGCAACAAAAAGGTAAAAGTGGCATCGTTTATTGCAATAGTCGGAAAAGTTGTTAAATCACAGAAAATTAAGTGCTCGTCATATTTCTGGTGTAATGGGGATACCATGCCGGAATGAGCGTACAACATGCAGGAAACCGTCAAAATGCTTTCTCAAACGTATAACGTACAAGCGTGTGCGACCATCGCTTTCTGGAATGGGGATTAACAAACTCATCGTACGTTTTGTCGCTCACTTTGGATTTTACCGCGTAGCATTGAATCTTACTACCAAGAAACCGGCCGTGCAGGGCGCGATTGATCCTCCTCTGCAGCCGCTATGTCTCGCCATGACCCAGCAGATTATGCATGGCTACATTTTACTTGAAGAGCCAGAAAGTGAACAACGTGAGGCTAAACAACATAAATTGGCGTTATTGGCGCATCATGCTGAATCGCCAAACATGTCGTCGCTTTTAGTGCTGACTTAACTATTTTTAGTCATCCTCGCCAAGCGCCATGCAAAAATTGCGATATTTGTCTTGATCCACCACAATACGATGGCTTATTAGATGCGCAAAAAGTGATGTCCGTCATTTATCGGTATGTCAAACTTTTGAATTCATCATGCTGCTGCAGCGTGCGAATGAATAATGTTTCACCTCGCCAGCATCAACATGACAGCTTATCGGTTTACGTGCATTGGTAAAAGGAAATCAGAAGTCGTGAATATTGGATTAGCGTCATTCGCCAACTTATTTACTATTTGGGGCTAGTTCGCCAAAACATTGCTCACTCATCATTCGGCACTACAATTAACAGAAGAAGCCTGCACCCTGTATTACGAGGCGAAGTCGCCGTAGAACTGGCACGTGCCTCGATTAACCTTTTTCTTGCTACTGCATTTGAAGGTCAAAACACGCCAGTATTCGGCACACATGATAAAGATTTATTTGCTCGACTGCGTTTCTTTTTGCGTAAACAAAATTGGTAGATAAAGAAAAACATTCCAATCTTTATGTAGTGTTTAACGACGCAGTCCTCAAGAAATGGCGGTCACTTACCCTCCAAACCACTGGGCTGAAATGTTAGATATTACCGGTAAGTTAAGGAACGGCACTGAACGTTTTGGCCAAGCTTTTATGCAACTGATTGAGCAACATCTTGAAGCCAGAAAACAGCGAAAAGTTTTCACATCAGTCATACGTAGCAACCTGTTTTGAAGCATGCTGCCCGATTTTTATTTTAGCTTAGTTGAAACGTAACTTCACTGTATTAGTCACCGCCAGTGGTACTTCATCATTATGAGGGAAATTTCTTTCTCGCAAAGCGCGGTTAGCATCGCTGAAGTTTACGCTTTCCGTTAGCTCAATTCCAGTGAATAAAATCGGCATGAAAGGAGCTAGTTGCTCCGCAATTTGTGTAGAATTGAAAAATTCAAACGTCATGATCAAACGATCCAAATTGCACATAGTAGGATAGCGGTTACGTGTGACCAAACTCTGTAACGGTTGCACAATCTCTGACCGCTTTATTTTTACGATTGAAAAGTGTAAAGCCATACGCCCAAAATCAAGAGAGAGGAAGAGCAGAACCTAAATGCCACTGAAAGAGACCTTGACAGGCCACTGAAAATAAACTCCCCAAGCCGCTTGAACAACATCCCATGCTAATCCTACAGGTCGATGATACACAGCAAGCAAAACTTATAAATCATCATCCCATTTCATCCACCTTTTAGTTATAAAGCACAATCGCTATATAAGTTAAAACATAATTTTAAGCATTCTATCATATTCGTTATTTCTAGGAAAAAGTGGAGAGACAAAAGTTAATATATAAAAATGGCTAGCGCAAAGGAGTGTGGGAAATGCCAGCACAATAGTGTGTTTTGCAGCAACACCTAATTTGCTGGTTTAGAATCGCATCTATTATACACAAATATATATAAAGCATAAATAGAAATTTAACTATGAAAATAACTAGAATGAGGGATTTTTCTGTTAACAGACTATCGACTTTCTAGCAAAACCCATTATGTTTAAAAATATATAGCATTGCAGCGAATGGATAACATCTACAAACCTTGCTACTTGCCTCGCAGCACTTTTGCAGTGTTGGAATGGTACATCAATATTTAAGGACAAACTCTGATTTCCATGGTACAATATAGAGAATCGCTTCTTTTCTTTCAAAATAAGAAGAAAATTTTGGTCGGTCTATTTAATGGACTTAATATGAACACCGCACTTTCAGGAGTCACGCACCGGACTCAAATTCGCACATCAAATGCTGAAATTTGCGCGGGAATTGCCAACCCCATAATACTGAGCTTGCTGAAGATGTGGTTCAAGAGGTCTTAGTGCTTTTAGCCATTTCAGACTTGCGTTCAAACATGAAGCTGCATTTCAAAACATGTGGGTGTTTGCACCTTTCACAAAATTATTGATTATTTAAGCACAAAGCAGCGCTAAAGGCTAGACAGTTTAAACGAGCGAATGAGGATGAGACTTTCAGCTAATACGTTTGCTTTTGACGAGCATGATCATTGGAAATTCGGCTTATATGCCAAACTCGCCTCACCTGATGGAGAGAAACGCATTTATATACCAAAGACCTTTTTGTTTGATAATCTCGAAACTTGCTCTCTCACTCGCTTTTCACCGCGAAACAGCAAGTATTTTATGATGCGCGAACTTTCTTGAGCTTTAATTCTGTAAGAAATTTCGCACAGCAAAACGCAACTCAAGCACTGGCAAATCTTTATACCCTGCTCTAGATCTGCAAGATTGCACCGTGCATCATTGTTTATCCTCAAAAACTTTAAGGAGACATTGCGCGTTGTCGCCAAGCTACCCGCCTGACTCGATGCACACGAACGCGAATTAGCATTAGATGAACTGCCTCGGTTTACGAGCGCATTTTACTGATTTGTCTTCACACCGCCGTCAATTTCAAACGAAATTGCCATCACTCGCTTTCAAATGATGCGTGCATTTAAAACTAAACTTGAAACCAAGAAAAATAGACGTTGTTTTCCTAAGCTGTCATCAAGCGGTCAAAATTTTTAAAATTTTGCAAAATTGTTGCTCAGTATCTCACCGCGCTTCAATTTCGTCTAACGCTATATCTAGTTAATTCAACGATAAAAGGAAAGTTGCATGAAATATTCTGCACTATTTATTCTTCTCTCGGCGCTATTTCTGCCCATTCGTCTGCAATGGCGACTGAAAGCAACATAGCACCACAATCAATGGAGAGCAAAACCATGGTAGAAATAAAGGCAAGATATCCATGAGCTTATCTATCTGGGTGGCTGTTTTAGTATGAGTAGCTTTGGCATAAACGTGCTACTTTATGTGTAAAAAGACGCGGGTTTCCAGGAAATATGCAAAACGGTCATACTGATACGAGTTATCCGCTGGTAGGAAACCTGATCATGCTGAAACTGTGAAAAGTAAACTCATGATGCCAACCAAATTTCACCGAGTAAATTGGCTGCAATATTATTTTAAAGTGATTGATCCAACCAGCCTTAACCAATAAGGTAACGACCAGGGCGTGCAATATCGCACGGGAATTTATTATCATGATGTAGATAAATTCTGTGATTGGAGCAAGCCTCAAATCAGCTTCAAAGCACATATTATAGTAGGAAATCCAAGCTGAAGCACAGCCGCTTAAAAATTATGTGATGGCGGAAGAATATCACCAAGATTATTTGAAGAAAACTGAATGGCTATTGCCACATCGGGATATCACTGCAAGCGATGAAGTCCTCGATAATTGTAACGAAAAGGATTATCCAAAACTATGATGAAACGCCAAAAGCTAAGCTCACACCACTGTACAGCTGTCCTCTGCTTCAGCGTAACGTAAACATGCACACCGAACGTTCATTTAGTAACGAAGGCTATTGACAACTTCAAACCGGGTATTTATGTCGATATCACCACAGGAGAGCTGCCTCTTTCCAAATGATAAGTTTGAATTGGCTGTGGTTACCGAAGCTCTTTACCAAACCTGATGCAGCTGTAAAAGATGTCGTGCATTATCAAACCGATAACAGTTTTATTATGCAACGCACTGAAGTACTTAGCCGCGAGTGGTAACGCACATTTAGGACACGTGACGATGGTCCAAAAGACAGTTGAGGGCTGCGTATATTGCATTAATCAGCGCCTGGCTAAGCTTTATCTCCACTATCTCGAAATGGAAAACGGCGTGTTATGTGGTGGTACGTAATAAAACCATCCATCAATAATCTTTTTAACCTGACGTATATTTCCAAACGAGGACAAAAATGAAAAAGTCTCTCAATGATATTGATGGCATTTAGCCTCAATAGCTTTGGTTGAAACTGACTTAGCAGGCATTTCCGTAAAGATTTAAACAAACTCAAACCGGTTACATTAGAACAATATCAAGGCAAACCACTTTTATATCAAAATGTGGGTCTGGTGCCCAAACTTGTTTAGCAGGATTAGCCGAAATTGGAAGATCTAAGTCTCAGCAAAAGATCGAAATTTTGAAGTCATCGATACAATTGTTTCGCCTATCGTCATGCAAGGAAAACCACAGTGGATTTCCCGTATTGAATGGTATAGGGTTAGAAGACTATAAAAATATTTAAAGTCTTCCTTGATGAAAAAGGCGAAATCATCAAGCGCACCAATTTGCTCTGGTTAATCCATTTTAACCTGTTTTAGATCAAGCATTAAACATTAAAACCGTTCCTGGCCATTTAAATGCAGAGCTAAATTCATGTCGCTTACAGCCCACACGCGTATACAAGCGGTCTGTTTTTCTTTATATTTTGCGAAAATTCTCAATTTGGACCTGCTATTGTGCAGGAAAATAAAACAGATAATTGGCTGGCATTTTAATAATTGATAAAGCCATACTATAAACCGCCTTTAGTGCCCATTTAAACATAGAATATGCTTTCATTAAAACAACGAAAATCCTCAGTTATTTTCGTCATTTTAGCATGTCATCTTTTGCTCGTAACACTTTCTAAATGTGACCCCAGCTACCATTTTCTAAAGGGAGCGGTTTCATTAAATATATCGTACATCAATGATGTCAAACTCAACCTTGCTGCCTCGTTTCCAATGATAACCGAACTCATCAACTTCTTTTGCCGACTAAACCACGTGCACCGCGTAGTTCACGGAAATCAGGCCTCTTTAATGTTTGCTTTTGTCATCGCTCACAATGTAGCCTCACTTCTTCGTCTCAACCTCGACATTCACGTAATAGTACACTGTTGCACGCAAAAGATAATCTTATGTTCATATTGTCTCATTTTCGTCACATCAATAATTTGTGAATTGCTTACTTGGTCTTCAATCTTTGACGGCGCTTTTCAGAAACCTGTAGTTCACGCGCAGCATGATGGTTCGCATTTTCTTTAAGTCGCTATGCTCAAAGCGCTGCGCAATCGCACTGATAATTTCTGGACGTCTGACATTTTTAAAATCGACTCTTCACGCAGTTTTCCGCACTCACGAACAGTCATAGGAACTTTGTCATATTAGATCCTTAAGACAAAACTCCCTACAAAATGAGCGGTTTACACTTTATAATTTACGAATAAAAGTGAAACTGCTATGTCATTTGGTGCTGTGCATAGCAATATCTTCCTTGATTATAGTCAAAAACTCCGTTATCTCATTGGCACTCATTAGTGGCACCACGCTTTACTCAAACGCAACAACCAACCGAAAGTTTAATCCAAGCCTTACCTAAAGGCACTTCGCTAGCTTTATTGCGAAAAATTTAGGACACTCAACGAAATTATTACCCGGCACGTCAAAGCCGGATCCTCTATGCTGCTCAGTCAGCACACAAAAAGATGTTTATCGGCAGCCAAGCAAGCCTCGCGCTTCCTCGAAGATTTTCGCTTTCAAACAGCGCTACTGACTGAATGGATCGAGAATAACGTTTTAAAAGGCGATTTGATTGCCAAATTTAGTGGAGATCCCGAGTTGACAAGCGGTCACTTTGCAACTGATTTACGAATTACAAGGCGTTGGAAAAACTGCAGGCACTGATTCTAGTATGCCGCCGTGTTTGCTAGCCATGACAAGGCTTCAGGCTGTGGATCTGGAACGATTTCTAATCCATGTGCTGTAATGTGCTCCGCCTTCAGTTGCAACAAATGTGATCACAACCGCTTTTGTGAATCTCAATGCTGACCAACCGATTGGCGAGAATTTGCTAAAAGTGGATGTCCCGAGTGCTGTCCTGTTCTGTGTATTTAGCAGCGCTTATGTGGTAGATATGATGCGCCTCATTGCCAACTTCAGATGCTGTGGTTCGGCGATACGGTAACCGCTATCAAATCAAAGGTTGTCTTGCTCGCCAAAATAAAACCGTTCACGGAGCTTGAGTCAGCACAAGACCCAACCACCATGTGGCGCTAATCTCATTACGACTCATTCGCGCCGAGCCGGCATTGAATTTGAAGCGCAAATCCAAGTGCGTTGGGAGAAACAGCGGAACGATTTTAGCGGAGCATCTTTCCGAACCGCTGCAAACCGGTGTCAAGATGATGAAAAATCAGACAACCAAATTGGTTGATGCATTATCGCTTAGACGTGTGGCAAACTCATCTACAAAACTGCCCAGCGACTTTCCTTTCCAATTAAGCAGTTTTGTCGCGTAATTTATTGAAACCAAAGGGTGTGTGAATTTTAATAATAGGTGTGATGGCCGATGGTCTCGTCTTTCCTGACATAAATCAAGTCGCGCGCAGAAACCATGCTCGTAAAGCTGTTAGAACATATTGCGCAAAACGAAACTAGCTTATTACAGTTGTTTGAAACCTTCCCGGATAGCCGCCGCCGGTGTAGATGGCACGATTTCAGTGACGTGGTCTCACTCTGCAGAGCCACTCTGCTATGCCATCATGCGGCGAAAACGGGCTCACTGGAAAGGCGTATATAACCTCGTTGGCTTTATGAAAAACGCTAAAGGGCAACGCATTGCTTTCGTGCAATTTATTAACGGCGGTTCAACCGGCGAGCTAGAAAGCAAAACCAAACGTGCACCAAGCCAGTCAATTTTGAGCAGCAAATTTACATGGCACTTTATACTGAATAATCATAAAAATAGTGCCACTGCCCTATATTTATGCCATCCACTGTGGATGTGAACGGTATACTTTTACTTCAACATGCTGCAACTTGGTTTTACGCGTAACTCCTTTCTTGTTCATACAAAAGCCACTAACGCCTGATAAAGTTCGGCCCGGCAATCCCTTGCCCTTGGATAAGTTCTCTCATTCACCTCTGTCTGAAAAGCATCAATCGTGTTTTCTTTAATGTATCGACAACAAAGCTTACCTAATTGCTCACCTTGCTCATTCTTGATAAATAAACGGCTGCAGGCGCCGTGCCGTGATAAATCATTTACTCTTCCTTGCTTAAAAATAGATGTGATGGGATCTCGCTGATTTGCATTTAGCAGTAATCACTGCTTTGCTGGCAAAGTTGCAAAAGCAAAACGTTTGCGTTATAATTTTGCCGGTTTTCATTTTATTTTAACTTTAACTCTCATTGAAGGAAATGAAAAATGGCGATTCGTAACAAGCGTTAGTTAAGTGTATCTGATTAAAACAGGTATTGTCGATTTTGCCCAAGCGCCCGTGGCGCGCGGTAAAATTACTCTGCGGCGGCAGACTGCAAAATCACTAGCTGATGCAGTGATTACCGGTTACTGAAGCATCAGGTCACACGGGCTTTCCGGAAATGATGCTGGATGGTCGTGTAAACACTTCATCCGAAAGGCTATGGCATTTTAGGCCGTCGTGGTACAGACGATGCGATCAAGGAATCAACATGGTATTGAACGCATCGATATGGTGGTAGTTAATCTCTACTTTGCCGCCACTGTTGCAAAACCGAATTGCACATTAGAATGATGCCGTAGAAATATATTGATATCGGTGCACAACTATGGCAGCAGTTCTGCTGCGAAAACCATAAAGATGTCATGCGATTGTAGTGAATAATCATGATCTGCCATTCTTGCAGAAATGATCAACATCAAAACGAACCCACCTTAGCCACCCGTTTTAACCTCGCCATTGTAAAGGCGCTCGAACACACTGCGCAATATGATTCCATGATTGCGAAACTACTTCGGACAAAAAGTTCCCCTTATCAAGGCAGTGCTGAAGAGAAGACGTAACCCAACCCAGTGGACAATTCCCCGCACATTAAACTTAAATTTCGTGCGCAAACAAACCATGCGCTATGCAAGCAAAACGCACATCAAATGCGGCACTTGTGCGTAGAGCCAGAACCAAAAGAATCTTCTGTTTCTAACTCGCCACAACAATTACAAGGCAAAGCGCTGTCTTGCAACAACGTGCTGATACTTCGATGCAGCACTTTGGAGTGCGTAAAGAATTTAGCCAGCCAGCTTGTGTGATTGCTAACACGCAAACCCTTGAGTGGCGGGCAGCAAATTGCGTAGCGATATTTGCGTAGCCTATACAACCGCGCTTTACCAAACCGATCCAACTCTCTGCATTTGGTGGCATTATTGCCTTTAACCGTGGAATTAGATGGTCAAAACGGCACAAACGATTGCCGAAACGTCAATTTGTCGTAGTGATTATTGCACCGCGCATCTCCACCAGCTTCCAAGTAGCTCCTAGCGAAAAGAAAAATGTCCGCGTGCTAGCTTAGTGCTAATTTAGCGCGTGCCCAAAAACGCTTAGACTACAAATCGTGTGTCAACGCGCTTATTAGTCTGGCATGCGGATCAAGGTGCCACTCTACTGAAGACTTAAAAGTGGCTTTCTAAACGTCAACCAAACCTCCAAAGTGAACCTGAAGACTTGTACTTTTCTGCTGGAAAGTGGCGAAATATAAGCCAAATCAAATGCGGACGTATGCTGAAAAACGGACAAACCATCGGCATTGTGCAGGACAAATGAGCCGCGCAGGTCTCTGCTAAAATTGCTGGCATTAAAGCAGTGAAGTATGAAGGATTACAAGTTGCAGGTTGTGTGATGGCATCTCGATGCCTTCTTCCCATTCCGGTGATGGTATTGATGCAGCAGCGAAAGTTGGCATTACCTGCGCAATCCATCCAGGTAAGCGGTTCAATGCGCGATCAAGAAGTTATTGATGCAGCAGATGAAACATGCATGGCGATGGTATTAACTCAGGCGTGCCATTTCCGCCACTAATCTATCTCTTGCATCGCGGTCGAATTTGTTAAGCACTGCAGCTCAAACCAAATTCGACCGCTTGTTGATTCACCCAGTTTTGCTAACGTTGCTTTTTCATTTTTGTGTTATTTTGGCGTATATTAACGCCAAGTTTATTTTTGGAGGCACAATGAAAAGCGATTACTCCTCTTTTACTTTTACCTACTTTAGTCCCAGCAGAAACCGCAGCACCGACTGATCCTGTTTTACTTGGTTTAGTCCAAAAGATGTTTTTGACAAATCGCCTTTTAACAAAAACGCAAAGCTGTGCAACCTGCCATATGCCAGATGCCGCTTTTGCAGATTTACGCGATAATGATATTGGTAAAATGGTTTCACAACGATGACCCAACAAAAATTCGTAATCGTAACTCTCAACTGCACTTTATGCTAAACTCACCAGATTTTCACTTTGATGACTGCAGACTCAGGTAGGTGGGCAATTCTGGATGGCCGGAGCGAAAGATTTAGTCTAGAACAAGCTATGGCCCGCCTGTCAAAATCCTGTTGAAATGGGAATGCTGATAAAGCAGCTGTGGCAAATTACGCATTACAGAAAATCCTGCTATGACGGCCATTATTGCATCTTTGGTAACGAGATTCTCAAAAGATGGAAAAATCAAGTTTATGCTTATTGATGGAGGTTACATTGAGTTTCAACACTTAGATCTCGTTTCCAGGCCAATTTAGTTCAAAATACGATAACCGCTTGTAAAGCTAATATCAATTAACTGAACAAGAAGCTCTAGGCAAAGCACCTTTTTCGATCAAGAAAACCAATTCAGCAGTTGCCACGCTACCAATGCATGCAAAAGATCATAAAGAAGAAACTTTCTACCAATCATCGCCACTTCAACCCTTTGGTGTATCGAAAATAAAGCGTTATTAGCGCATAATCAATTAGGCGAAGATTGGGCCGATAACGGCTTGTTAGATAATCCAATGCGTAAAGGCGATGAACGTCAAAAAGGTAAATCCAAAGTGCCAACGCTGCGTAATGTTGCTGCAGGACTGCGCTTTATATGCGGCCAACGGTGTGTTTGAAAGAATTGCGCACAGTGCTTCTCTTTTAGATAGTCAAAACATAACCCTGAGCGAACTACACTCAACCCAGAAACCGGCAAAACCATGGGAAGAAGCAGAGTATGCGCCAACGGTCAGCTCATGATGCGCTGAAAGGTAAAACCTCTTACCGATGCGCCGAAATTCGACGCACCGTGAAAGCACTCCTAAAAACACTGACCGATGCCCCTTATGAGGAATAAGTTTAATGCAAGTGGTCGGATTTTGCAAAAATATTTTGCGAATTTGACTGCATTGGTATTTTTCAGTTCATTCCGCATAATCTGAACATTGCATACCGTTTCCGTAATCCGTAAAAGTTAATAGTGATGATTTAAAATTATTGTTGGAATATTCTTTGTTTTAGTGGCATTTTTGATTAAATCCACCTACCTCTGGGGATATCATCACCCTTTTTGCTTGTGGTTTTCACACATGTGCTTTACCTTTGTTATCTACTGGTTTATATCTGGTTATCGCCTCATTAGTGACAAGCTACTAACATCTTTCAAAGCAAAGCCCTTTAATTATTCCCAACCATACATTCTCGGGGATATGGCCAATGGATCGAAGATCGTAGATGCAAAATCGTACAGGAAGAGAAAACTCAACGTAAACATCAATTAATTGAAGTCTTAACAGATCTTCCACTCAAATGCAGAGATTGGGGAATGTGACTGCATGCATGGCGGTCAAAACCGATAACTCAAAAGATGAACATGGCAAATCAACCCACCTCTAAAATGGGGGAAGTTTGAGCTGACTTCTTTAAAAGCAACTCCTGAGCATACGGCTGCTAACTCAGATTAACGTGATAAGCCTAACCTGACCGCAAGAATTACCTCATGGCATAAAATGTACACACGAACCAGGGCTTCGAAAAGGAAAATGCAAGAAGATGGTAGAAAAAGGCTTCACCTGCTGAAGCATTTAAGTTTGCTGAATGGAAGTAGCAGAATTTCCTGATGCCACCAGCATCAGATCCAGCTTAAAAGTGATTTTATGCTTTTGCTACAACTCAGGGCTTCCAATCTATAAAGACAGTGTCGTCTCACCAAACTTGCAGAGTTAAATAGCCACCGAATCCTTTATTGACGGCGAGACCTCAAGTTGATACGTCAGGAATCGGAGAAAGGTCGCCGCTGACGATCTCTTGCTGATTTTAAACCGCAGAAGGCAAGCCGATGATTCTGACTGGTCCAGCAAATATCAGACTGGGTTACAACAAACACCAAAATCGCTCAATCGTGTCATTAAACCCCTGGAATCTGATGTGCTTAACCGATCCTCTCAAAATGAACAAGCAACCTGCAGCTGCTCGCTCAGCAGTTTAGCCATGATTTTGCTGAATTTGTCGCTCAGAAACAATCACTTCGCTCACTTACTCTGCTAATCCGCTCAGAAATTACAAAACCACTAAAGTGGGTGAATGAAAGAGACATCCAATCTCAAACATTTTCACGCGCGCGATGCCTGATGCGAGAGTAGATTGGTCGCCTGAATATCCATATATTAGAGGAAAAGCAGCCAAGCACCTCTTGGGAAGAAGTGAATCTGTTCTCGCTTTAGAAGTACACCTTCTGCACTCTAAGTAAACTTGCAGATGATAATACAAAACCTCGGCGCCGTGTAGCAAAAATAGCAATGCTTCTTTTTATGCATCTTTAGAACCGGCTGATAATACGCTGGCTTACCATAATTTTGCATTAATTGAGTGGTACAACTGCTATGGGAGATTATGGCTTGAAAACAAACCTGCAAACTCCAAGCAGCAGCAGACAAGTATAGAATATTGCTGATACAGTTAATAAATTACAAACTATAAAAGTGGCCCAATACGTCTGTGGTTGATATTTACACCAACGAGTCATAATCAAAGTTTATCCTGCAATGGATTTGTCCATCTATTTACAGCACAGTGCGCTAACCGATCCGGCAAGCGAAAAATCATCACACCTAGTTGAGCAAGTCTCCGTGACCAACCAATAACTTTCGCGCAAACGCTTTCGTTAGCGAAATGTAGTATGCTGGTTCTGCTGTTAAAATTGACGCATCACAACCACTGTCGATGTTTCAATCGCGTGTACCGTGCAGAAAATCTTCTTCAAGGAAATAAAACCAGAATGTGAATTGGAAACAGATAAGCTTACCTGGGAACAGAAACGACTCAAATAGTAGAATTCAGTGCGGTAAAAGGTGTGATTTTTACCGCACTTTATTATTACGGTAAAACTTCCTCCTCATCGCAGGTCATTTACCTCGGCAAAACTCTGACAGCTTTACTCTGCCCGCTATGATCTTGCGAAACTACGTGCGATTGCATTTTTATGAAAAGCACTAGAAACACTGATCTTGTTAAAACTTCTATCCCATCATGGCGAAAGCGTGCAAGGAATCAACTCTCACAGTAGAACAGGGAGACTTTTATGCCTTGCTTTGGTCAAGTAATGGCGCAGGGAAAATCCACCACCATTGGCATCACTGTGCCTCTGGTTAATAAAAACCAAGCGGTCACGTAAAGGTATTTTGGCTCAGGATCTAGACAGTGACAAAAGCTGCGCTAAAACAACAAACTGCTTTAGTACCGCAAGAGTTTAACTTTCACTCAGTTTGAACGTGCGGATTGATGTTTGTGCACAACAGGCGGGATTTTATGGCACTCACTAAATCAGAAGCTCTTAAACGTGCCAGCCAGCTACCACTAAATCTTTGGGAAAAGCGCATACGCATCTAACCCGTGAGCTGATCTGGTGGAATGAAACGCTGCAGGATGATTGCTCGTGCACTCATGCACGAGCCGGAAATTATTGATTCTAGACGAACGACCTGCCGGAGTAGTAGATATTGAGCTACGCCGTTCACTGTGGCAATGCGTGAACTCAACGAACAAGGCACTACAGCTATTCTTACTACCCATTATTTAGAAGAAGCGGAAAAATCTTTGTCGTCATATTGGGATTAGTTCAGCATGGCCAACTGATTGGTGCCTACGATGAAAGCACTATTGGCGACTTTCAGAAATGAATTTTTGTGTTGGATGTGCATGTAGAAAATCGACTCGCTTGTAATCGGCGGATATGCTCATCGATGGCTTGATGAAAACACACTTGAAGTAGAAGTAAACGCCAACAAGGGCTACAAATAAACTGTTCGAACAGTTTAGCCAACAAGGCATTGAGGTATTACATGCGCAACCGTGAAAACCGCTTAGAAGAACTCTTTATAAATATGGCAGATTAGTATGAATTTAACCGGATTTTACACGACTTGCCGGCCGAGTCCCGCCGGGTTATTCGTATTGGAAACAGACTCTAGTTCCAATTCTATTATTACCACTACCCTTATTTCTACTTTTCGGGAAAACTGATTGGTGGGCGCATTGGAAGCAAATGAATGGCGTTAGCTATATGCAGTTTATTGCCCCGGTTTTAGTGATGATGACGGCGATTACCGCCTCTTGCGTCAACACCGCTGCTCTTCTTTTAGCAAATTTACGCGCACTTATGAAGAACTGCTTGTCTCGCCACTTTCTAGCCATGACATTATTTGGGGGCTATATTATTGGCAGTGATGCGTGGTGGGTTAGCCGGGCATTTTAGTGATGCTCGTGTCGCCTGCTTTTGTTTCCTTTGATATTCACCAGCGGGCGATGATCTTACTGACGCTGATGATGACTACTATTGCTTTGCATTAGCTTTTATCAATGCCATTTGGCAGAAAACTTTGATGATGTGGGGATTATTCCAACCTTCGTTTTAACGCCGCTGACTTATTTAGGCGGGGTGTTTTACCCTTCCTTTTGTTACCTGAATTTTGGCAGACGGTATCTGTTTAACCCAATTGTGTATATGGTAAACGGCTCGTTACGGCTTTTAGGCGTAAAGTGATGTGCCTGTTATTTAGCACTTTTGGCGTATTACTTCTATTGTTGTGTTATACTCAATTGCCTTTTCACCCATGGAAAAAGGTGTGGGATTACGAAGCTAGCATTCATGGCCACGGATAGATGAGAATAACTTTTGCTAATGTTAGCTAGTCATCCTTTAACTTATTATTCTCATCTTTAAACTAAAGGAACTCACATGAAAAATTACACAAGCTTGCCCTCACGGGTATTTTTTGCTTTTTTCAGCTAACTTTAGCTGCAGCTGAAGATATTACTGTTTTGCTGCAGCTTCAATGACTAACGTCTTACAAGAAATCAATAAAGATTTCGGAAAAAGCCAATCCTCAAGACAAAGTAACCTTCTCTTTGCTTCTTCTTCTGTACTTGCAAAACAAATTGAGCAGATGCACCAGCAGATGTGTTTATTTCTGCTGACCTAAAATGGATGGACTATGTAAAAAGAAAACAACCTGCAAAAACTAAAAATGTTGCAAATTTAGTGAAAAATGACTTGGTTTTAATCGCATCAGCCTCCAGCACACTAAACAGCACCAAAGTTGATACGTAGATTTTAAAAGCAATTTTTAAAAAGATAACTACTTATCTGTTGGTGATCCAGAACACGTTCCAGCAGGTAAATATGCGAAAAAGCATCAGAACACTCATGCAAACCCTATGGGCTGATGTTGGGCCTCGCTTAGCTCGTGCAAAAACGTGCGTGATGCACTTTCTTTCGTTGGGCGTGGCGAAGCTCTCAGTGAGGTATTGTTTATTCAACAGATGCGAAAGTTTCAGCAGATAAAGGTCGTTCACTCATGACTCCCACACGAAAGCTGTGCGGGCGGCGGGTTTTATCCAGCAGCGACTGTGGAGCGATCAGCTGAAGCGAAAAGATGTTCGAACTTCCTCAAAACACCAACGTGCAAAAAGCAAAATTTGAAAGCCGCGGTTTCTATCCATTGCACCATAATCGAGGAATGCCCTTGCAAACTTGCACGGCTTTCCTACTCTCATGTCGAATTTGAATCCACAAGAAATTGCCGCAATTTGGTTAAGCTCGAAAATTGCCAGTATGGCGGTCATTTTTCTTTACCTTTTTGCCATTGCTATTGCGTGGTTACTCTCGAAAAAGAGAGTTCTGGGGTAGTACTTTACTAAAATGGCATTGTCCATTTGCCGTTGGTTCTTCCTCCTGTTGTGAGTTGGTTGTACTGCTTATCTCAATGGCAAAACGCGGCGTAATTGGTCGAATTCTGCGGGAGTGGTTTCAATTTCTCTTTCAGCTTTTCGTGAAAGGTGCGCATTAGCCTCAATGGCTGACCAGCATTTCCATTGATGCAGGTACGCTCAATTCGTTTAGCATTAGATGCCGTAGATAGTAAATTAGAACAACGGCAAAGAACGCTGTTGGAGCCCATTAAAGGTCTTTTACCGCTCGCTTTACCACTTTCACTTTCTGGGCGTATTGCAGGTTGGGTTCTTGGTTGCTCGCTCTTTTAGCGAATTTGGCGCAACAATTACCTTTGTGTCCACATTCCGAATCAAAGCGTAAACCATTCCTGCTGCGCTATTGCAGCTTATTAAACGCCAAATGGCGAACCTTTGCAGCCGCTCGTCTTTGTCTGGTTGCGATCGGAATTTCTATTAGCGTCTCTATTCGCCTGGAATGGCACTGCCAGAGACAAAACGCTATGCTCAAGCTTAATCTTACCCAACAATTAGGCGAATTATCGCTTGAAGCGATCTTGATTCCTGCACTGAGGTGTGACTGCACCATGTTCGAGCGTTCAGCTGGCTAAATCTAAGCTTAATCAATTTGGTCGCTGGGCTTAGTCGCTTCCAGATTCTGGCCGTATTACACTTGAAGTGAGTGTTGTTACAGCTAGCTGGTATCATTGCCGCCTGAAAACGTATGACTGGCTATGTCCAAGAACCAAGATTATTTCATTACACCATTGAGATACGAGATGGAAGCGAACGTGCAGATAATGCGCACTTTTAAGCAAATCGTCCAGTTGTGGTATGTTGAATCTGTACTAGATCGCTACCCCGCTGGTTTGTCCGCGGAGAGCAGCGAGTACCGCCGTGCTGCGCGCGCGCTATGACAACCTGATATCCTAGTACGTTTGAACACGCTTTCTGCGCCTCGATCACTGCCGCGTAAAAGAGTATTGCCCGACATGATAGCGACGTTAGCTAGCAGCGTGGCAATCCCCCATTCTCTCTGCTACCACTTAGCCTGAGATGAGATCGTTCGCTTAGCTGACAGACTGATTCTGATTGAACGTGGTAGAATCATGTTGCTTTTGACGCGGTTAATCATGTGTGGCACAGCCCAATTTTTGCCGATTGGCAGCCCGATTCACATGAGCTTATGGGAATTACCGACTGGTCAACACCAGCCTGAATATCAAAATGTTGGAGGCTTAGCGATTGGACTTAGCGTACTGCTCTGGATTCGGTATTGCCACGTCATCGATTCGAGGACTTCGCTGACTATTGCAGCAAAGACGTTTCAATAGTCTTAGAAAAACACGCAACATAGCGCTTCAATTCGTACAACGATGTCGCGCGCGTAAATTGTTGAGATTGGAGAACAACAAGATCGCGTTGATATCGCCGTAAAAGTGGCCCAGAAGCAATTTGGGCATTAGCATTAGCCTTGGTCATTTGATGAAATGGCATTTAAACCATTGGGCAATCTGTTTATATTCAAAGTAAAACAGTTTCGTTATAGCTTTGTTGGTTGATTGGCACAGTCAGTAAATAATATGACCGCGCTTGGAAAAGAGGAGAAAAAGACGTCAAGAAAGAAAAATGTGTTGGCAGAAGTGATTTACGCTTATCCTGATCGCCATTTCTTAAAGAAAGTCACGCTTAGCGCACCAACCACTGTGCAAAATGTCATTTTGCAAAATCAGGCGTGCTGAGAGAACATACTGAGAGTGATTTACGGAAAACACAGGTAGGGATTTTTAGTCGTTCGGTTAAATTAACGATGATATGGTAAATGATGCATCAGACAATCTGTATCGACCATTGCTGCTGAATCCAAAAAGAAATTGGACGTCACCGCGCACAAGAACAGGCAGCACATCTAAATAATCATAAATATAAAGAAGGCTTTCGCCTTCTCGCCAGCGAGCGTGTTGCCGCTACGTTTGCCTGATACACTAATTCTCGTTCGTTAAAATGGTATATTTTGGTTCAAAATCGAAAGTTGTGAATTCAACTCCGTATTCATCGCCGCAATCCATAAACGGAATTCTGATAAACCCGCATCGTAGCGATTTTTATAGTACTGAGTAATTTCTCTTATTATGCTCATGTACTTTTTGTAAAAGTTGCTGCTTATTGCGTGATTGCTGATAAGGTAGTAGTAACGATCAATTTCATTTTAACGCCGTTGTTACGGTTTGCCCGTAATTTGCACGGGTTGTTAAATACCTTTTGCTCTGATACTTTTAATGTTATTTTGCACACGCGCCCAATCTAAGAGATGGTAGGCTTAATGAAATAACACCACTGCCAACTGGATTATCACCCATCACGCACTTTTGAAGCACTACTTGATAAAGAAGCACCTAACGTTAATGTTGGGAACCAGCTCTTCTCTGCCAGCAGTTAGCGTGTTAAATTGGCTTTGTAAACGTTGAAGTGCCGCCGTCACATCAGGATCGACGTGCAATCGCGATACTGTGCACATTCGTATCCACACTTTGTAATTTCAATCTTAAAATACTTGGACATTTGCTGGTAACGGTTGATTTGGTTTTTAAATTCAGCCAGGTACGCTAGGCTCTGCTCTGCGTACTTTTCTAAACGTGTCACGTAAACTGATCACACATTATTACGCGCACTAAGCGTTGCTTGCTGTTGCTTGTTCTACGGCTAATGGACGACTGCACCTGCGGCTAATTTGTGTTTAAACATTGGCGATACAGCGCGGTGGTTCTTAATCGTACGTTCTGTCACCGCAATCGCATCTTTGTAGTACGCAATCTGATAGTAGGTTGCCACCACGAAGTTAATTAACGATAAACGTGTCGATTTTAAATCTTCGATCGTTGCTTTTTATGTCTCACTCGGCCGCACTCTGCCGTATCGGCTGCGGCGACGCCACAAATCAACGGTATATAACTTAAAACTAAAAGGTTGCGGTATTAGTAATCGTTGATGCAAACCGATCTTTCATTTGAGCTGCTGCCCACACCTTTTGCTGCGGAAAGCAGAACCTGAGCTTCACTAAAGGTTGGAATTAACCTGCCCCACTAAATGCAGTTTGTATAACGCCTCATTTTCTGCAATCGCACTTTTTCGCTAAATTCAAAGTTACTGGCAATGGCTTCAATCGACTCAAGCTATTTAATTGGCTGTCGTTATAACCACACGCCACCATTGTTCACGTCGACAGAGAACTGTTTGGTCATTTCTTCATAGTTTTGATAGCTCTTCGTTGGGCAAGCTTCTAACGAACCATCTTTGCTCATTTGGTTGGGAACATGCAGAAACAGCAAGCCCTAACACTAACAGAAAAAGCTAATTTTGATAATTTCTGTGTTATCCCTACTGTTGTTGGGTACTGTAAATCTTAAGCCAGACGACCGCTTTACTTTTGCTGGACACAATTGGTTAATTAACATGATGACGAATGGCGCTAATTTAAGGAACGTTCTGCGGTTAAAATGGCTTTAAATTCGCTGTCGCTTGATTGAAATCATCATTGATAATGACATAGTCAAACCCATCATAATGACTCATTTCTGACTCAGCTTCCGCCATACGTTTGCTGATAGTCTCAGCAGAATCTTGGCCACGCCCGATAAGTACGTTGTTCAAAGCTCTTCGCGAGAAGGAGGCAAAATAAAAATAGTTTTAACATTCGGCACTTTTCTCGAATTTGACGCGCACCTTGCCAATCATCAATATCTAAAAGACATCAAATTTCCTTTGCTCAAGCGAGCGTTCAATCATCGGCAATGATGTGTAACCATAATACTCCTAAAACTTCTGCCCACCTCCTAAAATGGCCTTTTCTCAATAAGTGATTCGAATTGCATGTATGGCAAAGTAAAATAATACCGTACGCCATCTTCTTCTGCTGGACGTGGTTGGCGAGTGGTGTGAGATAGAAAGTTGGACTTTCATGACGAGGCAAATCGTGCAAATGCGTTAATAAGGAAAGATTTGCCGGCGTTACCTCTGGGGCAGAAAGAATATAAAGATTACCTAAACGCACTTATAAACCTACTTTATAGTATGCCAACTACAAAGGTTACATGTTGTTAACTTGCTTTTATTGATTATCGCAAGAGGGTGGAAACAAAGAGTAATACCTAAACTCCCTGACTGTCCAATCCAAGTTTCTTGTGGAATATCAATAACGTAATCATCCTACCAATGGTGCACCAGCCGGTTTTGCAAATACCGTACAAATTTCAGCTTTTGGATACATTTTACGACTTTCTACATGCGCAGTGTTACCTGTATCCACCTCAGTCATCTACTACGATAAAACCTTCGCCACGGTTTGGGCTGCATGTAACACTTTTAATTACACTGGTTTGGTCATGATCATACCACTGCTACACACAGTTTCTACGTGACGTAAACTTAATTCACGCGCTAAAACAGCTGCAGGGAAATAAGCCGCCACGGCTTACCCGCACACAATACCTTTTCCATTGCGTTGCAGGTAAAGACGCTCCGCTAATTTACGGGCATCGCTCGTACTACGTCCCAAAAGTTACCACATATTTTTCGTTAGTGTATCACTCCTCGAGTGATTCCTAAAGGTCTTATCGGCAAGCATACCGAATTAGTGCCGTATTTTTACCTTAATTTTTCGCATTAGGCTCACATTCGCAAACGACTATTTCCTCTACCTCGGTTTTGCCCACGGTAATTTGGTTATATATATTATTGAGCTGGCTTAGTGTGGTGTCGTGTTAAGCTCAGTAATGGTAGCAGCGTTTCATCTTGGGCAGCAACATGGTATCCATTTGTTGATGTCTCTTTACGCCCGATCCTCTTTTCTCTTCTCTCTCTTCTTTATTTACTTTTGGCTTTTCCTCTTTTACATTCTTATCCTCTCACTTTTGCTATTTTTATCAGCCGATTTTCACGAGTAGATTTTTCATTATTTTTCGTATCTTGCTTGTTTCTTTTTCGCAGATTTTCTCTTTGCTTGCTCTTTTCTCCGCTTGATCGGATTTTTCAGCTTTCCGTGTCCAAAGCTATTACTAACGCCTTTCAGACTCGAAATGCCTCAAATGGCGGTTGCCACATGATATGCAAACTCAAACCATAATAAATTCTGATTTTGCAATCATCTTGCGATAAGTCGGGCTAGCAGTGCTTTGTTCTTCCGCAGGATTTGATAAGAAACCGTTTCCACCAAAATAGAAGTAATATCAGGCAGGAGACGCAATACTGCCTCGCTTGCATGCTGCGGAGAGGATTTAGCTAGTCTCACAAATGGGAGGCCAAGCGAGAAAGTTACGGTTTTCCCTAATTCATAGCCTGAACGTTGACGACCAACAGTGAGAGCTGAAGGTCTAACACAGTCTGATTAAAATATTTTTCGTATTGTTAGATAAAAATCTCGACCTGCGCCACCTAATAGCTCTGTGTGTGTTTTTCCTCCTGTCCAAACTATCATTTTCCCATCTCTCATCGCTCGCACGACGATGAGACCAACACCCAAACGGAGCGCTTTTCATGTCTCAAAGGAGCGGAGATGAATCTGCATGAATAAAACTAGATAATTCGCGCTTTATGTTTACGCGCAATTTCAGTTCGTTCTGGCAATTGAACCATAAATAGTCGCCACTACGCGTCATGACTGCTGAAAATTGGGATCAGCATCTAATAACGCTTTTAATTCTTTAGCAATAGCGAGTGTAAACACGTCTCTTAATCCCAAGCGTACTCCCCAATTGCGCGTGGTCTTTTCCACTATGCCCGGCATCAATTGTCAACTACGGTTTTGGCAATACTTAACCAGCTAACCAAGTCAGGGCAACAACATCATACGGTTTTTAAACTTCTTCATTCCTGTGTCCCATTGTAAAAACTTAACGATCAAGCGGTCTAATCTGGTGAAGCGATAATTTTGCAAAGCACTTGTGCGATCACATCGTTTGTGGCGTGTGTGTGATTCAGCGTTTCGCCCTTTCCTAGTCGGGTGAGAATAATCAAATCCGCCGATGGAACTGTTCCCCTCGCCTTTAACTTGCCCATTCTAATAAACATAATGTTTGCAAGCATGGAAACAATCCCGAATGCCCATAAACTCCACTCTTCGATCGGCTGGGCGATATAAATCAAAATGGTATAATGATGATGGTGGGGCGCATGCGCTTCTACTGAAGCCTTTGCCTCATGTTGGGCTTTTCACATTACCTTGAGTGGCCAAAGCTTTGAAAACTATACGGCGCGTCAGTGTGGCTTTTCCCTGCTTAGTCGCACCATTTAGTCAAACGACTAATGAGATGCGCACCATCTTCTGCTAAATAGGCTTTAAAAACTTTTGGCTAAACGCTCGCCAAAGGCAAGCAATTGGGCTTCTTCCGGAAAGAGAAAGAAAATCTTTCAATATATTTCTCTTGAAATCATGGTAAAGCCGAATGCATCACAACAACGGAGCAACGCATCGACTTTTCGACCATCATATTATTTAATTTGAGTTTTAATTCCAAATCGAACAAAATGTTCACGATAAAACTTTAATCGTTAATTGACTCCTCGAGTCATCATCTAACGCCAAGTGCGTATTTTGCTTTTTAAAACCTTTTAACATCTCCGACTTTCCAGCGACTGGGCTGGGTCTTTTAGTGTGCTCACATCTAAATGGCGATAGTGGAAATAGTCTGCAAGGTCCTGGCATATATTTAAACAAAAGCAGTTGCTGTCTTGCGCGACACTATTGCCACAAATAGGGAAAGCCCTTTAGGTACCCAGCGTTTGAGGAAATCTAACGTGGTCATTCAACCAGCGCGTTCCGGTTAATTTGCTCGCTCACGCGCTCGTAATTAAGCCATTTTTCCGTATGCGTACACACCAATCACTCATTTTGCTAATAATTCATCGATTGCTTCACGGCAGGTACAGGACCTTCCGCCAAAATATTGAGGATCTTTATCCCGTTGCTACAATAGTCGCCAATTTCAATAATACGTTCTTTTTCTGGATCAAAGCCCGTCGTTTCTAAATCGATCCAGACTAAATTTTGCTGTCTTGGACTCATACATCCTTATTCACTAACAAGCTTGCATCGCCACCTCTGGTACAAAGGGGCAATATCGCGATGTTTATAAATTTCTCAGGCCATCGTTGATGACAGATAGCGCCAAGTGACTGAAGGTGGGACATCGCTCGCAGCTCCCTGCTGGTGGATTATGGCTGTGCCAGCTGCAATTTCATATTCCGGTACATCATCGCCACCACGAGGAGTACCTCGGATCAAGGGTCTCGCTTGATGCTCGCTTAGCAAACTCGCAAGTAATCCACTAAACTCCGACCGCTTGCACATTTCGTGCAAATGTACAGCTCACTCCCGCAAGCAGAAACGCGTTCTTCTAATTACACAGCGCTGCTTGCTGGATCGCCACTGCAGCAGCTGATCAAACCATCTTGCTGCGCTCAATAATATTTATGCCGCGACTAATTGGGTCAAAATGTGCCCATAAACACGGCACTTTCTTTCATTGTCTCTAATAAGGCGCAAGCAAAGCTAAACGTCGCTCTAGTAACGCGCTGTCTTGTAGTCTACTAAAACCTGCCGTAACAGTGTTTTGCGAGCCTCACGATTTTCTAATCAAAATTCAACCCGCTTTGCACAAACGTTGCGTATCTATCGGTGACTTCAACGAAACCCTTTTACCTCCAGCTTCCGTTTGGCATTTCACGGAAAGTTATCGTATAAACTGAAATCACAGGCGTTGAAAAGCAATCGGCTCAGAGTGGGTTATGCCCACCATGTTTTACTAAGCTGCAACAGCCACTTTCGATAAACCATACGTAACATCATCTGCGCCCATAGTATCGCCTAAAGTACTTGGAACGCTCCAACGCTGTTTGTTCAGGCGTTTCACATAAAAGCTAAACCAGATTTTGAATGACGTGCTCCACACTAGCAAAACCGTTCTGGATGACGAGGAACCAAAATCAAAACAAGATTGGGATGTTTTCTAACACGCTTGATGCGCTTTACAAAATTATCCTCGCCTTCACGGCACTGCCTGTCCAAATCGGTCGGGCGATAGTGTACATTGAGTTCATGCGCTGTATCAATCACTGTTTTACGCAATGCATCCATCAATTTCGTCAAAATCACTTCAGATTACCCGTTATGCGCTTACTCAGGCAGGAAACCTAATGCCAAATAACGATCCGCACTTACACTATCTTGTGCCATGAGCATTGAGGATCTGATGCAGCATATTATGGATACTCGTTTGGCTTAACCATAGCGTTTGGCAGAGCGAGGGCTGATCTCGCGTGTAACAAATGATTGCTGTGATGCAAACGACGGAATTAGACTCGGCCATGATTGTTTCAATCACAATCATCAATTTAGGATCGACAAGTTAATGAAACGCATCTACGCGGCGGATCATGGGTAGCAAAATGCGAAACGGAATCGCCAAATGCAGCTAACTTTCTGAGCCGGTTGGCGTAACAGTGGTACTGGTTACCGCCCAACTGAGGGTATTTTGCTTGGATCGCTTGATCAGCAGTCAGGCATGAAGCATGTCGCTACTGATACGGCATGACATTGCTACACCCTAATTATGTTACTGATGGCGAAATGCGTATTGCCATGAAGAGTCTATAACGCTCGGCTAACACTGCTACCTGATATTCCGGTTGTTTTAAACGCACGAGTTTAACATAGAGAAAGCGAAAGGTTAGAGTGACACACCTATCAGAATAAATATGGATCAGACTCGTGCTGACCAGGATGCCTTGAACGCCAATAGCGATCAACATTACACAATTACAGCAATCTGAAGCAGGCGAATTTTAACTGCATCTTTACGCCCCAGCAAATCTAAAAGGTCGTGTAAATAAGCTACACTCGTGCCACGAGTTATGCATACGTGCTCGTGAGGAGCATTACCATCGTTTCGTCTAATATATGTGTAATGATCTCGCTCCTGTGCATAAACGTTTCGCTGACATGTGCTGCAACGCTGCACAGTTCTTAATACCACCGCAAGCACAGCAACCGAAACGATCGAAAACCATTTTGCGGTTCCACGAAAATATCAATAGCATAACCACAGGTGCGCTAAAACCAAAGCAAGCCACGTACTGAGGCAGTCAGTGTAGCTGGCTAATGAGCACGCACCAAACGTTCATGCCGAGCACAAGTGCAGCCTTCACCTTAAGTGCTGTTTGCACTCTTTGACGCCTCTTTAAACACAAGCTGGTTTCTTCAGCCTTTTGTTTGAGTCGACCTCGCAATATCGCTCGTATGAAATATGCTTATAAAATAAGTGGAATGGTCTTTCTCATACCTTGTACAAATACTTGCCAACCTTGCAATTGATTCCAGCAAAATCCCGCCTCTCTGCAATACCTGTCAGGCTAATCACTTTCTGCGCTAATACACGTTGATAGCACAACATAATAATAGGCACACATAACAAGGTGCGGCTTGCTAAATCTAGCTCTCTCACTTTACCGCCATGAATCATCAATGAAGCCACAAATAGCGCAAAATAAAATTAAGATGCTACTCAAATCAACCATTTATCCATTCGATCAAAGTTTGGACGCGTGAAAGGTTGCTTTACTATGCCAAAATAGACGCCAACCAATGCTAAAGGATGGGTAAGAGGCATATAACTCCATTTCATGTGAAGGATCAATATTACAAAAAGAGCGCGATTAGCCCAGATAAAATAGATGATCAAGGGAAAGTTGTTGATTTTAGCATCGGCCGCTCGAAATGACAAAGAAAATGAGATCAATTATACTGAGAATTTTATCCAAATTCATTATCAGATTATTTGCGAACTAATAATACTCATATGAATTTCTACACAATTAATAGCTGCTTTAGGAGTTATTGCTCTCATCAAACGTCTCATCTTCTTAGCACATTAATGTGCCGTATTGTCACGGTATCCAAAGCTTTTATAGAAGACGAACTACCATCGCCATAAACCCATGAGGTGCGGAAAATCTTTCAAGTTTGATTAGAAGGTCCATTAGCATCACGGTGTCTGAACTTCTTTACCGCCATAGCTGGTTTCGGTTTGTTCAACTAATTTGCCATCAACATATTTATTGGTAAATTTGATGGTTCATTATCAAAAATCTCATTTTAATTTTCTACAAAGATTGCCCTGTTCATCAGCAAATTGATGGCTATATTTATTCATGCCATTTTCAAGCTTCTCTACACTTTTTCTTCACAAGATTCATCTGCCGTTTTTCAATGATTAACAAGCCATTTTTATCATAGGTATCAGAGATGATCGCATTAGGAATATCTTTAGCTTTCCATTTCTGCGTTACCGTTAATGTTCCGTCTGCATTAGTGCGATAAAGATATTCAATCTCATCACTCTCTCCATTCCAAAAAGATTTGACTAAACGTCCTTGCTCGTCATACACAAAGTTTTGCACCAGAGCAAAGTTTCCGAGCTGCTTCTTCTTTTCGTTTTTAAATCCCTGCGAATTGAAGTAAGTAATCTTGTGTTCCCAAAACCGAAGAGTTACTAGGATTGATCGATTTCGTTTCCCATTTCTTTACTGGTCCTTTCAAATTTAATAAGACTAAATCTGTTTTCAACTGAGCAAAAACGGTGGAGGAAAACAAGGTTAAAAAACATCCTAATAAAAAGCGTCGCATACAAAGCTCCGTTAGATAAAATAACTAAAAAGATATAAATGATAATAGCTTGATGTTGAGTATCAGTAAGCGGTCGAATCTGCAAAATATTTTCAGCAACCACCGCTTGTTGAAATTCCAGCTCCTTATGCGGGTTACGAGTATTGCGTCGGTTAAATTACGCATCAATACGCAAAAATCTAACTCTATCCGCAGGCACATCTAAGAAAACGAAATGCCCATCCCCTGGCCCGCTTCTACGGATTCATTTTTGACGGTTTGAGCATTCGTTCAATTTTAAATACTACATGCCTTTTGGCGTCATCATTTCAACTGAATCACCACATAAGGAATTTGTTTTTACTGCCACTTCCGCCATGCCTTCGCATTACGTTTGCCCGTAAATTTCTACAAATTGCTGACGCTCTGAAATTGAATAACCATATTCATACCTTTTTGATATTCATCATGAGTATGACGACGTAAGAAACCTTCGGTATAAACCACGATGCGCTAAAGATCAAAAGCATCCAGCAAAGAGGTATCAAACGGTTTGCCTTCGGCAGCATCATCAAGAAGCTTTACGATAAACCTGCGCAGTACGCGCGCATAGTAGAGATTTTGTACGCCCTTTCAATTTTTAAAGAATGGACGCCCATTTGAGTTAAACGCTCAACGTGCTTTGCACCGCACGCAAGTCTTTTTGAGGTTCAGAAATGCCCATGTTCATCTTCAAAGGCGGTCATTTGCTCATCAGACGATTCGGTTCGGTATAGGAAAAGCTTATCTGTTGTTGTACCTTCACGCTAAGGTTGGTGCGACATTCGTCACCCTTAATTTCAGGCGCATATTTCTGCACGCTCTCTTTTGGCACAGTGTTGCCGACTTCATCGGTTGTGCCTTCTTCATTATATTCCCAACGGCACGCATTAGTACAGGTGCTTGGTTTGGATCACGCTTATTGATATAACCTGAAAGTAAACAACGTCCAGAATACGCCATGCATAACGCACCATGAACGAAAATTTCTAATTCAATATCTGGGCGTACGTGTTGGGCGAATTTCTTCATTTCTTTCTAATGACAGCTCGCGCGATAAAATCATACCGGTTAAGCTCATTTGTTTCCAAAATTTTACCGTTGCTCAGTTTACTGCGTTCGCCCTGCACAGAAAGCGCGATATCATTTGTGGAAAAATGTTCGCGCACTAACATAATCAAACCCCGGATCTGACATAATTAGGGCATCCGGCTCATATCCACAACAACTTGTAGATCTTAAATAAAGGTTTTAAGTTTTGAATTATGTGGCGCAATGTTGACACCATAACTTTTTACCGAGTTGATGTGCTTCATCAATCGCAATTTTTAAGTTAGCGTGATTAAATTCATTGTTACGCACACGTAAGCTGTAACGAGGTTGTCCAGCGTAAACCGCATCTGCTCCATAAGCAAAACGCATAGCGCATATTCTTTAATGTTCCTGCCGGTGACAGCAGTTCAGGTTTTGCGTATTTTAAAGTCACTTTGAGTTCTCTTCTGATAACAAGTCAGACTTTTCCTTGCGGGAAAGTGTAAAAGTGTCTATTTTCTAAGAAATAGGCTTTTCTATCAAGCAACAGATGGTTAAAATGCGATTTGTGTCACCTTTAACCATAGGAAACATGATGAAATTCAAAACTCTTCTCGTTGCGCTGTTAATGAGCGCATCCACATTTAGCTTCGCAACTGGCGTGATGACTGAAAATGTTTAAAAATGAAAACAACTCAACGTATTAACTCAAGCTGAAAACCTAGATGCGTTTCATCACAGCGGAAATCTTTTGTGACTCAAGCCCAAGAAGCGCAAAAATAAAACGCCAATTAGCCTTCAGCTGAAGAGGATGCTAACCGCTTAAAAGGTTATCACGCAGGCATCTCAGAAGTGATTGATGTTGTTAAAAAGCTGATTCTCAAGCTCAACAGGCAGCTAGATGAAGCAAAACAAACCATTGCAGTATTAGATGAGATGAAAAGAAACATCATCAAGAATATAATATAGCTAAAGCTAAATCAGCTTTTGTTCTGATTGGCTTTTCTTTCTGACTCACGCTTATCGTACGCAACCATAAATCTGCATATTTTACAAAGGTGGAATGTGCGTAGCGGATTGCAAGCAGAAATCCTTGCTTCCTCATCTATAGCCTCGTCGAAGGAACACATTTTGATAAAACATCCTAACGCATGCGTTACGCCATCAAAAAGACTGGCTTTCTCTCACGTCTGATTAGCACGCTGACCCGACCATGCTTACACTGCGCATGATTTCACACTACCACTAGTGATGAATGCTTTTATAAGGAAATGCAAACAAACGCCTTTTAAGCCAATTACTTGCAGCTTGACACGTGTGACTTTTCATGCACCAGTTCATCACCATGCACCAGCTAAATTTGTTGGATAAAGACGCACAACACACACTCTGATACCAACCACTGTGACATTTCTTCCGTCCAAACACTTTCACTCTAAACGCGCAAGACGATAAACCGCATTTTGTTTTGTTAGCTCTTGGACCGCTTGTAAGAGATGCCTTTAAAGTCCTCCGTGACCTCTGCTCATCTGCATCTAGCCATAATATAATCACTCAAAGTCTATATTGCTGAGCAAGCTGGCGTTGTTTTCACAAAACCAGGCCAATCTGTATTGGTATAAAACTCTTGCACCAAATTGTGCCGCACGGCGTGTGTTTATCTGAGCTGCCACTATCTGTACTCATTGGCAATTTCACTCCACCCAACCTCAAAGAAGTTTCAGACATTGCGCTAAATCTTGCGCTTTCATGCTACAATCATAGCAACACCCTAATGTCGGCATTTTATCTTCCCATCATCTATAATGAATGTTATTCTACTTTCATAGCGGACTTTGTGCTATTTTCTATGACAATCTTTATTTAAAAGGCAACTTTATGTCAATGACATCACAAAACAAAAACACTTTAAAAGGACTGCAACATCATTTGTGCGCACGTGGTCATGCGTGGCAACGCTTTAACTGCAGGCGTATTAGCTGAAATTGAAAACGTCCAGATCACCATGAACTAATCAGTTAAAATTGCCGCGCTTGAGCGCGAAACCAAACAGCTTATTATTGATGCGATTGTGCGCAGTACCAGCCGTCACTGTACAAACCATCGGCCATACTGTCCTTTATCGCCGTGCGAAGAAAAGAAAATCACGCTTCCGAAAGCAACAAAATCAATTTACTTTCAGTTAAAGGGCAAATGCATCGCACTCGCGCCCATTTTTATACTTTTATTAACATCCTGGCGATTAACAAACCTCTTTTATACTGCATTGATGCTACAGGTATTCCACTTGCGACTCGTTTAGTGGTTGCATTGGCAAACGATGTCCATCTCATTGCAGGGTTTGATACCCTTGGCGTGTCTTTCACTGAAAGTGGATCTGTACGCTTGTGCGTGTTAATTACTCTTGCGTGATTTTACGCTTTGCCACTGAAGCTTTCTGCTAAACGCTATAGGCTGGCTGTTAACTGGCTCTGCTTGTGCGTCGCTTCTAGCGGTTGGCACGCAAGCTCATTAAACGATTGCCAGCAACATTTGCTGGAACCAAGACCCAGTTGTCAGCATAATGGGGAACACCCGAACGCGTTGAACAATTTTATGAATTAACTCGTAGATGAACGCGCTAATTTAGTGACTCAATATTATCAACAACACTCATGATGATCTATTGATTGTACATCATCGAGAAAACGAAACCGGTTGCCCTTTTTCCCTTCTGGCCACACTATCAGTCTCTTGATGTTGCTTTTTGTTGGCTTTATTACTAAATATTAAAAACACCAGCAGCCTCGCTTGGTACAGGGAATCAATTGTGGTTTGGTCAGCACTAATGCTTATTAGTCGTGTACGATTTTGGTATGCACTACCCAATCGATCTTTTTATTAGTACCTTTATTAGCTTTCTAGCTTCATTGTGTACCTGTATGGGGCGTACCTTGGCAGAAAAATTCACACTACGAGGCGAATTATGAGTATTTATTACGTACTTGATCACTGGTGGCAATGAAAATTGAGCTGGCCAGGATCTAACGAACAGCTTTGCGAAGCTTTATTGTGAACGTACCAACACCACAAAGTAATTCATGAAGATTGGCTATTTACTCATCGAAAAGCTCGTGCGGGCATGCCGATGAGAAATCTGTAGTAAGAATCTGCTATTGTAGGTATTCCAGGCTTCGTTAACCGTGAAAATGATATTGCCGAAATTACCAGACTATTCGCGTGGCTGACAGTACGCTCATTCTCAAAGATTTAAGCTTCAACGTTTAGGTCGTGAAGTTCGTGCTGAAAACGACGCTAACTGCTTCTGGCCCTTTCTGGAAGCTTCTGGGATGAAAATCAACCAACTGTACAATGCCTTAGGTTAATTATTGGGACTGGTTTTGTGGCGGCTTAGTGTTTGACGGTACAAATCTATTCTGACGAATCGGCATGGCATGAGTAGTTGGCCATACGCATCAATTAAGCTTTTCTCATGCACTAAAATTATTAGGTTGGGATACAAGCCCCTATTTATGAATGTGGCTGGGTAATCGTGCTCGCTTAGAGTACCTATGCGCGTCAGGGCGTGGCTATTGAATTACTCTTTAGAGATCTAGCGGGTCGCCATTTCAGCTTCAGCCAAAGAAACTGGCTGAGCGTTAAGTCACCAAAAAGAAGAAAAGTCGCCGCATCTCGTTGAAAAATACGATTGAACTGGCGTGGCACTTCGCTTGCTCAGCTTTATCACTATCTTAGATCCGTATGATTGTATTCGGTGGTGACTTTCAAACTTGACCATATTTATGAAGCTTACCAAAAGCGCTGCCACCTTATTTAATGCGTAGTGCTAAAGTCTCCCGTGATTAAAAAGCTATCCATGGCGACAGTGGTGCGCATCAGCGGTGCAGCTGCACTCTTTGTAATATCTCTATCGCTTTTATGGCTTGCTATAAAGCGATTTTTCTTATTTCGAGGCAAACGTGCGTTACAAATTACCCAATTCCAGCGCTCAGTGATAACTACATATTTGCGCTGATCCAGCAAAAACGACCGCTAATATTGCTGATCCTAGTGAAGCTCGCGCAGTCGATTACCTTTGCAAAAGCATTTCTACTAAATTTTGACCGTTTGTTTACTGACCCATCATCACAGCTGATCGTGTGGGTGGCGTAGATGAAATCACTGCTCATTATCCTCTATTTAACTATTTAGGCAAAGAATGTGCCAATCCGGGCAACTGAAATTCTAGTACCTGAAATGCATTTATTACGCTTCTGGCTATGATGTTCGGTATTATTGATAGCGCTGGTCACACGAAGGACAAATTAGCTATCTATTTGCAACGAATATTTGATTCCGTGGGGATGCGCTGTTCTCGCGGTTGCGTGACGCGCTACCGGAGATTACCAAGCACAGTTTGATACCTTCAAACGCTTTCAGCAGCTACCAAGTTTTGGTCGAAATTTTTCGCTGCACATCGATCACACTATCAGCAATTTACGTTTTGCTGAAAAGGTTATGCGCAATGGGTGTGCATTATTTGAAGCTACGTTGAGCGAGGAAATTCTCCACCACGTAAACAACCAACGTTACCCACTACGTTAGAAAAGAGCTATCATATCAAACTCCATTCTCACAAGCGGTCGATTTAGTCGCAATTTTATCACACTTCGCCAACAAAAAGATCAGGGTTAACCCGATGCCACCCGGCAGATACCCTGAGGAATCCATGCCGCCCTCCCATCTTCTTTAGCTATCCTGGTGTTATAGTTACAGTGTATTTCGCTTTTGATGGCAGTCAGCAAAGCGAGCAAACGCGATTTTGACCCACAAATATATGCTTCAAACACGTCGCCATTATTAGTGGATGCAACGGCGTTGGGGCAAACAACAATGGCGAAAATGCGGGTTTTCGGCCATCAAAACGGCGTGAAAGCTGTCTCGTGCAGCCGTGAGCTGCAAGAAAACACGCATTGAAGTGTTAACTTTATAGGCCGCTCAGTAGTGAAACTGGAGTCGACCAGCCGCAGAGGCTTTCTGCACCAATGAGCTTTGTTTATGAAAATGCTTTGATCTGCAGCTGCAGCCGCACAAAAACTCAAACTTTCGATTAGAAATTCTAGGCGAGTAGCGCAGCGAAGTCGAAAACGCATTAACTGCTGAGACTTTAACCGCCAATAATACCTCGGATTAACATTAAATATTGCGGCTAATTACGGCAGCTATTGGGATATACCAAGCAGCTCAAGCAACTCCGTTATTAAAGTGAGAAACTAGCGAAACTGTCCTGATGAGATTACCCTCGACCGCTTTTCAACTCACGTTGGTACAGGTTATACCACCTTCGCAAGTTGATTTATTAATCCGCATCAGTGGCGTAGGCACGTGTTAGCAACTTTTTGCTCTGGCAAATTGCTTTATGCTGAACTATTTTTACGCCTGTGCTTTGCCAGATTTTAACGACAACACCTTCAGCGAAGCTGACTGTTGCTTACCAACAACGCGAGCTGACGTTTTGGTGGCTGCCACCTTTTAACATAAGGATATTAAAAATGCTAAAAGAACGCATACTTTCTGCCATCGCTATGGTAATTGGCTGTATTAGCTGCATTATTTTCTTATTATCGCCCTTCCATTAACCATTATTGTTACAGTGGGTTGTACTCATTAGGTATGTGAATGGGCTCAATTCTTGTTGGGCTTAAAGTTCCCTGCCTCACGTGTGTTGATTGCTTTAGCAACAGGGCAATTTTATTGCTGTTAAGCACCTGGCTGGCCACCACCACATCAATGCCACTAAATTTATTACGGATGGAACAGCACCTGTTCTCTTTTATCGGCTGTATTTGCGGATTTTTGCATTAGCTCTAGCGTTTCTTATCCAAAATCAGCTTCATTATGGATGAAAATCTGGTCGTCGCGTAAATTTATGGCTCAGCCACTTTACTACCATTTTTAATCGGCTTTTAGCTTTACGCTTTGGCACTGATTACAACCAAGCACCATATCAAGGGACCCTACTTATTGCTTTATGTGTGCTTTAGTTTGGGGCGCTGATTCAGGTGCTCATTTCTTCGGTCGTGCTTTTTGGTAAACGTAAACCAGCCTCTAAAGTGCTCTCCCAGGTAAATCATGGAAGGCATAGGCGGATTATTAACTTCTTCTGTTATTGCCTTTGCAGCCCTTAAAATTTGCCTCGTACCGATGTGGGCGTGAATTCACACATACAACTTACTTTATCTTAGTTTCCAGTAGCAACTGGTTGCGATTTATTTTAGCGTTACGTGCAGATAGTAGGTTTAAAACGCTGCCGGTAGCTAAACGACGTAGTAATTTAATCTCCAGCATGCGAATTTTAGATAGAATTGATAGCCCAACCGCCGTAATTCCATTCTCTGCACCGATGCTCTTCTTTTGTACTTTAAGCTCAATGACATCCATAATTGCATTTTATTTTCAATTGTGTGTCTTGGTATTCGTCGATGAATACGGACACTCTGGGCAGCCCTGACGCTGTGGTGTCATGATTCGCTTTTCCATCATGGCTTTGGCAGCGCTCTACAAAAACTGATAAAGCAAGGTGATTGAATTCGCATTTTCAGCCTCTATTCCGCCAGGGCGTGTTATGTGCAAATGCATACTGATGAACCGGAATTTAACGGGCAAGCGCAATCAATTCCCAGCTCCGAAAATCGGCTGCTCACCGCGCATTCATTATGTTTTGCAGGGCCATTAGCCAATTTTATTCGCTTTAATGGCCTATTGCTAATTTTGTAAAATGGTCTTCCAAACTCGTAAACCTGTGATTGCTGAAGTCTCTGCAAACAGTTGCTACATGCGTAGCGCATTACCAGAAGATCTCGAAATCGCAGAAATTGCTGGTTCCTCCTGTAAGAGATTGGAAATCGATGCGACCTTAGCGCTTTTAACTGACGTTGGACACAAAAAGTTCTCTGCTTAGCTGGGCACTTAATCGATGATGCTAATGCAGTATTTCGAATTAGACCTATCTCATTGGCAAAATTGACACACTACCGAATCCACGCAGCATTAGCACGATTCGCCCAAAGGTACAAATAAAATCACATCGGTCATTAAAGAAGTTCAAGCTGATTCTCATGGCGCAAAAAGAAGTTGCAAGCTAATGATACTATCATGGATAGGAAACCATGAGCCTTTTGAGTGGCAAACATTAGTTTAAGTCGATCCAACTGGCGAACCGATTGAGCGAGAACTGAACGTGAAACAGAAATGACGTTTGTCATCTCCCAACCAGAGTAACGCTACATTAATCGGTATTGTCCCAAGCTACGAACTGCTCGCAGACAAGTATCGTAACAGAATTAAAGTATGTAGTATTCTTTGAAGCGCTTTAGCAAAAAGCCTTTGAGAAAAGTTTATTCACTAAGTAAGACTATTTGTAGGTTTTATTGGCAATTTAATCACACAGGCGATATTTGCTTAGGCGGGCGTGCGCAATTTCAATTGCTAAAGGTGCAGTGCATGGAGCGCCAAGAGTCAGGCTGGATTTATTATTTAGGTTTTATGGCACTCATTAGTGCTGAATCTTGGTGCTGTGAATCTCTTCCCCATTCCTACCTTTAGATGGTGGGCAATTGGTTCTATTAGCCGGCGAAGCAATTAGAGGTAAAACCGCTTTCTCCCGCCGTGTCTCATCATTTCAACATACTGGGCCAATTGCATGGTGGTATTAAGTCTGATGGCATTTACGTTGTCAATGATGTCATCCACTTTAAATTTAGGTTACAAGCGGTCAAATCCGCGCGCACTCTTTGCAAATCGTTTATAGGATAATTTGTCGATTATGGCTACTTTTCTTCACTTTTCATCTGCTAACGGTAGTGCATATTGCTGCGCCTTTGTTGTAAAAAGATATCTGTGTTGATGGAAGTCTGTTCCAACCGCAAACGGAAGCGAGGCGGATTATTCTTCTTTACCAGTAAAAGCTAGGCAAACTGCAACTGATGCAGACGTTTCGAACGTCGTCTCGTCAATTGTTCTCTAACCGTTTCCTAAAACGTTCAAGCTTACACGTGAAGGTAATACTTTAGTATGAAAGTTATTGAACGCGCTATTTTAAATTCTGCTGATTTAGACGGTAATGGCGCAACTCCCCTAAAGATGCTTTAGTAGCAAAAACTTAAAAGCAAACCGCAATCGCAAAAAGGCGAAGTCTATGCGATGCAGAAAAAGTCAACGACTGTGTCAAGCATTACTAGATCGCCACCGTGCTATTGGTCGTGGTCACATTGCCATTGATACTGAAACCACCCAAGCAGAAAACGGTGGCATCAATCTTAAATTCAAATTCAACGAAGGCGATGTTGCTACGTATACACATTACTCGCTGGCAACCAAGCATCGAGTCTGAAAAGAATCAACAGAGCCACTTGAAGTAATAGCCTGATGTTTCTTGGTGAATGGTTTTTGCAGCAGTACGGATGAAACTATGCCCACAAATAAAAGATTTAGAAACTATCTGCAACTATTATCTTAACCGCGGTTATGCAAAATTTGCATTAACTGGATACGACGTTAAATTCTCGTACGACAAAGAAGCGGATTTCACCCATGCAACGCATGAAGGCGCTCAATACAAAGTGAGCAATATTCGCTGTAGGTACCACCGGCCACCCAGACAGCAAACCAATGCGCTATTAAAAAGATTATAAAACTGGGCGACTATTCGTCGTGATGAAATTAGTTGCCAGCCCAAGATGGCAGGCCAAAGACACTTTCTGCGAAACAAAAATGGTTTTGTGCTGCAAAAGTGGATCTTCATCCAAAATCGATGATGAAAAACCAAACTGTCGTCAAATTAGCTTTGTTGTTGATGCCGGTCAACGCACTGCGTCCGTAAAAATCCGCTTTGAAGGTCAAATGACGCATCTCGCTGACCAACTTACGCCGTGAAATGCGTCAAGAAGGCGTGCATGGTCAACTCTCTGCAGTAACTTGGAAGAGCTGTCGAACGTACCGGTTTCTATGATAGCGTTGAAATGGAATGCAGAATGTACCGGGAAACCAACGACCGTTGATGTTGCATAGCAAAATTAAAGAACGTAATACAGGTTCTATCAACTTGGTGTAGGTTGCGGTACAGAAAGTGGCTTTTAGCTACCAAGCTGTGTATTAAACAAGACAACTTAGGGCTTTAGGTTCAACCATCAGTTTATGGGTACACGTAACGACTACGGTACTAGTGCGAAGTGTTCAGGGTTATACCTGAACCGTACTTTACTAAAGATGGTGTAAGTCTGTGGTAAATATTTTCTATGAAGACCACGATAACTCAGATAGCAGCACTTCTGCAGCTTATAAACGTAAAACTTATGGTATCAATGGTACGTCATGGCTCAGCAGATAGAAAAACAACCTTTACTACTCGCTTAGGTTACACACACGACAAATTAAACAATGTAAGTCGAATATACTCGTGAGAAATATGTTAAATCACGGGCTTCACGTAATGATAAAATACCAGTTATTACAAGCATTTCAAAGCAGATGACTTTGATTTCTCACCAGGTTGGAATCCATAACAGCTAAACCGTGGTTATTTCAACACAAGGTACCTCAGCAGGCCAGTGTAAAAATTACCATTCCAGGTTCTGACAATAAATACTATCGTGTGAATGCAGACTCTGCACACTGCTATCCACTCAACCGTGAGCATAAATGTATATCTCAACCCAAATTAGGCGCATCTTATACCAATGGTTACGGCGGTAAAAGCACCATCTCTACCAGCTCTTTCTCTGCAGGTGGCATTGGCTCATTACGCGGTTTGCTCTTTATGGCGCACTGGTCCGAAAGTTGATTTATTATTCACAAAAATACGCGTGCCTTTACCGAAAACAGTGAAGACGTAGTTGGTGGTAATGCAATGCATTATAGCAAGTGTTGAACTTATTGTACCAACGCCATTTATCAGTGAGAAATTCCAACACAATGTCTCGTACTTCATTATTCGTAGATGCAGCTAGCGTATGGACAACTCAAATGGAAAGCCGCTAAATATCCAAACTACCAGACTTTAGCGATTACAAACGTAGTTTCGTGCTTCTGCAGGTATTGCATTCAATGGCAGTTCACCAATCGGTCCACTTTTCATTCTCTTATGCAAAACCGATTAAAAATACACTGGAGACGAAATCGAACAATTCCAATTTAGCATTAGTAGCATTTCTAATCTTTTCAAGCGTTAAATTTAATAAAACTTTTATGACAATTTAACCGGCCTTATTTACTTTTTAGAGGATAATTATAGAGATTATTTTAAAGTTGCGGCTCTTTCAGCTGCGTTTATGACAGCAGGTATCGCACTGGCAGTTGAACACTATCGGTTTTGCAGATCCTGGTATACTTTTACAAAAACCACCCTGTATTATACAGGTCAGCATCAAAATTTGACGCTTTCATGAAAAGCAATGAAAACACAATTTGCTGAAGATAAAACTAGCGGAAGAAAACAGTTTTAACCGCAGAACGCGCAGGTATTGAAGCTGATGCGAAAAATTAAAAAGCTGAACAAGGCAATTTAGAAGCATCATTGAAAAACAAGTTGCACATTAGAAAAGATGCACCTCGTTTACGTGCAAAAGAAAGTCAAGCTCGCTAAGATAAAATTATGGCAAGTCAAAAAGCTTTCCAAAATAAAAGTAGAAGCATTACAAAAACGTGAAGTTGCTTTTTATGAGCAGAAGCTTTCAACAAAAAGCTGAAGCTTTCAAAAGAAAATCGAATATATAAAAACTCAGGTGGTATAAACCCAAGAGGCGCAAAAACAAGCAGTTGATGAAATTTACGTGACCATCAAAAAGTAGCAAAAGGAACGTTACACCTAGTACTTCAACCGCAAGTTGCGCTTTATGCTGAAGATGAAAGCAAAGACATCACTGAAGCAGTATTAGATGCTATTAAGGCAAAACATCCAGAAATTAAACTGCCTGGGCCTAAAGCTGAAAGAACAACCTGCTGCAGAAGCGCCAAAAGCAGCTGAAGAAGCAAAACTCAAGCGACAGAAGAAGCGAAAAATAATGGCAACATTCCGTTTAATTGAATTAGCGGAGCATATCGGCGGTACTTAAAAGGTAACGCCGATTTGGCTATTGATAGCATTTTTCGCAGCTTTAAAACAAAGCGCAGTCTTCGCAAATCACTTTTTATTTCTAATGCAAAATATCTGCGATTTGACCGCTTGCCGTAAGCTGGCGCCATTATTGTCAGCCCTGCAGATACCGAATTTTTGTGCGCAGAGCAAAACTTGATTATCGTAGATAATCCTTATGTAGCTTATAAAACTGGCTCAATATATGGATAGCACGCCAGCTGCTTTCACAAATCCACACCCTTCTGCAGTTATTTCAAGCGATGCAAAATTAGGTCACAATGTTTCCGTTGGTGCGAATGCAGTGATTGAAAGCGGTGTCGTCTAGGAGATGATGTTGTCATTGGTACTGGCTGCTTTATTGGTAAAAGGAAGCCGTATTGGTGCAAGAACACACCACTATGGGCAAATGTTTCCGATTTATCATGTGTGTGCACTAAGCGAAGACATCGCTGATCACTCTTCAGCCGTCATCGGCAGCGATGGCTAACTGGTTATGCCAATGAGTGTCAATGGATCAAAATTCCACAAACAGGTGGAGTAATCGACGCAACCGTGTTGAAAGGTGGTGCATGCACTATGCATCGACCGGTGGCGCGCTGATCCTACCGTCAGCTGAAGATAATGCTGAGTTATTGATAACCTTTGCCAGATCCGCCCATAACGTGCATCATTGGTTGCGGCACCGCGGTTGCTGGTGGCGTGATTATGCCTGGTAGCCTTAAAGTGCAAATTCTGTCAAATTGGTGGACAAGCGTTATCAACGGCCGCTATGGAAAATTTGCGATGGTGCCATTATTACCGGGAATGTGTATGGTGATGAAGCCCGTACCGAGGAATTTATTATTCTTCTGTGTATTCCAGCACAAACCAATAAAGAATGGCGTAAACGGCTGCGCTTACCTTGAGTTTATTGATGAGTGCAGACAAACGCTTAAAAGGCTCTCGAAAAGCGTTTAAGTGAATAAACAAATTGTGAGGTCTAAATCTACATGACTGTTGAAAGCACAAAGAAAACCGTCAACCAAAAACCTATTGAAGTCACACGAAAATTATGGATGTCTTTACCGCATCATATCCATTTTTATTTAGTTGATCGCGTGACTGATTACGAAGAGAGGCAGTGGCTTAGGAGCAGTGAAAATGTGACTGTGAAACGAGCCTTTGTCATCGTCACTTCCTAAAGAAAACCAATTTTCCCAGGTGTGGTTAATTTTGGAAAGCAAACGTCACAAGCAACCAGTATCTCTTGCTGTTGCTAGCTACGGATATTGAAAAGAGAGGCGAATTATATACTACTTCGCTGCGAGTGACTATGCGCATTTTACAACGCCCTGTCGTGCCTGGCTTGATCAACTTGTACTTAGTTGAATAATGTGACAAAAGAGAGAGGCGTACCAAATTTACTGGTAAAAGCTTATGTAGATGGCAAATTAGCTTGCGAAGCTGATTTAATGCGTGCAGAAAATAATAACCCAATAAGGGAAATTATGCGTTTAATTGATCTCAACTGCCATCATTCAGCTTCTGCGATGGTTGCAGATGGGGCTGAAATCGGCGCTGAAAGTTAGAGATCGGAGCATTTTGTGTTACTGGTAAAGATGTCAAGATCTGGCGCTAGAACAAAATCCATAGCCACGTTGTCGCTTCGATGGTATTACTGGAAATGGTGCCAAGACATACATATCTTTCGAATTCGCAAAGCGTGCTGAAATCAACCAAGATTTAAAATACCAAGCAGGCCCACTAAAACAATTATTGGAAACCGTAACCGTATTCGTGAAAGCGTGACCATTGGCTGTGGTACCGTTCAAGGTGGTGGAATTACCCGTGTTGGCGATGATAACCTCTTTGTGATTAACAGCCACATTGCTCACGACTGGCATCGGTAAATCGTTGTATTATTGCAAATAACGGAACACTTGCGAGGCCATGGTACGCTTTGAGTGATTTTGGTGATTGTCGGCGGAGATGTCAGCTGTGTACGCAATTTGCAGTTATTGTGCGCATGTGGATGCTCGGTGGTGGTTCCAACGGTTAGCCAAGATGTTCACTCCTCTACGTGATGGCTGGAGAGGCATGCCATACTCGCCCTTTGGCATTAACTGAAGGCTAAAACGCCGTGGTTTTGATAAAGTCAGCAATGCATGCAATCCATTGCAGGTTTATAAGCTTTTATATAGCGAAGTAACAAAACAGTTGAAGAAAGCCTTACCAGAAATCGAACAAATTGCTGAAAAGAAACTCGCAGCAAAAGCTTTTGTAGTGCCTTCGAAACGCTCAACTCGCGGTATTATCCGCTGAAAGAAATGCTACACATCTGTGTAGCGCTTTTCTCTACTCACATAACTCCACCGAAGCAGCACTGAGATTCTCAAAGGCTGGATAAATCGCCTTTTGCCACCATCTACCCTTGCTTCATGACCCAAATGTCATCACGTGTTTTAAATCTCTTCCAGTGCAGTGGTCACATCGTGGCGGATTTCTGTTCACTATACAGTTTGCCACAGTGCGCTTAAAACCTGCTGTCAAGATTGCATATCCAAACTAGCGGTTGGTCTGCATCAAGCAACAAATCTGCTTGACGTAATAATGCTCGCACAATTGCAATTCGCTGGGCCTGCCCGCCAGAAATCCCACTATTTTCTTTCTTGAATTACTTTTACTAAAGCCCAACCGATAAACAAAACTCATCTGCTTTAAGCAAAGCTTCAAAGTTTTCAGATTGTTCAGGAGGTTGTATCTGACGCCTAGCAACACATTCTCTGCTCAGTGTGCCTTGAATCAATTGTGGGGTTCTGTCCAACGAGCCAGCAGACGCATACGATATTGTGCTAAATTTGAGTCACACACAACTCCACGCCATTCGCTTAGCGATCGAGTAAGGTAGCCACAACAGCATATCTCAGTAACGAAACTTTTCCCTGCACCACTTTTGCCCAACTAAAGCAATATGTTGATCTGCTTTCAGCTCAAAAATCTAATGGTGCCGTTAAAGGTTTGCTGCTTGCATGGAGAAAGCACCACACAACCGTGAGCTTGGATCTCAAGCGGTTGATGGTAAATCTTTTCTGCCAAATCTCGACCCGCTTTGTTCATTGGCGATTGCGGATAAAATGCCTCAGTACTATCTGCTGCACCAATCGCGGCTGCTTTGATCGTGATAGCCAAACGCCAGGAGTCCTCTTAATGGTCGATAAAATTCTGGCGCTAACATTAAACAGAAAAAGCCCGTGAAAAGACTCACACCTAACCCATAATCCCCAAATCTAGCTCACCTAAATATACAAAAACCGAGCTAGACCGCTGAAGCTGCAATAGAGATAGAGTAAAAATTCCAAAACGGCTAAGAAAGGAAAAGCCATTTTTAGCACATCCATCGTACTTAATCGAAAGGCCTCTGTGTCATGATTTCTTTTAACCTGTTGTTCGCCTGACCAAATAACCGAATCGTTTCTACTAGCCCTTTTTAGCGATTCTCAAAACTGCCCGCTAATTTTAGAAAGAATACCGATGTTACGTTGATTCGCTTCTACCGCTTTTTATCCCCGCTAATGCCATAAACACCGGTAACAAAGGTAAGGTAGCAAATAAAATTAAACCAGCCGCCCAGTTCAGCGGAAAAACAAAGCCTAAAATCACTAGCGGCACGACTAACGAAAGATACCGCTGAGGCAACAACGTCATAGAAATTATGCAAATTATTCACTGTTCTAGCATAAGTAGCCGCCCAACTTCCTGCTGGCTGGCATATCAATTCAGGCCAATATCAGTAAGCTTTTTCAATAATCTGGCGACGTAATGCATGCCGTAAGGTTTTTCCAGCATGGAACCCGACACGTTCTCGCGCCCAAATGAGCAAAGCTCGACCAGCAAAACAGCCTATCAGCAACCTAGCTCCGTCATTAACGTGTTAGAAGCAATATTTTCTAACATCACTTTTTTGCAAAAATAGTCGCTAAAGCCACCATCTGTCCAATCATTAGCAGGGCGCTAAGCGAGCGAGAGAACATTAAGATGAATAAACTCTTTTTAATCGTACGGCTTTTGTAGCTTGAGCCATTTTGTCAATTACTTTGTCGTTGTTTTTCCATAATTATTAAAATAGAAAGCACAAGCTCATTAGAACTTGTGCTAAAAACTAATCAAATTCGAAAACGGTACATTAAATCTACCGCTTGGTTAACGCTAGAAACCCACTGTAAATAAAGCTGCGGCGTAAGCGTATAACGTAATGTTAATTCCGTCAATGGTGCAAAGATACCTACGCCATATTTTCACACGGAATTTCGGAGTTGAAACTGCGCTTACTTCAACTTTGGTATTATCGCCAATCACCGTGCTTACGCCAATCATTTAGGCTAAAAGTACTGCAAACTTTACCACCGTTTTCGCACTTTTGAAGGCTCATGCTCAATAATGCAGCAGCCATTGAGTTGCCAGGCCGGCCAGCACTAGCTTTTCTAATGAGCGACCTGTCAGTAAATACGAAAGCGCCTGATCTTGCGAAGTTTGCGGGTCAGAGAACACTTTTTACATTCAAGTTGTCTGCAATCCCTGTGACTTTTAACCCTGCTGTTTACTTGGATCGCTCATCGCTTTGAGGTTGCGAATCGCTGAAGTTTAACGTCAGCTGTGATGGTAAAGCTTTCGAATTGAATGATGCCTTTACGAATCAATAAAGTCCTGTCAAAAAGTAAACGAAAACAGCCTTTCAATAAATTCGCTTGACCTATAAGCCAATCCTTGTTTACCTTGACGAACCGCAATTGTCCCCATTGAGATGGTTTTTCAATCCATAAGCATGTTTAGCTAACATCATCTCCGATGTTAATTTTTAAATCCGATTTAATTTCATACACACTTGAAGTTTGCTCCGGTAACGACGTTGAGAGAATAGCACTTTTGTCTTTTTGCCGAGCCATCCATAATCACTTCATCACTGCTTACTCCTACAGCACTTTCTGGCAATTCTTCCACTTCGATTCTTGCCAGGAATATCAATGACGCCACCTAAAATAAGCTCTTTTAGGGGTTGCAGTCACACTAATATCTGGAGAAAACTCTGCCTTAGCAATATTTGGCACATTCACTCTAAAACGGTTTTGCTTAGCATGAACTTCAGTACGCCAAAGCAGAAAAGATCTTGCCAGTTGGCATTACCGGTTAAAAGAGTTCACTCTCTGTCGTTTGTACGCGTCCATTCAGCGTTGAACTTGTGCCATTGAAATTCAGATCTACATTTTCCGCCTGTTACATCAAACGGCATCGTTGCTGATTTAACTCGTAACTGTCTTAGACCTAATCGCCCATGTAATAACGGTGCAGTAGCCGACCCGCCTAGAGTTAAGCGCGCATTGATAAGCCCATCGACACGCTCGCCCCCCGTAAGTAATGGTTTAATCAATTTTAGCGAAATCGATCAGCATTAACCGTTCCCGATAATCCGCGGGTTTTGCTTAAATCTTTCATGACCAGATCAGTCGCAATTCGACCATTATTTTCTAATTTGAGATCTGTTTTAAATTCAGATTGTTATCAGCCAATTTCACTGTCAGCTTTCAGTGGGGAAATCGTTAATGGGAAAAGCACCTGCCCCCTCCATTTTCTGAACAAATTTCAAACTCTCGCTGTTTGAAAAGTGACATCCACGACTGGCGCTTTATTTTTAAAAACCATGCGGCTCGCGCTTTAGAGCATTCACGAGACCAGTAATCTGACTCGATCATCTAAAAATTGTTGCACGAGCTAAAATCAAAACGACGCAGTTCAAATGGCACTTTTGCCTTCTGTCCTGCAGTAAATGCCGTTGGAAAACAAAGATTTAACTGATTGTGTTGCCAGCAATGTGCTGAAATATTCGCGCTGACCAACTTATTTTTGATACGTAATCGCAACGGGTTTTATCCGCGTGAGTACCTACAATCCGTTGTTTGAATTGTGTCCTGGGTTAACTGCCCTCCACGTTTCTTGCAAAGCGGTCAAATTTTCGCAGAAATTTGCAAATTCGCTAACAGGATTCCCTTTAGAGGTCAGTTTACTGATGATTTCCTCTTCACTTTAACGGCAAGTTGTGCCTGATCTAATTTGATATCGTTATAGCTAAATTGGCGAATCTAAATTGACATCCCCTTGAATGCTTTTCTGTTTTAACTTGCCCTTTAGCCGTTAAACTCTGCACAGTTTCATCGCATCAAAACTTACATTTTTAGCAACTAAATCTAAATCTACATTCGGTTCTGCAATTTTTGCTACAAAGTTTTACATTACCGTTCATTTCCAGCTTTTAAATTCAGCACTAACTTACAAATTGGGGGCTTTAATTTTGAGCATTAAAAGTCGATTTATCTCCTAAGTGACCCGCTCATTTCGCAAGTATGACTTCATGCTATATGAAAATCTAACCCAGGCATTAAGCAAGTTGTTCGTTTGCGAGGCTTAATCTGCCCCTTTAACTGTAAATGGCGCTGATTCAGTAATCGTTCAGATCAACTTTCTTAACATCAACCTGCCACTCTTACACGCTATTTTTACCTCGTCCAGCATAACCACTTTGATTCTGGCTGACCATTTTAATACCGCAGCCCAATCAGGCACTAGTTTACTGTTTACACCGTTAAGAGTTTTAGCTTACTTTTGCCAACTTACGCCGTCAGCCCAATCCACTAAACCTGTCAGCTGAGTTTTCCCTTCATGCGCATTGAGATTCAAATCTTCAATATTAAATTGCGTTAAGCGTGCCTTGCTCACCTTTTAAGTTCAAAGCAGCTGGAGGTAGAGTCATCCACTACTACCGCTGTAGCGAGCTGATAATCCAATAAAATCGCCAGAAGAGCGATACATTCAGATTTAACGTGGTTCTTTGCGCTTTTTCTGGCATGAACGGATATTGCATGCTTCACTTTTTAAAGTAAGGTGCAGTGGTGTACGAGTTCAGCTAACTTCACACCGCCATCAAACGTTAAAGCTGCCGCCTGCCGTACTGAGGTTTAATTTGGTTTCATCAAACAAAGCGCCATAATGCCAAATCAGCTTTGCTCGCAGGAATGCCGAAACGCCTTTTAATGTTGGGACATCAGCATGAAGATGCATATCTGAGTGGATACTGATCTGCTAATGTTAATTTTCCCTGCCTTCAATTTTTTCCCTGATCGCTATCAACACTAAGCTGCTGTAGCCACATTTTGATCGTTGGCACAGCTTGTAACTTCAAGATATGTAACACAAAAAGAGATTCTGCTTTTTCCGCTTTTGTTTGTTGCTCAGTACGAACTGGTTAACCTCTCAAGTTGAGGAATTTCAAAATCTAATGGCAGACGAATTTGACTGGCTTTCGTCAATAACGGTTTAGAAACTGCGCTTTTAACGCTTCCCAATCCGTTTTTCGTTTGAGAAGCGGTCGAATTTTCTGCCTCTTTTACAATTTTTCTTCTTTTGAACCGCTTGTGTTTCATTCGCTTAGTGGAAGCAAAAAGAACAAAATCGTTTAAAGCGGTAGGATGCAAACTGAGTTTACGCTTCGCCACTAATGCCAGAATGAAAAATGCCCTAATTGCATATTCATGCCATCAACCTCAACAGATATATATCAAGCGAGGCTGGTTTTAATGCAATCGGTAATGGAAGCTTTAATTCAGTAAAGGGTTCACTATTGTCAGGTTCTTCTCCGAGCAGGTGGGTTTAGTGGTATCAACCCGTAACATGCACATCTTTCAACGCCACCGTTTCTAAACAAACCTTACCTGACAATAACGGCAAACACAATCAATACTGTAAAATTAGCCTGCCCTAATTTTGCATTGACGCCATCCATTTCATATTGCGCATCAGATAAAGTTAGCCCAGATTGGATACTGCCCTCAACAGCACCAATACTCAAAGCATCAAGTGATTTATCAGCCCATTCAATAGCTGCTGCTGACCAAAGCCCGTCATTAAAACGATAGGGTGCGTACGACTAATGACAAGCGCCACCAATACGGCAGCACCAACGTTTTTCCGACTTTTTCACACATGCTGCCGTTTTTCGATTCTTCAGCTACAGCAGGTGCGTTTTCGATTCTGTTCTTTCTCTTGATTCATATCTTAAAGCTCCGAACCTAAGCCGATATAAAAATTCAAACCAGATTCGTTATTAGGTGATTTAACGGGACTCGCAAGATCAAATTTTACTGCCTGATTGGCGAAAGCTCAACGTGCCTCCAACACCTGCACGCAGAATGTAAATTTGAACGTTTTAAAATTATTTGCCGCTAAACCAGTATCATAGAAAAGTGCAGCCCACCAATTGGGTATCGCGGGTATTGATATTCAAGTGTTCCGGTTGCTAAGTAGTACCATATTTTTACCGTTTCTAGGATCTTTCGGCGTAATATCTTTATAACCAAAACCACGTACGCTCGCGTCTCGCGCCGGCAAAAATAACGTAATGCAGGCGGAGATGCGATCAAATCATTTCCCGAATGAATATAACCAACCGCGCCAAATAAAAGCGATGATTTTTAGCATAGGGTTCTTACCCATGCCGTTGAAGCTTTGTAGCTATCACATTCATCTGAGGCTAACGCTTTTGTTCCCCAGATTAACAGTGAGTTTTGGCTATCTCCCATAATGAGAAGCAGTTGCCATCGCTGCAGCAGTGATTTAATGAAGCGGTCGGATAAATGAGCAACGTTTTAAAGTGAATCATTACCTTGCGTAAAGCTATCAGCAACGAGCTTTCACACCTAGTGAAAACGACCAACCAGTTTCTCGCGTCCAAAAACGTTGAAACCCTAAATTAGCTGCCGTTGTTTAGTATCGTTATCATCTTAACGCTCAATCCCACAGAGATTTGATAGTAGATAATGTAACGGATCAGAACGCAATGGAATGTTATAACCTAACTCAAAACGTTGCTCTGGCTGAGAGATATAGGTTTTGCTTTCTAAACTATGCCCCAGCTGTTAATCCATAGCTTTTTCCAGTTAGATTGGCAAACGTGGACCAACATCGGTTTCAAAAGACCAACTCCAATTTCCATACTATTTTTCTTTTTCGGATAAAATAGTACGTTTAAATCTACGGTTTTATTTTTCTTCATGAATGGTCGGTTCTACTAATAGCGGAAGAGAACCAGTTACTTGATGAATAGTCGCTGGTCATTGTAGAAAGATCATTGGTGTCGTATGGATCGCGCTTTTTACTTTTTAAAATATTACGTAGTAATCGTCTCGAATCTGATTATCTGTAAAACGGTTCTCCATAATGATAACGATCGCCACTATCATAGCCTAAGCGCCAGTCTGCTTGATGATCTTGTGGATAAACCTCTAGGCGATGGTAAATCCAATGGCCATCAAAATAACCTTTTCTAAAAGCAAGATTTTCTATATTACTTTTAAAGCTATCATAAGCTTCATGACTTAACGCCGCACCTTTTTTCGGTGCATTTTGTTCTAGCTTAACAAACTCTGAATCTTCTTTAGCTTGGCCTTGGATTTGAATATCTACTTCATCAAGTTTGACTTTTTCATCATCTAAAATCACATTCAATTTTAATAATGATTTTTTGCCCGAGCGCGGCACTAGCTCAAAATGATATTGTGTATTGTAATATCCCAAGGCACGCAAGCCTTTATCTACTGCTGTTTGCACCAAATACTGATGACGCTCTGAGCCATCAGACATATTCATTCACAGTTGACCAAGATAAACCTTAACGTTATTCCAAGCAGCTTTATCTTTATTCTTAATACCTTCAACGCTTACATCAACTTGCGCTTCTATTTTCTCTTCATCACTTTGTTGATTATTTTGCTCCTGACTCTCTTCAGTTTCTGACGTGAGACGCCTCTTCCGTTTCACTTGATTCATCAGATTCCTCTTCCAATTCAGCGGAAGCGACCGAGATCCTCTTCAGATACTGGGGCTTCCTCGGCATAACTAAGTTGATTCCAAGCCATCAAACAACAAAGAGTTAAAACGAAGTTTCATATTCACGTTCTGTTCCTTATAAGGATTATTCTTTTTGGAATGCCGCGTAATAAGGCGTAACATTATTAAATGGCGCATAATCGAGGTTGGTGCTGGCGCACCCTCAAAATGACAATAAAGGTTTAACCGGTTCAATTTTTCATGGCGCCAGAGAGTGCCCTCTGCTGACCAGTTGAATATCTGAAGGCAGTTCAGCAATGCCTTTTTGCAATGCGGCAACATCTATTTTTGCGCGGATGCCCAATCATAATAGCCACACCGTGTTGACGAGCATATTGGCATTACTCGCTGAAATTGCTGCGTAACGTCAGCTAATTCGTTACTATCATCTAAAAATGTGTCGTTCTAACGCTGAAAATGCCTTGTTTCTGTGCGGTTTGATAAGCCACACTTTTACTATTTTACTATCTAAAAAGAAGAGTTGCTCTGCTTTCAATGCTTGCATAAAGCGGGTCATTGTTACTAAGTCTGCCGTAGCACCACTACCCATATGATTAGCTAATCCTATTGCATAGGGTACTTGTTGTCTTGCTTGCTTAAGTAACTGCTCTGCTTCTGCACAGCTTGCCCCAACTTTTTAATGCGCCAGCCTCAGATTGGAATATTCGGATTTGCGGCTGCATCGGTAAATGAATCAAAATATCACGCTGTTGACCATATGGGCTTCTTTTTGCGCGCGAGAGTGCGTAAGGTGCACAGAATAATTGCGACACTAACTGCTTTTGGTAAAAGCCAAGAATTGCGGTATCTTTCTTTTGGATAGACCGATATCGTCACGACAATCGCCAATTTCCTACAGATTGCGCGAAGCTCGCTGTAGAAAAACGTCAATAAACATCAGCAAAACTATCGCGAAAAACGACCGCTTGTCAGCCTTAAATATCGCCATTATTTCGCCCAATTTCATCGGGTTAACTGGACTGCCTTTGCGGGTAATCCCAAAATAAAGCCCTGAACGGGTCTGTCCGCCAGAATTTCCTACCGTTGCAATGGTTGTGCCTGCAGCAACACGGCTGCCTTTACGCACGCTTAAATTCTGATTATAACCATAAAGTGAAATATCACTCCCATTTCCATGGTCAATCGCAACCATATTCATAACCTTGCAACCAGTCAGACATAATAACTCGCCCGCTTGCAATCGCTTTCTTACAGGCGTACCCGCATTGGCTGAAATCGCACACCTGTCCAACCATTGCCAAACGATTGTACGACTTTGCCTGAAACCGGCATGCTATATCCACCTTTTAAGCCAGAACCCGCACGAACTTGCTGTTTTTCTTGCTCAGTCGCTTTACGGTTTTCTTCTTTATTTTTCTTTCGCCTCTAGTGCTGCTAAATCTTGTTTTCTTGACGCTCAGATTCTCTTGCTGCATTAGCCACTTGTTGTTTTAAAAGATTCCGCATTTGCTTTTTAAGCTATCCAAACGGTTTTCGTCTTGCTCAAGGACTTTATCAATCGATTTTAAAAGTAAGCTCACGTTCGTTTTGTACTTTCTTTAAATCTTTTTCTTGTTTTTCTGCTCTGTTAACTGAGTTTGTTGACCTTTTTGCTGACCTTGTAACTCATCTCGACGTGCTGCAGTTCTGCTTTAGGGTGCGACGAGTTCATAAATGGCATCAATACGCACTTGGTTGATATGCTCATAGTAGGCGGTCATTCGATCCGCATCTTTTGCCGGCTCAGAGCATCAATCGTTCTAAAACAGAAGGATGAATACCAGAACGATAAGCAGAGGGTCTAACTGCTCTTTTAATTTCTTTGTGTTTTCTTGCTGTTCAAGGCGTTTAATTTCTTGTTCTGTACGCTTAATGGCTGCGCGAATACTCTGCCAGTGAGGTTTCTGTATCTTTTAATTTATTGATCACCTACCCATTTTCAATTTCTTGGGTTTTCAGGGTCGATTAGCTATACATTGCGCTTTTGAGGTTTTTCGTTAATTTTAGATTGCTGTTGTTTAATCCGTTGTTGAATTTGAGAGATCTTCGGCTTGTACGATTGACATGTACGCCACTCAGCATAATCCCTAAAAGAGACGAGAAGTACAGCATAATTCAGTGCCCTATTCCAAAAACAAAATAATAATCAGATTATTTTATTCAATTTCTACCTAGAAAATCAGCTTTTAGCCTGCCTAGACGGAAGATTATCCATGAGATTTACAAAAAGCGGTGAAATTTGCAAAAAGTTCGGTATTAGTGTAGCAGTTGCACCAGATTTAATTTGTTGTTTCTGCTACATTTTCTTCATCTTTATGTACAAAAAGGTAAGAATAGTCATGACAAAACAAAAATCAACTTTGGAAAAATGCGCTTGAAGAAGCTATTGAAGAAATTGAAACCGAAAAGAAAGAAATTGCAACGCAAATCAAGCAACTCCATAAAAATTAAGGATCTTGATCGGAAAATTTTCAGATTATCGTGGTATTAAATCACGCAAAAGGTCAGGAAGAACCGCCTTTACCGTCAAAACCCCAAATTTAGAAATCTTCGTTTTCAAACTTCGCCTCAACAGTTGATTGCTCAGGTACTAAAACAAGAGCCTTCAAAATGGTTAAGTGTGAAATGAGATTACATATCTAGCGATGAAGTTAGCATGGGCAAGAGATTGAAGAAGTTATACCGTATAAACAATCACAAAACGATTGCTTGCACATTAAACTATTTAAAGTATAAATCGTTAGTGGAAAATGCTAATAGATAACTCACAACATTGGCGATTGAGAACACTTGAGCAAGGATAGTAAGCTAGCGGTAGAAATACCGCTGATTTTTGTTTCCATTGCCAGTGAACCTCATTCCGGCTGATTTGAACTCTCATTAATCCATTCCCTTTTATAAAACTCATTCAGTTGTTTACGAACGGAATCAAGATGTTTTCGGACGGTGTATCAGATTTTTGTTCAATATCGAAAATGCGCTGCGTGAGTTCGGCAATTGTAAAAGGCTTTGTTGGGTGCTTCTCGCATCATTTTGTACGATGTGTTACAATTTTCTCCTTTAAAGAGCTATATTTGGAACGGTACACAAAAGTTGTCCGTATTATAAAGGCTACATCAGTTTCCTGTTGAGTAAGCTCAATAGCACGTTTTAATGTGGCAATGTTTGCATCAAGTAAGGCTAGATGATGCAATACCTGTTTACGTTCAAATTCAAACTCTTTGAGTTTCTTATCTAAGTTATATGCCATATATCTACTGCCAAATCACCTCTTGATGAATAATTTTTCGTTGCCAATAACCACACCATTCATTGTTATCGTTGGTGGTTTTCAAACATCGGCTTAATACATCAATAAACTGCGCTTTTTATTTGGTACGGCGATTGTCCTCACGGTAGGCAATTTCATTAGCTGCGGATTAAGTAAGTATTCGTTACTGATAGCGGTGAACTTGTCCGTAATACATCCGCTTAAAACGACTGAACAAACTTTCTGCTTGATTGTTTGTTACACCTAAGTCACTACGATATTCTTCTTTATGGTTTACAGTTCTCAAATCATAATAAGGTAGCAATACATCATAAGCCGTGCTTTCATCGGTATTGATTTGTGTATTAGGTTTAATGAATTTGTCAGCAAAACTCTTTCACTACCGATTGCGATTCTGTATGCGCCACAAAAACGTGAGAGCGTTTTGCCCCACAATGCAGCGCATTACTGGCTTTTTCTTCTGACGAATAATGCTCACGTGCAACCATGACACAACGTCTTATCAGGATTCTGATTTTCCTTAAAGCGACAGTCAATGCGGTTGAATTTGCTTATTTGCTTTACGTGGTGCAGGATGAACATAAAGTACCGTCCACTCACTACGCCTGAAAGAGGTTTCATATCACGACTTTCAAGTAAAGCCTTGCGGAATTTAGTGATAAAACAAATGCTGTGCGATTAAGTTTTTGCATTACAAGCTAATTGGAAGGGAAGATAAGCCTTTGACAGCATTTACCCATTCCATTAAAGCATGAGATAAACCAATCAATCGGTTTCTTGCGATTAGCAAAAATAGTGCCAGAAGTGACACTAAAAGTGTGATTACAATGTTTACGCAACGCCATTGTTTTACGTGTGAAATATAATAAGGCTTTGTGTTGCACCCACATTTAGGACAAGTAATAAACTCTTTGCCACCCATCTTAATTCACAAAGCAAAGTCATACCTTCTTCTTCGAGGTTGTGCAATCTCGTAGGAAGAGCGTGCGAGCTTTGCTGGAAGAGTAAAAAGTGCTGGAGTCATCGTCTTGTTTAAAATTTATGTTAATGAGAGTTTTTAAATATACTCAAAACGTGAATAAAATGCGTTTAAACCTAAAACAAATATACGCTCATTTGCGTAATTTGTCGGTGTGAATTGAAAATGGAACGATCAAATGTGCATCAGAGAGAGATTAAAGACAAGTTTGTGAAGCTAAAAATTGGAAGTACAGACTTCACAGAACAAACAGAATAGCATATCGCATGATGAGTTATATGGTGAAAAGTGAACGTGAACCAATGCAGAAGGAATGTCAGGCATTGCTAAAGCGGAGTAAATTTAAATTGGCTCGTGGTGAGTGAAGGTGAGATGTTTCAAGCTGTAATGCATACTATCTCAGAGCAGAAGAGGCTGATTGCGGACTATCGTACTATGCCTGAAAATTTAAGGGACCTTTACTTTTCAAAGAAATATCAAAAACAATAAATACTAATTTGACACTAACTCAATAAGGGAACATGTCTACAAGCCTACAAACTACAAGCCTACAAGCCACAAGCCTACTGCAAGCCCTACCCGAAAGCCTACAAGCCTAGTAGCTTATTCTTTCAATATCAACCTTTGCAAATCTATTTTGGGAGGTTGCTAATGAAAATCTAAAACATTCAGAAAACAGAAACAGAATGGTTATTCAAAGATCTTAGAATGAGAATGGATATTTAAGTGATGACGATTTAATCGTTGAATTTAAGATAAAACACATGAAAAAGTAAAGAAATTGCTATCTAATGCTGTATAAAAAGGCAATCGAAATGGTATTCCTGACTTTTATCATTGGATCGCATAAATATCCTGATATTATCTTTTGATATGTAAACCCGATATTCGTTTTCATGAAAGTAAAAATAGAGATAAATATGCATGAATATGCAGTTGATGGAGTTTTGCTTTTCATCTTTTGTATCAAAGGAATTTGATGTTTGGTCAATTGCAATCAGTGGAACTCTCAGTGATTACAAAGCGATTCTTTTGGCAGCTACAGGTACAGATAATGTTAATCATGTTGATGCAGATAAACTTTTAACATACAAAATTATTTACGTTTTACTGGAGTCAGACGAAGCATTTTCGTAGAGATTATAATACTCTTTTATCTTATGCTAAGACATTAAATGCTGATTTACATAAAAAGAAAATTAAAGAATCTAATAGAGCTTTATTAATTAGTGGTATCTTAGTCGCATTACAAGAATAAAGTTTTTAGAATTTCTTACAAAAGACAACAGAGAAGATTTAATAACATCTTTATTAAATGCCATTTCTTCTGAGTTAAGATCAGATAAACTAAAAATAAAAATGCTTGATGCTGTATTAGGGAGCATTTAATTTTATTAAATCGAATAAAAACATTGAAGATAAAGTAACTGGTCTGTCTAATCTGCTATCCGTAATAAATTCAATTAAAAGACAATGTGTACATTTCTTGATAAATATAAATATATAGATACGTTAAGTCAATTCTACATTGAATTTTTAAGATATGCTAATACCGGTAAAGGTCTTGGGATTATTAACACCGTTACATATAGCTCAACTTTTGCAAAATGGCAGGAATAAATAAAGATACTGTTGTATTAGATAATGCTGCTGGAACTGGTGGTTTTCTAGTAGCCGCTATGGGGAAATGATCTTAGATGCTGGAATGATGAAGATAAAATTTTAGATATTGAAAAATCAAATTTATGGAATTGATATATGAAGATAGTATTCTTGCTTTATTAGTATCTAATATGATTATACATTCAGATGGTCAGTAATATTTTTGGGGAATTCATTTGATATTATTCCTAATAAATTATTAACTCTAAGGACAGCAGCAAAAACAATCTGAATCGAAGAAAATAAAATCATAAGCTATGAAGATATCGACATTAACAAAATAAAATAGATGTTGGACTCTGAGACCCTCCATTTAAGATGGCTCCAGATGATATTGAAGAATTTGACTTTATTTTCTCAAATCTAAATGCAGTGAAAAGAACGGTACTGTTATTGCATTAGTTCCAGTTAGCGTTGTTACTGATACAACGGGAATTAATTATGAAAATAAAAGAAATTATTAAAAAGAACCATACATTAGAAATCAGTAGTATCACTTCCTGAAGATCTATTCTCAAACAGTAAAACATCTGTTACGGTTGGAATAGTAATAAAACGCTACGTTCCTCACTCAAAACTAAAAGAAACATGGTTTGGGTATTGGCGGATGATAAATTGTAGAAAACTAAAAATTTTGGTAGAGCTGATATTAATAATGGTGGTATGGGTGAAGGTAGCTACAAGAAAAATGGTTATCTCGTTTTATTAATAAAAGTGAAGATTCGCAATTTAGTATTAGAGAAGAAAATAACTGCTGATGATGAATGGCTAGCTGAGGCATTCTTAAAACAGATTACTCATTACTTTCTGAACAAGATTTTCGAGAAAACAATTAGGCAATATCAAGCATTTAAATTGGAATAATCTATGACGGTGGTACCAGTTCAAGAACTATTTGATGTTTGTTATGGGGTTAATTGGAGATTTCGGATAAATTAGAGGAAGTTGAATCAGAAAACGAGAATGCTATAAGATATGTTGGAAGAAGTGAAAAGAATAATGGAATTACTGCTTTTGTATTAAAAATAATCACTACTCCAAACAGCAATGACAATATCTGTTGCAGGGGGCGGTTCAGTTATATCAAGTTTTCTTCAGGAAAGAATACTATTCTGGACGAGATCTTTTTGTTTTATTTAAACCCAAAAATTGAGATGACAAAAGAGTTCTTTTTATTCTATTGCACTGCATAAGAATGAGACTAAATTTAAGTTTTCTTATGGGAGACAAGCTAATGAGCCTTGAAACTATTCTAGTTCTAGCTTTGCTGAAATACCTGACTTTGTTAAAAGCAAGATAAATTAGAAAAGAAAAAAGTAGAAAATAAAACCTTTAGTTGAATCTATTAAAAATAGACATGATATGTATAAAGGCATCAAAACGATTAGATCAAATTTTTGAGCTTATTAATGGTGTATCATCAAATCAAGTTGTAGTTCAACCTGAGAATTACAAAAGGACTTATTCCGTATATAAGACCGTCAAAAATGGCAATCAACAAAAGTTATGCAGGTTTTCGTACATAGAAAAGTGTTAAAAAGAAAAATAATTCCCAGCTGGCACATTATATGTTTCAACTGATGGTGCTGGTAGCCATACAGCTACTCTTATGTGTGTCTATTGGAAGAATTTATACCAAATAGTAATGTTGTGGTTCTTTAGTTCCTAAACAAAGAAAATGAATTTAGAAACAAAATTACTTTTATGCTGCTTATATTAAGCTAATAGATTCAAATTCTCTATGGTAGAAAACCAAAAGGAGAACGACTACTGAGTTACGTTTACCAGTAATAAAGTAGTAATCATCAATGTTGATGAACGACTACACTGCACAACGAATCAAAAATTTTGCCTTTAGCTTTCCTTCAAATGGGCAGGTAGATAAATCGCAAAATTGAGCATCTCGCATATTATGGGCGAATGTTGCAATGTTTATCCTGGGCGTTAAGTCCACAGTTCCTTGTGGCGGTACGGTACCGAGGCATAAACGCTGAGCCGACTTGAGATTTTCAAGTGGGCGATTTTTGTGTCTGGCGTTTAGCAAATCTCGGATGCCTTGTACTACCAAAATTCGCAATGGCTCAACATTATTTACTTTCAAGCAAATCAAAAACATCAATTTAAAAGATATTTTACGCTCAGAAGAAGATGCTTTTCGCGCTTTTAAAACTTCGCCGTTGAAACCCTAATAATGTTCGTGATGTATGCTGTCCGCATTGTGGTATTCGCCACGTAGCCTCATTTCCTTCCTTCTCGTAAACGTTGGTGTTGTAAGCGGTATTGCGAAAACGCCATTTTTATATTACAACAAATACAGCCTTTGCCTTTTCACGTTGACTGAGAGTCGATATTCTTGCTGTCATCTTAATGATGATAAATAGCTCAAAAAGGCATTAGTGGGATTGATGTTAGTCGTCATCTTAATTTGAACTACAAAACGGCATTTGTACTTTGTGGGAAAGTTCGCGAAGCTTTATTTAAAACGCGCGATTTAAGTTCATTGTCAGGCGAAATTCACGAAGATGGAATGTGGATCAACTTTACCCTGCGCCCAACTAATTTTCGTAAAAACAATCATAAACAACGTCAAAAAGCCGATGAGAAAGGTCGCAAATATCCTAAATTTAGAACGACTAAACGTTGTCTATTCGCTATTACACAACGTGCTGCAAATGATAGTAATATATCTGGAGCAAATCCCGTACCATTGTTGCAATGGATTACACCGAAAATGCGGATACTGTTTTGCATTAAATCAACGCTTTGTGAAAGCAGGCAGTGATATTATGTGTGATGAAAACCCTGCTTATAAAAGTCTTGATTTTCACTACACCCGTTGGTCGGTGAATCATCAAGAGGCTTATAGTGCGAAAGGTGTAAATAATAACTTGCGGAATCCTTTAATGCCAGAATGCGCGACTTAATGCGTGGCACACATCATAAAGTTGATAATAAATATGCCTTGCACTATGCTAATCAAGCCGCATTCTTTCAGATAACCGCCAGAATCTAACGGGAAACTTTTTGAAGATGTCCTCAAACGTTGTTTATGGGTTCTGCCATTCAAAGAATGGGCTGGCTATTGGCAGGGTAATCATCGTGAAGGTGAGCTTCTCGGTATGAAAGCCTTTGCACCTAACGAAATTTCATCACACTACTTTAAGCGACTTGAAGAACAAGCTGCATACGATGAAATTCTGATGGCAGCATAGAATCGTATAGGCGTTAATAGACTTAGATAGAATTATATAGAAAGAAAATAGCTTACCTGAATGAAGGTTGAGCGGAATAGCTATGCCTTGAGTTTATGGAAATTTAATGTGAAAAATTACGAGGTTGAAGTTAGAATTTTTAGTTAAAGAAATGCCTTTTCTGCGTATCTCATTCGGAAAGGCATTCGAAATTTATGCAGTAAGTAGTCAATTTCGGACTTTGTCAACTGCTACACTAATACTACCGAAAAGTTTACAAAATTCGCTGCTTGATCGATTTCCTTTATTCTAAATGTTAAGCATCTTGCAAATCATCAATAGGCTCAGCGCCTCTAACGATTCAGGTGGGTTATCACACAACCACCTGCTAAACGCGCATAATCAGCAATACTGAGATTTTCTGCGCGTGCTAGCTATGACACACCTAACGCCTCTAACTGTTCTGCGCTAAACAAGGTTGAAAGCGCATTGCGTAAAAGTTTTACGGCGCTGGTTAAAGTGCGTGGTGCACACGATTTAACCAATAAATATCTTTTACTGGATGTGTAACTCCTTATAAGGCATCAATCTCACTACCGCAGAATCTACTTTCGGCGCAGGTTTGAGCGCCGTTGGTGGAACCTCTCAAAACTGGCATTACTTGGCAATAATATTGCGCCATAATGGTTAAACGGCCATAAGCTTTACTATTCGGCGCTGCGCATAAACGTTTTACTACCTCTTTTGCAACATAAAGTGCATATCGGTAATTAAATCGTGAAATTTAAACAGATGAAAACTCATCAATGGCGTTGAAATATTATAAGGTAGGTTACCAAATACACGCACACCTTCATTTTCAGCTAAATTTAAACTCTCAAAATACTCACGGAAATTAAAACGTGAAAGCATCTTGCTCAATAATGGTTAATTTCTGATTGATAAATGGATGATGACGTAAACGTTCCGCTAAATCTCGGTCCAGCTCCACCACCGTAAGTTTATCACCAAGTTCCGCTACTGGCTCAGTTAATGCTCCTAAACGCCGATTTCTAATAAAAATTGTCCTTTTTGTGGGTTGATAGCTGAAACAATGTTATGAATCACGTTCACATCATGTAAGAAGTTTGCCCAAAACGTTTACGGCTGTATGACCTAAATGCTTTTTAGAATTAGAATGGCTCATTATGTGTTTCTTAATTTCAGTCGATAAAAGGCACAAAACGAATGTGTGCTCAAAATATATGATTATTTTCCGTTAACATACTGGATTTCAGCCGTTTTACGTAAAGGCTTTTTACCCAGTCTTTAGAAGCTTCTTGCGCTTGCTGGATTTACTAATTGCTCATAAGCTTTTGCATAAGCATCTTCGGTACTGTCACCTTCACGCAAATCCGTTACTTTTAATACGTGCCAACCAAATTGTGATTTAAATGGTGCACTGATTTGTGACTTACTTGTTTTTGCAGCAACTTGCGCAAAATTTGGATCGTAAATATCTAGGAAGTTGAAACCTAAATCGCCACCATCTGCCGCTGAAGCATAGTCAACCGAATTTTAGCTTTCGCCGCATCTTCAAAACTTATTTTTCCAGCATTGATGTCTGCAACTAATTGGGTCAATTTTGCCTTAGCCTGAACATCATCTAAAATTGGGGTTGTTTTAATCAAGATATGACTAATGCGATATTCTTGACCTGTAGTTTTTTGCAATTTACCCGCAGCTTTTATCTTTTTCTAGCATATCGCGTGCTTGCGCTTGAACTTGTTCAGGTGCAACTGAATAGATTGACCAATCGCATCATGACGTACCGCTTCCATCATCATTTGCTGTGCAATCTGATTTTTGAATTGGCTTAAACTAAGTGCGTTGATAGTCTAGCGCGTCTAATAATTGACCACCAGTTAACCCGTTACGTGCAGCAACTTTCAACGGCTTGGTCAACCTCGTTTCCAGTCAACTTTTACACCAGATTTTTAATCGCTTCTTGTACTAGAGTATCATCAATGATCGTCTCTAATGCAGCTTTACGGTTTTCTCTGTATTGGCTTTCTTACCCTAATGCTTTAAGCGCTTGGCATCCATAATCATATTACCATTTACAACCGCCATCACGCTTTTTCTGCCGATGCTGATTGTACTGTTCCTAAAGTCGCAATCATCGCAATCATCAATGATGTTTGATTGAAGTTAATTTCATGCTAGTTTCCTTTTGTAATGACCTAAAATATTTGCTTGTTTTGGAAGCGTTGTAGAGATAAAAGGTTCAATTTTCTATAAAGATTGAATTTTCTTAATCACATTGGTAGTTGAACAACCGTTTTCAAAGTTTAATACTTTAACATCTCCACCATTTGCCCAGACTTCTTTCGCTACCTGCAATCTCTTCCGGTTTATAATCACCACCTTTTACCAATAAATCTGGCAAGATTTCGCCAATGTTGCGTTGCGAGTATCTTCTTCAAATGGAACGACCCAATCGACAGAAGCTAACCCATGCTAATACAGCCACTCTTGCGTTCAAGTCATCTAATTGGACGAGTTCGCCTTTAAGCGTTTAACGGATTCATCTGTATTTACCGCTACAATTAAAACTACGCTAATTTACGTGCATTTTCAAGATATGACACGCTGCCCGGATGTAAAATATCAAAGCAGCCATTTGTCGTGACAATTTTCTCGCGCGCTTTTGCTTCAATAATAATCGCTTTTAACGTGGTTTCATCCATCACACCAAAACCCGTTTCTTCACGATGATGAATAGCATTTTCTAGCTCAGTTGGGGTGATTGTTGAAGTACCCTGGTTACCTACCACCACGCCTACGCCGCATTCCTTCAGTGCAGCTTCCTTCATAAGGTCTACCATCTGCAATTGTGTGGCTTTAATACGCTGATTACTGTAGCACTTTCACCGGTCACATCATAAACTTCTTTCAGCTGTGCAGGTAGATGAAATGGCGTTTGATTTGGACGAATAAGTGTCATCCCCTTTTTCAGAACGCGTTACTAATACGCCGACAAGTCAAAATCAGCAATCATTTTTAAGCCTTTTTCAACAATCTCGTCTTCACTTTGGCAATGCCTACCACCGCTTCAAATTCAGACATATTTAGTTAAAGTGTTGCCCACGATAACGTTCAAAATCGGTGCCTTTCCGTTCGATAAGCACTGCACATTCGCTTTGGCGTGCAATTTGAATCATTTGTTGTACGCTTTCTAATGTACCTTTACCATAATCTGACAAAAATCAACGCACGTAAGCGGTAATTTCTTGCGAAAAGTTTTGCAAGTAAACTCTGTGCTATCAACATTATGAAAACCTTCTTCGAAAATCCAAACGCAAAAAGCTGTTGTTGGCGAGATAGAATGCGCATTTGGTAATCGTTGGATGGGTACTACCGCTACACAATGGTTTTGGATATGATGGTTGTTTAACAACTGTATCCAATGTCGTCCCGCATCATCTTGGCCAATAATCCCATGTAAAGCTACTGGCATATAAGCGCAGCAATATTCGACACCACGTTTGCCGCACCACCGCGCGTTCTTCAATTTCTTGTACTTTTACCACTGGCACTGCGCTTCTGGCGGAAAATACGATTCGTACCACCAAACCAGTAGCGATCTAACATTACACTAACGCAACCTTTTGCATGATTCATTTTGGAATGTGCATCATCATAATGTTCTCTTTATACATTTGAGATAGGCTAACAGCCCATCTTTCCACTATCTTTTGATTTCTTAATAAACTTCAGTCAAACGTTTACGCTTACGTAATTGGCTTGGTGTTAATTTATTACGTTTACCCGCAAATGGGTTATTCCCTTCTTGGAATTGAATACGAGGTGGGCTGCAATAATCTCAAACTCTTGCGGAAATAGTTCGATAAATAACGTTTGTAAGAGTCGGCTAATCTATCTACCTGATTACCGTGAATCACAATAATTGGTGGATTATAACCGCCTGGGTGTGCATATTTTAATTTCACACGGCGACCATGCTAACCAATGGTGGTTGAGTGCTCATCTGAAGCCATTCTTAAAATACGCGTTAACATTGGGGTTGAAGTTTTCTGCGTTGCACAAGCATAAGCTTCTTGTACAGACTCAAATAAATTCCTACGCCAGAACCATGTAAAGCCGAGATAAAATGCACGCGTGCAAATCAATAAAAATCTAAACGGCGATCTAATTCAGACTTCACTTGATCTTTAATATCTGCGATAACTCCATCCCCACTTATTCACTACAATCACTAATGAGCGACCCTGCATTTAAAATAAAGCCAAGTAGTGATAAATCTTGATCAGAAATACCTTCACGCGCATCAGTTGTTAACAACCACATTCGCATCTTGAATAGCTTGAGCGTTTTTAATCACTGAGAATTTTTCAACTGCTAAGTTTTACTTTCCTCTTTTTACGTACACCCGCGGTATCAATAATTGTATATTGCTGACCATCGCGCTCCATTGGAATATAAATTGAATCTCGTGTCGTGCCTGGCATATCCTAAACCACCACGCGCTCTTCACGCTAAAATACGGTTAGTTGGCGTAGATTTACCCATTTGGACGCGTCCAACGATGGCACTGATGTTTTTTATCCAAATACACTTTCTTGCTCTTCGGCAAGCGCTCATCTAATAATGCAGCATCTTCTTCGTTTTCGAAGTCAAAATCGTTATCCATTCGTCTAAAAAGAAGCGGTCGGATTTTCTTCTTCATTTGCAAAATCTTCTTCATTTTCGACCGCTTGATCGGCATTAATTTCTCGCCCAATGGCGCCAACACTTGCTCAATCAGCTGAGTCACACCTCGGCCTGCGCCGCTGCGATTTTGTTCTACTTCGCCTAAAACCTGAGTGATAAAACTCCGCACAGTGTGCAGGTCCGCATCAATTCCATCAGTTTTTATTTGCGACTACAACTGTCGTTTTTATCACGTTGACGTAAATATTGCGCAATGCCAATATCAGCTGGCAATAAACCGGCACGAGCATCTACTAAGAAAAGTACCACATCCGCTTCTTCAATCGCTAGTAGCGATTGTTCTGCCATTTTTCTTCTACACCTTCTTCTGTACCATCAATACCGCCAGTATCAATCACAATAAAAATCAAAGCCGGCAATATTAGCATGTCCGTATTTACGATCTCAGGTGGCCCGGAAAATCCGCCACCAACGCATCACGCGTGCAGGTTAAACAGTTAAATAATGTGGATTTTCCCACATTAGGTCTGCCCACTAGAGCAATTACTGAGTCATTTATCCTGTCCTTTCATTAAATCTGTTTGCTACTGCAAAATTGGCTTATTATATACTAAATCCCATTAAATAGCGTGCCTTATCCTCAAAGCCAGAAAATTTCTCTTGGTAATTTTGTTTGAAAGGAAAAATTTTTGCTCATTTACAAATACGCGCATTTGTCCTCACTTTGTTAAAAAGACCACATTACTGACAGAAGCGCCTAATACACCGACAAAACTTACGCAAACATTTACACTTTCACTCACTATTCTTTGCACAAATTGACCGTGGTTGGACCTTAGTGTATTCTAGCGCCGTTTTTAAGACCAAGATTGTTCTAAAAACCTAGGATGGTTATCTGCATAATGAATAAAAAAACCTTGCTACATAGTAAGGAAATGTGAATAAAATTTCTTTGTCGGTCTTTTTAAAACAAAACCCACGATATTAAACGTCATCGTGGGTTTCTTTTTGATGAATCACTGACTGATTGCGCTTTTTCCTTCAAACTACAAGCAGTCAAATTTTTCGAAAAATTGCAAATTTATGCGCAGAAAATACAAAAAGACAGGCGAAGCCTGTCTTTTGTGTTCATCTTAATTAAAGTGCTTTTTAACATTTTACCATTCTACTGCGCCTAATGCACATTCTGCGCCTTTGTTACCCGCTTTTTGTACCTGCACGTTCAGTAGCTTGTTCAATGCTTTCTGTGGTTAATACACCAAACATCACGGCGCACGCCTGTTTGTCAAATGCCACTGCGCCAATGCCTTTTTGCTGCTTCATTACAAACATAATCATAGTGCGTAGTTGAACCACGAATAACTGTCCCAAACAGATCACTGCATCATACTTCACCACTTTCTGCCATCGCCACTAGTGGAATTTCAAATGCACCAGGTACCCAAACGGTATCGAGTATCATCTTCGATGCGCCATGACGCACTGAATGCATCCACTGCACCACTTAATAATTTATCGTTAATAAAATCATTAAAACGCGCTGTTACGATACCGAATTTTTAAGCCAGTTGCCACTAAATTGCCTGTAATTTTTGCCATTTTGAAAAGTTTCCTTATTGAAATAAAAATTTGTTTTATTTGCCACTTTAATTAAAGTAGCTATTGTTTAAAAAGTTAAAACGATATGCTTCATTTTACCTGTTTTACTTTCAGGTAATCAATGTCATTTTTGTTTGGTTCTACGATAATTGGCTCTCTTGAGACAATGTTTAAACCTTGCTCTTTAAGCCGTCAATTTTACTTGGATTGTTCGTTAATAAACGAATTGAATTTACGCCGTTGTTGAACATTTGTGCGCCAATATAATATTCGCGCTCATCTTCTTTAAATCCTAACGCTAAATTCGCTTCAAACGGTATCCATGCCTTTATCTTGCAATTCATAGGCACGTAATTTTATTGATGAGCCCAATCCCACGGCCTTCTTGGCGTAAGTAAAGTAACACACTCTCACCTTTCTTGTTCAATTTGTGCCATCGCTGCAGCAAATTGTTGACCGCAATCACAACGTTGTGAACCAAAAGCATCACCCGTTAAACACTCAGAATACGCGCTAATACATTTTTCGCCATTTGAAATATCACCTTTGACTCAAAGCTATATGCTCTTTGCCTGAGATTACTTCAACAAAACTATGCGCCATAAATTCGCCATATTTGGTTGGCATTTTTCACGATCTGAAACTTGCTTTACAAGGCAATCATATTTACGGCGATATTCTTGTAACTGCGCAATCGTAATAAACGGTATATTGTGTTCTGTCGCAAATTTCTTTTGCAAATCTGGCATAGTCATCATCGTGCCATCTTCTGCCATAATCTCACAGCAAGAGACCTGCGTGTTTTAGCCCCTGCTAAACGAGCCAAATCAACAGTCGCTTCCAGTATGCCGCATTACGCACTAATACGCCACCTTCTTTGCGATCAGTGGGAACATATGACGGACGGCGGAAATCTGAAGGTTTCGCGCCATCTTCGACCATTTTTAAAGCGGTAATGGAACGCTCAAACGCAGAAATTCCTGTTCCTGTACCTTATGGTCAATGGCAAACCGTAAATGCAGTTTCATGATTATCCGCATTTTTAGCCACCATTGGCGGAAGTCCTGACGTATCCGCAATTTCCTGCGAAATTGGCGGTACAAATCAAACCTTTGCCGTGTGTTGCCATAAAGTTGATATTTTCCGGTGTCGCAAATTCTGCCGCACAGATAAAAATCGCCTTCATTTTCACGATCTTCATCATCGGTCAATAAAATAATTTTACCTTGTGCCATTGCTTCAAGGCTTCTTTCTACAGTTGAAAAATTTAAACATAATCTTTCTTTATATTATGATTCTACGCAATCAATCAGTTCATCAGTGGATAAAATCCTGCAAACTCTTCGTTTAGCGTTGCAGTATTGATTTTTGCGAATTTGCTCGAGCATCAATTTCTTCACCATCAGGCATTTTTAACGGGAAGGAAGCGGTCGCATTTTTCAATCAGTTTTACAGTCATAATTAGCTCGCCATTCGGATCGTTGAGAAATGCAATGCAGTAGTAAACCCGCAATGACTAGCTCCGTAACGCCTTGGCTTTTCAAACTAATCCAACAAATGAGTACCTAAAAAGGCACTATTTACCTTTTTCTGAAAAACTACTTCATCATTTGTGGTTCAAACCCTGCTTTGAGAGGTTTGGGCCCTCACCTTGATAAAACAGCGAATTTGGATTATCTGAAATGTGTCGAAGATGAATAATCTTTTGTCTTTGCTCGAAAAATGTTGCGAACAATCGTAGCATTTTTGTTCAGCATTCGGATTATTCCGCTTTCCCATTTTCGAATCTAAAAACGCATTTTTGAACATCAATCAACATTAAGACTTGTATTTTATTTTTCCTAAAACCCTGCATTTTCAGGAAACCGCTGTAATTTTTACTTTGCGGACCCTCTGACTCTTTTTCACTAAAAACTGCTCAATATATTTGCCAACAATATCATTTTCTAAATTCACGATACTGCCTGACTTTTTACTGCCTAAATTGGTTTGCGCAATCGTGGGAATAATGGAAAACGCGGGAATGAATTTTCATCGGTATCCACCACCGTTAGCTTAATTCCATCAATGGTAATTGAACCTTTTTCAATAAATATAACGCATCAATTTTGGGCTTGTTTGAATGCGATACCAAGTGGAATTATGCGCAGGAATAATCTCCACCACCTCGCCCGTGCCATCAATATGACCTGAAACACATGTCCGCCAAAAACGTCCATTAGCTGCCACTGCCCGCTCAGGTTTACTGGGCTATTAGGTTTAATTCGCCCAATGACAGTTCTGCTTAGCGTTTCTGACATCACATCAGCCGTAAATTGATTTTGCGTAAAAGCTCGTTACGGTTAAACAAACGCCATTTACTGCAATGCTATCACCCTAAATGCACATCACCAAGCACTTTACTTTGCGTTAATCGTGACTACTGCAAATTCGCCCTGTTTTATTGATTTGGGCAATTTTTCCTACTTCAATAATGCCTGTGAACATCATTTATTCTCCTATCAAGTCCCTCTTTAGAAAAGAGGGGTTAGGGGAGATTTGATTGCGATGCTTATTTTTCTTATGAGCTTCGCTTTTCATTTCTGCCAAATCTCCCATCTTTTTGTTAAAGAGGGTGAATAACTTCATAATCAATCAAAACATCTTCCCTATCATTTCGACTGAATCTCATCTTTAACTTGACAGCCTGAGATAAATCAGCGATTCCTCACCGCCAATCGGCGTTTTTGCCGCTTTTCCGCCCACTAATTTCGGCGCATATGGCAATGCACCGATTGACTTACACCGCTTTCTAAAAGCACTGAAATTCAAGCTAGCACCGCCTTCATCAGCAAGCTCATCAATTTGTTTTTCACCGAGCTTTTGCAAAGATCAGACAAATCTACCCGCCTGTTTTTGCCCTTACAGAGAAGCACTTCCACACCGAGCGGTTCAAATTTGTGCAATTTTGTCAATCATCTGAAATGGTTGCAATAATCGTTGGATAATCTTTGCTGTTTGTACTGGCTAACTAATGGTGTCCGTAAATGACTATCATATACAATCGTATAGTTGACGTGCATTTCGCATGCGGCTATTTAGCATTGGATTATCAGCCAGCACCGTTTCTACACCCACCATGATCGCACGGTATTGATGACGCGTTTCTTGCACTTTAGCTCTGGCTAATTCACCAGTAATCCATTTTTGATCCACCTGTACTTGTGGCACTTTTACCATCAGCGGTCATCGCGTATTTCAACAAAACATAGGACGTTTAGTTTGAATGTAGTGAAAAGAAAAATAGGGTTTAGCTGATCACACTCTTCTCGAAGAAAATCTTCAATCACCTCAACGCCCGCTGCACGCAACTGTCTTTTGCACCTTTGCCGGAAACAAGCGGATTAGGATCTCGAGAACCAATAAAAACGCTTTTTAATGCCACGCTCAATCAACAAATCTGAACAAGGTGGCGTGCGCCCGTGATGGCAAAACAAGGCTCAAGAGTCACATATGCCGTGCATCTGTTAAATCAGCTGGCTGTTTAAAATTGCATTACGCTCTGCGTGCCAAATCACCAATTTTTCGTGATACCCTTGTGCAACAATCTCGCCATTTTAACAATCACACAGCCTACTAATGGATTAGATTTTGTCCAGCCACGTCCTTTTTCAGCTAAGCTGATGGCGCGTCGTATATATTCAGCGTCGGTCATAGATTTTCTTATTCTCTTAAACGTGAAATATGTTGATTGGGCATAAGAAATACAGCCCTTTATTTTCATAGGCAGGATCGAGGCGTGTATTGCACGCCCTAAAAAGAGATGCTTCGAATAAAAGCCTCGAAATCAAACGATCTCAAGGCTTTGCAAAAGACGATAGAAACCAGCTGCGCGGTGCTTTATCTTCCATCCAGACTATACTGTCGGTACTGGAATTTCACCAGTTCCTGCTAACGTTTTTATTAGCTCGCGGACTTTACCGCCGATCGGGAATTTCACCCTGCCCTGAAGATTAAAATTTTGTTAAATTCTGCGACCAAAACCTATTAAAGTCAAGTGTAAAATCGGATTTATTGCAGTAAAAATAAATATCGTAATTTTCCTTGTATTTCCAATTTTAAGCCCCATAATTGGAAAATGATCATTTTGGAATATAGAAATAAGAGAGCAAATTTATGACACCAAGAAAGAAAAACAATTGAATTACCGCTTCTTCCTTTGCGGGATGGTGGTATTTCCTTATATGGTGATGCCGTATTTGTCGGACGAGAAAAATCTATTTTAGCCTTCGCGCAGCGATGGATGCTAACAAACAACTTTTTGGTATCTCAACAAGATGCTCAAACCGAAGACCAACAACAGATGATATTTATACTGCAGGCGTGGTGGCTAACATTATTCAAATGCTCAACCCACCAGATGGCACGGTTAAAGTGTTAGTTGAAGGTCAAATCTGCGCCAAAATTGTAGAAAGGTCACGATGATGAAAATGGTTTATGGGCAGAGGTCTGCAACTCTACTTAATACTGAAATTAACTTAGAAGAAGAGAACTCAAAGCTTTTAGCAAAAAGCCACCTTGAGTGAGTTTGAAAGCTACATTAAATCCAATAAAAATCCCAGCGGAAATTTTTGCCGAAATTGCAAAAATTACCGAAATGACCGTCGAGCAGACACTATTTCAAGCCAACTGACTGCACCGCTGAAGAAAAACAACAGCTTTTAGAAGAAACGGAATTAGGTAAACGTTTCGAACAGCTATTAGTCGCCATGGCGACTGAAATGATCTCATTGAAACCGAAAGTCGTATCCGCATCGCGTAAAACAACAAATGGATCACGTGATCTACTATTTGAATGAGCAAATCAAAGCGATTCAAAAAGAACTGGTCAATGTGAAGATGTTGAACAAAGTGAACTAGATAAACTTAAAGCAAAAATTGATGAAGCTAGACGTTGCCAGCAGAAGTATTTCGAAAAAGTAGATAACGAATCACTAAAAGCGATGCCTCAAAGCCTTCAGAGGCGTGCAGGTTCGTGTGTTATATCGACTGGATTTTACAAATGCCGTGGCATAAAATCAGTAGTGAAAAAGATTTAGCAAAAGCGCAAGCTCGTGTTAGATCAAGATCACCATGGTTTAGGAACGTGTAAAAAGAACGCATCGTAGAATACCTTGCAGTACAAAAGCCGCTCAAAATAAATTAAAAGGTCCAGTCTTTTGCTTAGTTGGCCTCACCGGTATGGGAAAAACCCTCATTAGGACAATCTATTGCGAATGCAACCCGGCCAAAATATGTACGTATGGCACTGGGTGGCGTGCGCGATGAAGCTGAAATTCGCGGTCACCGCCGTACTTACATCGGTTCTATGCCAGGTTCTTTAATGAGCAAAATGGCAAAAGTTGGCGTGAAAAACCCGCTATTTTTACTCGATGAAATCGATAAAATGGCACAAGATGATGTGTGCGACCCTGCTTCTGCTTTTATTAGAGGTGTGTAGACCCAGAGCAAAAATAAAGCCTTTAATGATCACTATTTAGAAGTGGACTCACGATTTATCTAATGTAATCGTTCGTGGCAACGTCTAATCTCGATGAACATTCCACCAGCATTATTAGACTCGTATGGAAGTGATTCGTCTCTTTCAGGTTATACCGAAGATGAAAAATGGCATATTGCACGCGATCACTTAATTGCAAAACAGCAAGAAAATAACGGCTTGAAAAAAGGCGAACTCAAGATTGAAGATAGTCGCCATTTTTAGCATTATTCGTTATTACACGCGTGAAGCAGGCGTACGTAATTTAGAGCGTGAAATTGCCAAAATTTGTCGTAAAGCGGTAAAAGCATTAGTGTTAGATAAAACATTAAAAATCAATTACGGTTAACGAAAACAACGTTGGCGATTACTATGCGAAAACGTTTTGATTACGGCAAAATGGACAACCAAAATCGCGTTGGTGAAGTGACAGGCTTTAGCTTGGACAGAAGTTGGTGGGAGATTTATTAACATTGAAACCGCCTCTCGTACCAGGTAAAGGTAAACTTTCTTACATGGCTCATTAGGCGATGCGATGAAAGAGTTCTATCCAAGCCGCAATGACCGTAGTTCGTGCAAGAGCAGATAAACTAGGCATTGCTGAAGACTTCTACGAAAAACGCGATATTCACGTTCACGTACCTGACGGTGCGGACGCCTAAAGATGGCCCAAGTGCGGGTATTGCAATGTGTACTGCGCTTATTTCTAGCTAACAGGTAAACATGTGCAAAGAAGTGGCGATGATCATGAAATTAGCTTACGTGGTAAAGTCCTACCAAATTGGCGGTACAAAAGAGAAAACTATTAGCCGCGCACCGTGGTGGCATTACATCTGATTATTCCAAAAGAAAATGAAAAAGATTTGGAAGAAATCAAACAATGCGAAAGCAGCACTCAGCATTCATCCGGTTGAAACTATCGATGGAAAGTGCGTTAGTTGCACTCTGAACAACCACCAATGGGATGAAATTCTGCCTCATAAAGCTGTGAAAGTGAAAAAGCTGCCAAAGCGAAAAACAGCGATTCAGTAAAATTAATAAGCGGTTCATTTTTCGGCATTTTTGCAAATGACGAAAAATGAGCCGTTTTTATCCTCATATTTTAAAAGGAAAGTTTATGATTCAACAAACACTATGTTTAATTAAACCAGATGCCACAAAAACGTCACTTAATCGGCAAAATTTTTAAGCCATTTGAAAGAGAACGGTTTAACCATTAAAGCCCTGAGTGCAGAACTGAATCAAGCTCAAGCAGAAGGTTTCTGTGCTGAACAATCAAGGGAAACCATTTTTGAACCCCTGATCGAATTTATGATTTCGCCCCTATTGTTGCAGTCGTACTTTGAAGGGGAAAATGCAATCAGCCATTATCGTGAATTGATGGGTGCAAACTGATCCTGAAAAACGCCAAGCGGGAACTATCGTGCACATGTATGCTATTAGCGGACGAGAAAAATAGCGTGCATGGTTCTGATTCTGAAGCCTCTGCAAAACGCGAAATTGCCTATTTTTCAGCCCAAACGAAATTATTTAACACGCCATTCACTGAATGATAAAGAAGATTCTCTTTAAGCATTTAATGTAAATAAGGAGAATCTTTTATTTTGCTAGAACGGTTTAGCTAAAATGAGGTACAATCCCCGTAGTGATTATTTTAAACCCTACGCTTAAATAAGGAGCTAAAATGCTTAATTTATCGGCAAAAATATCCGTTTAAATGGCAGCAGCCAATAAAGAAGAGGCGATTAAACAAGTTGCCGCAGGTTTGCTACACAACCATGTTGTTGAAGGCTATGCGGATGGGATGTTTGCACGTGAACAACAAACCTCCACTTTCTTAGGTAACGGTATTGCTATTCCGCACGGAACTTTAGACACTCGTCATTTAGTTCAAGAAACTGGGGTGCAAATCATTCAATTCCCTGCAAGGGTACAATGGGGCGATGGAAATACAGCTTATGTTGTCATCGGCATTGCAGCAAAATCAGATGAACATTTAACCTTACTACGCCAACTGACTACTGTATTAAGCGACGAAGATGCCGCTGCTGAATTAGCCAAAACCCAAGATATCCAAACCTTTGTTGATATTCTAAGCGGTAGTTTACTCAACTCTCTCCCTCAAACGCTTTCTTTAAACGTAGAAACAAACAGCTTACTCACCCTTTGCTGCGATTAACGCAGGCAAATTACAAGAACAAGGCTATGTTGCCTCAAGCTATATCAGCGACACCATTGCGGCTGGAACCATTAGCATTAGCAGAAAACTTCTACATTATTGATAGTGCTAAAGGCAATTTAGCTAACAGTATTGTCCCCTAGCGCGTGCCTCTAACGGAAAAACCTTAATAGCGTAGCTGCAGTAGATAATCAGCTTTGAAAGCACCATCGCCCTATTGCTAAAAACCAGAAGTACGCCAACAATAACGCAAGCAAATGCTGAACAAATCATCGCGATTTTTAATGGACAATCTGTTGAAGTTGCTACGCCTGCACAAGCTGAGCGATAGCTATTGGCACCTTTACTGTACGCATGAAAAACGGCTTACACGCTCGCCTAGTGCAGTGTTAGTTCAAACATTAAAACCATTTGCTGCCAAAATCAACGTAGAAAATCTTGACCGAGGCACTACTCCAGCAAACGCAAAAAGCACGATGAAAGTCGTCGCATTAGGGGCCTCAAAAGGTGCCTCGCTTACGATTTGTTGCTGAAGGCGAAGACGCTCAACAGGCACTGAAGCCCTTGCAAAAGCCTTTGAAAGTGGTTTAGGTGAAAGCGTTTCTTGCGTACCCTGAAACACCAGATAGCATTGAAGGTGGTGCAGCGGTAACTGCAGCACCTGTCGCCCCACAAGCGGTCGAAAAATCACGTGCAAAAATGCAAATAGCGATAGCCTGATGCAAGCTTCGTGATTAAAAATGAACACGGTTTACACGCTCGCCCAAGTGCGGTATTAGTAAATGAAGTGAAAAATATCAGCCAAAATCGAAGTGCAAAATCTTGATAAAAACTCACCGCTTGTCAGTGCCAAAAGCTAATGAAAATCGTCGCACTTGGCGCAACAAAAGGCACTACCCTTCGTTTTATAGCTATGGCGAAGATGCTCAAGCGGCACTCGATGGCATTGGTGCAGCAATCAATGCTGGCTTTAGGTAATAAGGAGTCGTGTATGACACAACGTATTGCAACCGTAACGCTAAACCCTGCTTTTGACTTGGTCGGTCGACTAAACACGTATTGAAATTGGCGAAGTAAACACTGTGGAAAACCCCTTTGGGCTTTATCCTGCTGGAAAAGGATTAACGGCAAAAAGTATTAGCTGATTTAAAATACACCACCACTGTTGCGGGTTTTTAGAGAGAATCAAGGCGATTTCGTGCAAAAATTTTGCACAAAATGGATTAACGGATCACTTTCATCGCATTGGCGGGAAAACCCGTATTAACGTCAAAATTACCGAAACTGAAGCTGATGTGACTGATTTAAACTTCCTCGGTTTTGAAGTAAGCGCCCAAGATTGGCAGAAATTCATCGAACAATCTGCACATGGAAAGATCAATTTGATTTAGTTGCGGTGTGCGGCTCTACCGCGTGGAATTAGCCCACAACAATTTGCCCAATGGTTAGAATCTTTACATCAGCAAGGTTTAAAAGTAGTGCTAGATAGCTCTCACGCTGCATTAACTGAAGGCTTAAAAGCGCATCCGTGGTTAGTGAAACCCAATCGTCGGAATTAGAAGTTTGGGCTGACCGTCCACTCAATAGCCGTGAAGAAATTATTGAAGCCGCCGAACAACTGCGCCAGCATGGCATTGAAAATGTGATTATCTCCATGGGCGAACAAGGCTCACTTTGGTTAAATCACGAAGGGTACTGCAAAGCTAAACCGCCACGCTGTGAAAATGTTGTCAGCACAGTAGGCGCGGGAGATTCAATGGTTGCAGGGCTTATTTATGGTTTAGCCCCAGGTTGGGATAAAGAGAAAACCTTACGCTTTGCTAGCGCAACCTCGGCGCTTGCCGTTTCATTAAAGTAATGTGGGCATTTCAGATCGTAAAGCGCTTGATATCATTTTTGCGCAAACTGAAATCACCGTTATTTCAAAAAATATTTAAATTTTCAAAGCAAGAACACAGAATGAATCTTTCATTTATTTTCCTCAATCATTAGGACAAGCTCGCCGCTTCTAGCAACTGAAGTCTTATCAGCGGCAGCGAAGCAACAAGGTCATCAGGGTTGTTGGAAACCAACAAGCTGATTTCGTGAAGTATTTGATGAACATATTCCAGCCTGCAGCTGCAGCAAACAAGGCGCGGTGTTAGATCTCAATACGGCTTTTGCAAAATCCTGAATGTTTTAAAACAAGTGGTCGAAAATCCGCAAACTTTTGCTACGCGACAAACAATCACGCTTTCTGCAAATGGCATAAAAATATTGTAGCTGTGACGGCTTTGCCCAACTGGCGTAGCGCATACGCGTTTATGTCCGCAGAAGCGATTGAACACTATGCGAAAGCTCGCGTTGACGGTGCAAAAGTGAAACCCGCGGACAAGTGGGCGCTGGCAACCCAATGAGCTCAGAAGAAGTTGTGCTTGATTTAGTTTTTGTTGCAGCAGATATTGATGCCATTGGAGAAATTTAAAGGCAAAGTATGTATCGCACTTCAACCGGTTTAGCGTTGAAAAACCGCACAAGAGTTTGATAAAGCCTAAAGAAGCCAAAATCTACGAAGTGAAGCCAACAAGCGGCAGCTGAAAACAAAACCGAAGAGAAAAAGGCGTACAAACACTTAATGACGGGTGCATTATGCTATGTGCCATTAGTCGGGCTAGGTGGTTTGTTAATTGCTATCTCATTTTATGTTTGGTATTGAGGCATTCAAAACCTGACGACTTTGCAGGTTTACCAAAAAGCCTTAATGGATATTAGCGGCGCTAGCTTTCCACTCTAATGATTGCGGTTTTTGCTGGCTGCGTTGCGTTCTCTATTGCAGACCGTCCAGGTTTAGCGGTTGGTTTAATGGCGGTATGCTGGCAACAACTGCAGGCGCTGGGATTTTAGGCGGTATCTGTAGCAGGCTTCCTTTGCAGGCCACAGTGAAATTCCCAACCAAATTATCCAACTTCCACCAAGCTTTTAACCTCGCTAAACCGATTTTTAATTCTGCCATTATTAGGCTCTGCAATTGTCGGTTTAGCTATGATATACCTCATCAATCCGCCAGTTAAATCGTTAATGGATGCGTTAGTGCACTCGGTTAAATACCTATGGACAAACTAACGCAATCATTCTCGGTATCATTTTGGGACGATGATGTGCTGATATGGGTGGCCCAGTTAATAAAGCCGCTTATATATCTGGTGTGGGATTACTGCTTCTCAACAATATATGCCAATGGCAGCCGTATGGCTGCAGGTATGGTGCCACCAATCGGAATGGCGATTGCCACTTTACTTGCACGCAAAAATTCAACAGAACCAACAAGATGCGGGCAAAGCTTCATCTGTGTTAGGGTTATGCTTTTATCTCAGAAGGTGCGTTACCGTTTGGCAGCAGGATCCAGTACGCGTTATTATCTCTTCTATTTTAGGGCGCAACCGCAGGTGCACTTTCGATGAGTTTGGGATTACACCGCGCGCCGCACGGTGGTTTATTTGTGATTCCATTTGCTCGCAACCACTGATGTATTTTAGCAGCCATTGACTGGCTCTTTAATAACTGGCGATGTATGCCACTCATCAAACAAAAGCCGAATAACTTTCTCTATCGCAGCGCCTTCGGGCGCTGTGCAAAATGTTCTCAAAAATCTAACTGCTTGTTGAAAACGTGCTGCTATAATGATGTTCCTTTTACCTTGCTAAACATTATGGAACAGCAAACTTCTTTTCACAACATTTTAGTGGCAATTGCCGCTGTATTATCATTCTTGTGGGGTTAAACTCTCAGGAGAAATTATCATCCCGTTTATTATCACTTTTTATTGCGATCATCTGCTCGCCAATTATCAAGCAAATGACCAAACGGTATTCCGCTTGGCATAGGCAATTGGTTTACTTTAGGCTAATTTATTCTGATTTTCTTTCTGAGCTGGCACGATTAACGCAGCACTTACAGAATTTACCGCCTCTATTCCGCAATATAAAACGTTATTACTTTACCCGCTTACAAAGCATAGCTGAACTGTATAACGCTTTAACATTCCGTTAGATATTCATCCTAACGACATTGCCCTAACATTTTCGATCCAAGCAATGCTCGTGAACTGGGTTAGCCGCTTTATTACTCGGTTTTCTAGCGCACTTTCCAACATTTTTATTATTTTGTTGGTAGTGATTTTTATGCTGATTGACCACCTAATTCAAAACATAAAATTGCCGTCGGCAATGAGTCCGGATGATGATCTTTCAAATGAAAAATTTTATATCGATCAGGTACTTAACGGCGTGATAGGTTATTTAGCGTAAAACTACCACAGAGTTTACTCACCGCTATTTGTATTTGGTTGTTGCTCATCATTGTCGGCGTGCAATATGCAGTCTTGTGGGCGGTGCTGGGCTTCTTATTAAATTATATTCCAGATTGGTTCTATTTTTGGCTATTCTATTATTCTCAAGCCTTACTACTTAGTCGGCTTTACTGAAGGAATTATTGTGCTAGTTGGTCTTGTAGTTATTAACGTGCTCATCGGAATATCATTGAGCCCTAAATCATGGGTAAACGACTGGGCTTTCACTTTAGTGGTCTTCCTCTTACTCTTCTGGGGCTGGCTACTAGCAGTGGGCATGCTGCTTTCCGTTCCACTCAACCATGGCGCTAAAAATGGGCTGGAATTCACTAACTACTCGCCGTTATGCCATTTTGTTAAGTGATACCGAAGAGATACAAAACAAAATGCATTAACCGCCCGACGATTAACAAAGCGTTGCTAAAATACAACGCTATTGAAAAAGCACGTTCCGGATGAAGGTAGCTGGAGATAAGCGAATCAACGCTTAACCGACGAGGTAAAAATCTTCAGTGTGCATAGCAATATGTAAGGACAGTTACTGGACGAACCCTGGAGAGATCCAATCGCTCATTTTTAATCAGAATATAGAGAGAAATGGACGCCGAAGGCGCAAAATTCATAGCTTTGAAAGTGAAACGCTCAGGCAAAAGGACAGGGAGAAAAAGTACCATTCACTTGCAAGCGGTAGATTTTTGCAAATGCAAAATCGCCCGCTTGAGGTCGCTTTTTCTTTCCTTTGTAAAAAGGGATTACCCATCATTACGAGAACTGATATACGTGTCATTGCATGATACGCTTAGCGCCATCAGCAGTTTTCATGCGCACTCATTACTCATTTTAATTTCTGTGTTAAATTTATTTGACTTTCAGCTTCGCGGCATTCAAATCACTCAGCTTTGTTAGAGCTTTCGCTATATGTTTAAGCCGGAAAAGGCGAAGGGACAAAGTGGCGATATTTCCGCTTTTGCTGCCCTTTTCTACCGCGCTTGCAGCCACTATTGGCACAGGTAACATCGTTGCGGTGGCGACAGCCTTACCGTAGTGGCCTGGTGCGCTTTTTGGATGTGCTGATTGCCGTATTTGGCATAGCAACCAACATACGAAGGTGTACTCGCCATTAAATACCGTGGCAGAGATCGCGCTGGTTATATTGCGGGTGGCCCAATGTATTACATTGAAATGGGCATGGTAAATGGCGTTATTTGCAAAAATGTTTGCCTGGTGTGATGGTGGCATAGTCGGTATCGGTACTTTTCCACAGGTCAACGCGGATTGCTCGAATCTATCTCAATGACCTTTCATTTACCCATTCCACTAATTTCTATCGTCCTAACGCTATTGTCGCAGCCATTATTCTAGGTGGGGTAAAACGGATTTTCTAAAATTGCGATGGTTGTGTGTATTTATGGCGGTTGCTTATCGTGGTAATTGGTATTACTATTCTTGCTGCTCAATGCAGAAAAATTCCAGTGCGATTTCGCTTATCGTATAAGCTGCATTTGATCCACAAGCCGCATTAGGTGGCGCCTTTGGTTTTACTTGATGAAAGCGATTCAACTTGAGTCGCGCGGTATCTTCTCTAATGAGCCGGTTTAGGTTCTGCCCCGATTGCAGCAGCTGCGTAGCACAAACGAAAGAACCAGTACGCTAGGGCTTAATCTCGATGACTGGAACATTCTGAACACCATTATTAGTGTAGCGCAAACCGGTTTAGTGATTGTTATTACTGGCGCATGGCAAGGTACTGCAAAAGGTGTAGAACTCACGAACATTGCCTTTCAATCAAGGCTTGGCAGCCAATTAGTGGCTCGATTGTTAGTATTGGCTAGTCTTTCTTCGCATTTACCACCATTTTAGGGTTGGTGTTGTTACGGCGAACGTTGCTTAGTTTACCTCCAGGCGGTCGCACCAAAGGGATTAAATTCTATCGTATGCTCTTTATTTTACCGATTGCCTCGCACCATTTTTACAACTTGAAACCATTTGAGATTGCTGACATTGTTAATGGCTTTAATGGCATTCGAACCTCATTGCTTTAGTGGCACTACGTAAAGTGATTTATTGTTAAAACCTATGATTATTTCCAACGCTGAAAAAGGAGAAATCGCTAATTTGGTAATATCCATAAAATGTGGGCGCATTTGCCCCACATTTTTCTAGCATACCATTATAGAAAATTACGCACCTTTATTCTATTATTCGTTTATGTTTTTCTGCACTTTAGCCGCACAATCGCTCTAGTCGAAGTTTTGAATGTAAAGTCGTCGGCATTAGTGATGGCGATACCCTCACTTGTCTTTGAACTGAAACTCATAAAATTCGACTTGTCACATATTGACTTCCCTGAATCTCGTCACATTCGGAAACCGCGCAAAACAAACGTCTCGCAGAACTTGTCTTTAAAAGCATAAAAGTCATTAGCAAAGGTTACGATAAATATGACCGCTTGTTAGCGGAAGTTTACGAGAGTAACCAAAA